>Ga0180436_10001520_pt1 | contig 22609 bp, 16 predicted proteins | sample SS_ome_2_FD_132434 | JGI IMG/M metagenome (GOLD analysis project Ga0180436, IMG submission 132434) | Hypersaline lake sediment archaeal communities from the Salton Sea, California, USA - SS_3_S_2 metaG | ecosystem: Environmental > Aquatic > Non-marine Saline and Alkaline > Hypersaline >... | reverse complement strand
GATCTGCAGGAGCGGCGGGAGATCGCCAAACGACGCCTCCCAGGACCGTCCGCGGCCGAGCCCGGCGTTGTACGCGGCAACACGGAGGACAGGCGAAGAGATCTCTCCGGCGAGGTACGCCAGGTAATACGCTCCGACGGTCAGGTTGTCGCTCGGGTCATACACCTCGAACGCATCCACACGCATGCGTCGCTGCATATCCTCAGCGGTGGCCGGCATCAGCTGGGCAAGACCCTCGGCACCGACCGGTGAGACCGCGGTCGGATTGAAGTGGCTTTCCTCGCGAACCAGCCCGTAGAAAAGCGCGTCGTCGATATCAAACCGCTCGGCCAGAACGGCAAACTCGCCACTGAACGGTCGCGGGTAGAGTATGTCGATCTCCTCCGTACCCACCGGTAACTCCCCGCGGACGATCGCGCGCCGGGCGAGCCCCAGTGCCTGCGGGACATAGCCGTACTCCCGGTACAACCGCGCCATGTCCAGCGCCTCTTCCGCATATTCCGACGTGCGAGCATGACGCATCGCCAGATCGTAGGATTCGTCGATCCGCCCCGCATCAAACAGCGCCCGTACCAGCACTCCCTGGAGCGACGACGCGGCCGTGGCGCTTCTATGACTGCGACCCACCTCATCGAGGGATCCTACGGAGCGTCCCAGGAGCCGCCGCGCAACCAATCCAAAGTAGTCGGTCGGAGGAAGCTCGACGAGCGGAGCCAGTGCTTCCGCGATGTCCCCGCCAACGAGACGCGACCACTGATCGGCGGCTGCGAGAAGCATCGCCAGGTGGGCTCGCGCCGTGTCCGCCTCCGGAGGTATCGCGTCCCGGAGTTTCGCCAGGCGTTCCCACTCCCGACCGCGGACCAACGCGGGTACCATCGAATCAACGATCGTATCGAAAGACTCCGGAGGCTCTTCCAAGTCGCGGGCGTGCTCGATCATCATCTCCACGGGAAGCTCCAACGTCATCTCGAGCCGCCGCCGACGCGCGGCCAAAACCGCAGCAAGGTCCGGATCACCGTCGCCGAGACGCGCCGAAGCCTCGAGAAGCGTTTCGATCTCATCCCGACCTCCCGCGGCGGCACGAAGCACCGCGAGTCGCCCCCTTGCACGACGGAGGACATCATCGTCGGCAGAAGCCGTTTCCATCGTATCGATGGAGGCACCGAGACGATCGAGCCAGGCCCACGGGTCGGTGCCGGCACCGGCGATCGCCCGCTCCACCGATCGGTGGAACCCGGACGCCTCAGACTCCGGTTGCAGGAGCATCGGAGCGACGGTGGCGGTCTCGATCAACGAGAACAGGCGAAGCGCCTCGCCGTGTTCACCCACGCTTACACGGTACACCCCCTCGATCAGGAGAGCGTCGTTTCGTGTAAACCGGTCGAGATAGTTCCCGTAGTACAGATAAAGGTATACGCGGCGGTGTACCTCGCCCGCCGGAAGCGCCGTAAATAATCGGAGCACCTCCTCCGTCCCCCGATCATTCAGCTCCATCGCGGCGACGGCGCGCCAGAGGTAAACCTCCGCGTCAAAGGCTCCGGCATCCCACTGTTCCCAGGCAAGGTCATCTCCCGCCGGAACCTGCGCAAGCCACTCCCGAAGGTCCTCGTATTCCTCCGCCTCGTATAGCGCGCGTCCGTACTGGTACCAGAGATCTCCCAGTGCCGGTCCGTACTCGAGACCGATCGCGGACTGAACGCGCGCCGCTGTCCAGGAATCCCCCCGCGCCGCAATCGTGGCGAGGCGACCGGCACTCAACGCTTTGAGCTCATCCGACACGCCGCGCTCATCGATAACGCGCTGATACGCCAGGCGGGCGCTCTCGCGCATACCCCGGGCCTCCAGCGCCCGCCCCAGGGAAAACCCGACCGCAGGATCCGTGGATTCGATATCAAGGGTGGACAAGAACGCGACTTCGCCTGCCCGAAGACGTTCGACGATGTCCTGAGAGTCCAGGGCAGGGGCGTCATTTGAACAGGCGGATACGAGAAACGCAAAAACGAAAACACCCACAGGGAGAACGCGAGCCTTCATCATGGGATAAGTTTGAATTACCGGCGGGACCAAAATCGACGCAGGGGCAGTGCGAGCAGCGGCACGGATGCCGCGCGAAGTGCCGGCAGCGGTTCGGTCTGCAACCATCGGAACACACCGTATGCACCGAGGAGTACCAGCGAAACAACGATGATCACCAGAGCGACAACACTCACGAGATAAAACGGTCGCGGTTCCCGGGTCGGTTCGACCGCATCCTCATCCGCAGGATACTCTTCCTCAATGGAGAGCTCCTCACCGGGCGTCAGGGCGCCCGACTCGTCGCCCAGATCGTCCACCGTCTCGATCGCGTCCTCGTCGAAGCCCTCGTCAAAATCTTCATCACCGATATCGGGCAGACCCACGTCATCCACAGACAGATCGCCAAGCGAAAGATCCTCCATGGTATCCACCGACTCGATATCGATCGACTCCTCCTCGGGGAGATCAAAGCTCTCGAGTTGCTGCAGCTTGTCGAGACTGACGGAGATACTCTGGTACTGCTGACGATCGGTATCGTGGATCTCCGCGTTGACCGTCTCGTTGTCGTCCACACCGACGATCAGCTCGAGCTCGTTTACGCCCTCGGCGGGGAGGTCTTCCAGAACCAGGCATCCCACATACTGCCGGGTACCCTCGTCGCTCTCGCGCAGGAGGTCCACCTGGACGGTGGGCTGTCCCTCCTCGGCTACGGTGAGAACCACCCGCTTACGACCCGGGGTTGTATCGTCGAGTACAGGAAAAAACGAACCGTCGGCGAGTTTTATACCGATCTGAGCCACAATACCGCTCCTTCGTTGACGCTATTTATTTATCGGCACTTTGTCAACGTCGTTGACAGCAGCACCGGCGGCGCCGAATAATATGAGAAATGCCTATTCCCGTTCTCGTTGCGATCCTGGTTTTTGCAATTCTCGTACTCGGCGGCGTCGTTCTTCTGGGGCTGAAACGGTCTTCCGGAGGCCGGGAGGCAAAGACACAAAAGAAAAGCAAAGACCGCGCGACGATCCTCAAAGAAGCCAACAAGGCTCTCGCCGGCAATCCGCGGGATCACAAAGCGCTCCGGGCGATCGCGGATCTGTACTACGACGAGCAGACCTGGGACAAAGCGATGAAAACCTACGGCATCCTGGTCAATCTTGCCGCCACCGTACCGGAGGTGGAAGAATGGGACGTCACGATGCGGTATGCCCTTTGCGCGCTCAAGCTCAAGAACTTCGAAGCCGCCTACAAATCGCTTTTGGTGGCGCGGACGATGAAGGAAGACTCCTTCGAGATAAACCACAACCTGGGATTCCTCGAGTACAAACGGGGAAACGTGGAACGGGCGATCCAGCTCCTCAAGCAGGCCTTTGACATCCAGCCGGAACACCTGGCAAATCGGCGCTACCTGGGACGCGCGCTCTACAAGACCCAGCGCTACAAGGATTCGATACGGTTTCTCAAAGCGGTGGTGGACGTGGAGCCCGACGACAAGGAATCGTTGTTTTTTCTTGCGCAGGACTACTACGAGCTCGGACAGACCGATCAGGCTCTGGCGATATTCAGCCACCTCCGTCCCGACCCGACCCTGGGTCCGCATTCGGCGTTGTTTGCCGGCACGATTCGTTTGAACCGGCAGGATTCAGAGAAAGCGATCGAAGATCTCGAGCTGGGACTGCGCCACGAGACGATAAAGCAGGACGTAGAACTGGAACTCCGGTACCGGCTCGCCGGAGCATACATGAAGCAACAGAACGTAGGCAAAGCCCTCACGCAGCTCGCGGATATCCATAGGATCAACCCCGGGTACAAGGACGTGGCCGCCCAGATCTCGCGAAACAAGGAGCTCCACAGCAATCGGCACCTTCAGACGTACCTGATGGCCCCCACCAACGAGTTCGTTACGCTCTGTCGACGCATGGTGATGACCTTCTTCAAGAACGCAAAGGTGAAAATTGTGGATGTTCAGGTAATGCGCAACGAGATCGCCGACATCCTCACGGAGGTAGAGACATCCAAGTGGGAGGACGTCATCCTCTTTCGCTTTGTCCGGGGAACCGGACAGGTGGGGGAACTACTGGTACGGGAGCTCAACTCGCGCCTCAAGGAGACACGAGCCGGTCGCGGATTCTGCATCACCGCCGGTTCGTTCTCGGAGACCGCCGTGCACTACGTGGAAGCCCGCTTGATCGATCTGCTCTCCAAGAAAGAACTGCTGGACGTGCTCAAGAAGATCGAATAGTCGCGAGAATGATCGTCCGCTGCTCCGACAGGGTCTGCACCGATATATCCTCATAGTCGTTTGTGGAGGCCAGGATCTGCGCCTCGTCGACCGCGTTTGCACGAGGCCCCTTGTACATCACCACCGGTGTCCCGCCGGTGAAGGACCGGCGCAGGACGGCGCTCATCGCCGCGTCCGCCGGCGTCCAGGCGCGAAACAGCACCACCGCCCCCGGTATCGCCTCTGTCCCCAGTGAGACCAACCGTTCCACCTCGTCCGCAAACACCCGAAGCGGTACCTCCGGCAGCGCCGCCACCGCTGCCTCGAGAAATCGTGTGCGCTTTATACGCCGCTCCACCAGCACGCAGGCGTCGATAGTCGATCGCAGCAGAATGGCCAGCGGGATTCCCGGCAGCCCCGCACCGGAACCGATGTCGTAGAGGGTCCTCCGTCCCTCCGAGAGGCGATCGCGAACGGTACGCCAGGGCAGGAGACTGTCGAGCAGGTGGCGGTGGATCAGGCGATCGGGAGACGAGGCGTCCTCACGCGAAATAAGACCGTACCGCCGCGCCCCGCGCTCCAGATCGGCGAGATACCGGAGAAAAAGCGGGAGCGTTCGTTCGATTTCGTCCTCTGAAACGCCGAGATCGGTCAAACCCGTGCGCAAACGAGTCGCCCCGGGGGTGTTCATGCGGCGGGATCGGGGCGGGGCGTGCGCGCCAGGGTGAGCATGAGGATGCTTACATCGGAGTTTCTGACGCCGGAGATGCGCGAGGCCTGGCCCACCGACATCGGCCGTATCGCTTTGAACTTCTCGCGGGCTTCGTTGGAGAGGCCCTTGAGCGTGTCGTAATTAAACTCGCGAGGAATCCGGACGCTCTCCATCTTCTGAAAGCGCGCCACCATCTTCTGTTCCCGCGCGACGTACCCCTCGTACTTGATGTCGAGTTCGACCTGTCGAAGCCACTCCGTGGGCCGCCCGTTGACGATAGCCGGTTCCAGACGCGCCAGATCGGTGATCGTCACATCCGGGCTCTTGAGAACCTTGTAGAAGTTTTTTCCCACGATCCGCGGACCCAGGGAGCCCCGATCATCCGTGAGGAGGTCGAGCTCGGTCTCGCTGACATACCGGCGGCGCAGCAACTCCTTGATCTCCTCGATCGTGTCCCGCTTCTCGAGAAAGCGTTCCCAGGCGTCTTCGCCGTGCATACCGACGCGATAGGCCTTCTCAAAGAGGCGCAGATCGCTCGAGTCGGCGCGGAGGTTCATGCGGTGCTCCGCGCGGGAGGTAAACATGCGGTAGGGCTCGCGCGTGCCCAGGGTCACCAGGTCGTCCACGAGAACGCCGATATACGCCTCGGCGCGGGTGAGGATGAAGGGCTCCTCCCCCCGCATCGCCCGGGCTGCGTTGATCCCGGCCACCAGGCCCTGCCCCGCCGCCTCTTCGTACCCACTGGTCCCGTTGGTCTGACCGACGATGTAGAGCCCCCGCAGCATTTTTGCCTCCAGCGTGGGGTAGAGCTGGGACGGATCGATATGGTCGTACTCCACGGCGTAACCGGGACGGACGATCTCTACCTGTTCGAGCCCGGGGATCGTGTGGATAAACCGCTCCTGTACGTCCTCCGGGAGCGAGCTGGAGATACCGTTGAGGTACATCTCCTGCGTGGATAGTCCTTCCGGCTCGATAAAAATCTGGTGTCGCGTTCGGTCGGGAAACTTGACAACCTTGTCCTCGATGGAGGGGCAGTAGCGAGGGCCGGAACCCACGATGAGGCCCGAGTAGAGCGGTGAGCGCTCCATGTTGTCGTCGATGATCCGGTGGGTCTCCTCGGTGGTGTAGGTGATGTAACACTGCACCTGTTCTTGTTCGATCGCGCGGTTCTCGTAGGAGAACGGGATAATCTCGTCGTCACCGAACTGCGGCGTCACCTTCCCGAAATCGATCGACCGCCGCATCACCCGGGCGGGGGTTCCGGTCTTCATTCGGCCCATCCTGAACCCCAGATGCTGCAACGCTCTCTCGAGTCCCTGTGCCGCCGGCTCGGCGATGCGTCCGTTCTCCGCCATGTACTCGCCGATGAAGATCCTACCGTTGAGAAACGTCCCGGTACTCACGATCACCGTTTGGGCGGAGAACCGCTTTCCCCGAGCGGTAACGACGCCGGCGACGTTTTGCTCGGACGAGTCATAGAGCAGGTCCACCACCGTATCCTGAAAGAGCGTCAGATTCTTCTCGCCCTCCAGAACCTGCTTGGCACGAACCTGGTAGGCCAGTTTGTCCGCCTGCGCCCGCGGCGCCTGGACCGCGGGACCGCGGCTCCTGTTGAGTACGCGAAACTGGATCATCGTCCGGTCGATGATCGCGCCCATCTGACCACCGAGCGCGTCGATCTCCCGGACCATATTGCCCTTGGCGAGCCCGCCGATCGCGGGATTGCAGCTCAGCTTGCCAATCGTGTCAAGATTCTGGGTGATGAGCAGAACCGAGAAGCCCAGGCGTGCCACTGCCATGGACGCTTCGATCCCCGCGTGGCCGCCGCCGACCACAATCGTATCGAAATCCATCGGCGGTACCCTATCAGAATGCGCCGTAAATGGGGAGATCCGCTACTTCCCCACGCAGAACGAGCCGAACACAGCGTCCAGGATATCCGCAGAGGTGACCTCGCCGGTGATCTCGCCCAGCGCATTGAGCGCCTCCTGCAGGTCGAGACCGATCACGTCCACCGGCATCGCCTGGTCCAGCCCCTCCAGGACGTGGGCAAGAGCGTCGGCGGCGCGGTTGAGAAGGTTATGTTGTCGGAGAGAATCGATCACGGGAGCCCCCGGGCGAACCGGTTCCTCCCGCTGGACGGCCGACCGGATCCGTTCCGCCAGCGTCGCGATCCCTTGTACGGATGTTGCGCTCACCGCAACAGTTCCGACGGGTGCAGCGGTGCAGCTCCCGTGGTCGATCTTGTTCCAGACGAGTATCGTCGTACCGCCGGTGAGGTTTTCTATCTCCTGGAGGAGTCGCTGATCCTCCTCGGCGTAGCCCCGGATACCGTCAACAACGTAGAGCACCACGTCCGCCGACTCGATTACCGCCCGACTCCGGCGAATACCCTCGCTTTCGATCTCCTCCCTGGTGCGGCGAAGACCGGCGGTATCAAAGAGCAGTGCCGGAATCCCACGCAGATCCAGGTGACTCTCGATGTAGTCGCGGGTCGTACCGTGGGTCTCGCTGACGATCGCCCGCTCCTCTTTGAGAATCGCGTTGAAGAGCGACGACTTACCGGCGTTGGTGCGACCCGCCAGGGCGACCCGAATACCCTCCTGGTAGAGCCGACCGGTACGGTAGCTGTCCGCCAGCTCCTGCAGGCTCGAGCGCACCCGTTCCACCGTCTCCCGCGGAAACGGAATCTCCCCGGTCTCCTCCTCGGGATAGTCGATCTGAACGGTCACGGCGGCCATGATCGGTACGAGCTCTCGCTTGAGTGTGTCGATCGCAACCTCCACGCTACCGCCCAGGCGGCGGAGCGCCATCTCGTGGGCTGCACCGGTCTGCGCGTTGACCACCTCGTTTACCGCCTCGGCCCGTGTCAGATCCAGTTTGCCCGCGAGAAAGGCACGCATCGTAAACTCCCCGGGATCGGCGGGACGAAATCCGTTCTCCATCAGCGAGGAGAGTATTCTCTGGATACCCGAGGGGTTTCCATGACAGCTGATCTCAACCACATCCTCGCCGGTGTAACTGGCGGGAGCGCGGTAGATCGAGAGAACCACCTCGTCCAGGACTTCGTCGCTCTCCGGGTCCACCAGCAACGCGCGCCGAAGGCGGCCTCCCTCGGTTGCAATGATGCGCGCTTCCCGGTCGGTCATCGCCGCTACCGCCTCGATCGAACCGGCACCGCTGGTGCGGATCACCGCGAGGGCGGCACCGCCGTATGGGGTGGCGAGCGCAACAATTCGGTCGGATTCCATCGTTTTGAAAACCTATTCCAGCTCCCGTACAATAGCAAGCATATGGAGCCACAGGTCCTCGAACGACTCACTGCCGCCGTCAAAGCCCGCCGCCCCCTGGTATTTGCCCACCGGGGGTACTCGGAGAGGGAACTGGAGAATACACTGCCGGCGTTTATCGCCGCCGCCGCGGTGGGAAGCAACGGAATAGAGCTGGACGTTCAACTATCCCGGGATGAACGTGTGGTGGTGTTCCACGACCGGGATCTCCGACGACTCGTCGGCGGGGATCCGCGGGCGATACGGGATTGTACCGCCGCGGAGCTCCGGAATATCCCGCCGCACCCGGGGGTTCCCCTGCTCGAGGACGTTCTGACCAGCCTTCCACGAGAGATGATCGTCGACGTGGAACTCAAGTCCTACGATGATTCGCATCGGGACCTGCTGGTCCGGCGGGTCGCGGCAATTCTAACGGAGACCGGTACCATCGATCGCGTTCTGGTATCGTCCTTTGATCCGCGCCTGGTCCGTGCGTTTCGGCGGATACGGCCGGAGGTTCCCGCGGCGACGATCTTCGCCGACGATCCGGAACTCCCCCGATTGCTGCGACGCGGTCTCGGTGTGGCACTGGCGGGTGCCACCATCGCAAAGCCCTCGGTGGATCACGTGCTTCGGGGACGGAGGCCCCGACGCCGTATCTACCTGGCCTGGACTGTCGCGACGCCCGGCGAGATCGATGCGCTGGTGGCGCGGGGCGCCGCCGGCGTAATCACCAACGATCCCGGCGCGGCATTGGCTCACCTGTCACGGTAGACGCGGCGCCAGGAGATCCGCGGCTCGGCGTCCGGCGGAGGAGAACGCGGCTCGTATCGCCGAAGGAGCATCCCCACCGGCGGTGCGTTCCTCCAGCGTTACCCGCGTCAGCACGCGGTCCCGTCGAAGATCATAAACCTCGATCTCCGCACCCACCTCTACGCTGATGCTTTCTCCCTCGTCAAAGGCACGAATATCCGCCCAACCGATCACCGCTCTGTCCACGATCGACAGCACTTCGAACGGGAGGATGTCGTACAGTTCTTCCACATCCAGGGAACGCCGACTCGACAGTCGCCGTCGCGCCTCGTCGCCCAGTTCCACCAGCCGAACCCGATATCCGAGATCATCGAATCGCCGTACCGCGTTTCGTGCAGCGGTGTCTCCCGATATCGGATTACCGGCGATGTCGCGATCGAGAATAATTACCGCCGTGGGGATACTCGGTGCCGCCGAGGTGACGGTCATCGTCGCGCGTACGCGAAGCCGATCTTCGATCCGCCCGATCAGCGCCAGCAGCGAACTGCGCCGACGCTCCGATTCCTCAAGGATCGCCAGGTTCCACCGCTCCAGGGCGGCTTCCAACCACACCGGCTCCGCCTGGTAGAGCCAGGTTCCGGATATATCCGGCGGAAGCGACGACCAGAACGTCTCCGTCCCCTCCTCGATCTCGAGTTCATCCTCCCGTTCCCGACGTTCACCATCGTACAGCGGCGCTGTCTCGCGAATCCGCAGGTCCGTTCGAAGGGGAATCGCCCTCGCCTCCGAGCGAGCGTCAATCCGGAACTGCACCGTCAGTCCGGGAGAAGCGGCGTCCGCCAGCGCCATCGACGGTACAGACAGGTCTATCGCGAGTTCGATCGACTCCGCCCGGGACGCCGCTCCGTCCAACCGCCGAAGCCGCTCGTCGTAGGTGTCCGGCGGCGGATCGGCCAGCGCGAGCACCAGTTCGGTCCAGAGTATCTCGTTTGTTCCTCTCCGGGGCTCCACCGATCGAGCGGCGGCGTTCACCGCACGCTGAATCGCATCGAGATCCTCCTCGATCATCTCCGTGCTGTACAGGACCAGAAGAAACAGCTCGGAGCGATTGCCCCCGTCGCTGCGCAAAAACCGATCGCCCTGCAGGTCGGTGCTGCGAGAACGCGAAGCTTCCTCGATCGCCGCTCCGGTGGCGTCATCGAGCGTGAGCCCCCGGGCAATCGCCCCCTCGGTTAGAACGCGCGTTACCTGGCTCTCCAGATCGCGGTAGAGAATGCGCTCCGCTTCCGCCGTATTGATACCACTACCATACGCGATGATCCGTTCGCCCCGATCGGCCCGGCCACTCGATTCATGTATCCACTCCGGCGGCGCGCCCGCCGGTCGGCCCGCGCAGCCCGTCAGAATGAGTACGATACCGATTGCGACTGCCTCTCGAATCCTCATGGCTCTCCTGTTTCCATCGGGACGATCGTAACGTGCCGTCGTTCAACCTCGATCACGGCGTCGTAGGGCGAACCGTCGAGTATACGCCGAAGTACGCGGATCAGGTCTCCCGGAACGGAGAACGAATACCGGTATCCCGACCTGTCGGATGCTACCGATACCGCATTGAGGACCGCCCGCAGATCCTCGCTCTCCGGAGCCGTTACCCGGTACTCGATCCCCCTTCGAACCGCTTCGGCCACCAGATCGGCGCGAAGCCCGTTGATCGTCGTCTCGATCTCCTCAGAATCTATCCCGAGGAGGGAGTTCATTCCCGCATCATATACCGAAACGGGGCTGAAAACAGACCGTCCGCGAAGTTCCGTTGATACCACCGGTGCAAGACCGCCGGGAGCGGACTCCAGACGGAACCGGAGAACCGCCTCGGCGTAGCTGTTCCGGTCGCTCTCGAGCCGGTCAATCGACAGATCCGCCTGCAGGGTCTGACGCCCGTCCAACGTCGTGGAATACCCCGACCGCGCAAGAACCATTTCGAGGTAGGAGCGGGCCGAATCGTCCTCCACCGTCACCGTCGCCACCGGGGTCGAACGATGAAAATACGCGCGCAGCGACGCCCGTTGCATGTCGCCCGGCGTGTCCGGAACCCGCGACACCGGTGGTGTCCAGCGCTCCACCGCCTCCGTCTGTTGAGCCACGGCGGCGTCCCCGGCAGTATCCCCCGGTGAAGACTCCGCTCGATCCGGCACACCGGGAGAAACGGATTCCGGCGATTCCGGCGGTTCCGGCGATGCAATCGGCACTCTGTCGGGTTGCTCCGGCGCGGTGGCGCAAGCCGTGAGAAGTAGGAGTACGACCGTACATACGAGGGAAATCAGGCGAGACATCGTCAACGTCCGACCGGACTATTCCTCGATCTGCACGATCCTCGCGAGAGCGCCCGCAGAGATCTCCAGCGAGACATCCTCACGAGGATCCCCCAGCGGCACCGATGGTATATCCGTCCATGGACTCAACACGCGGACTCCCTCCTGATCGGCCAGCTCAAATACGATCACGGGACCGTCCCCGAGGGAGTAGCTCTCGTCGGCGGTATCCAGGCGGTAGCCGAGCGCATCCCGAACAATCACGACGTCGTTTTCCGCCGGGATCCGTGCGCGTCCCTCTCCCGGCGCCAGCAACAGCGCCACCGGTGACGCCGGCGGGAGCCGGAACGACCGCACCAGGGATCGTGTTTCCTCGTCCGCAACGGACTCGCCCGCATCGGCTCGACCGGTGACGATGTGGATCGAGGTTATTTCCGGCGATTGGAGATCATCCCGGGCGGCTATCGCGCGAAGGATCTCGAGCCGGTACATCGTGTCCGGTGAGGCCGCCCGGATCGCCAGGCGGTGTATCGCTCCCAGGGCGGTCTCGCCGCCGCCGAACCGAAGAATCCCGGGCTCAAGAAGCATCGTATCCTCGGGTACATTCTCCTCGGACGCTAGGTCGGCGACCGGCAGGACCAACTCCAGCGGGACCGCTCCCTCCGCATCCCGGCCTATCGCAATCAGCATCTGCTCCGCACTGCGGGTGATCGCGATAACGATGTCTTCCACCGATTCTCCGCCGGCCAGATCGAGGCGTCCCTCAACCGATTCTCCCGCAGCACCGGCACGAATCGCCAGATACCGCGGTTGGTCGATGAGCTCCGCCTCGAGTGTGAGCGACGACGATGCCATCAAAAAGACCGCGTTCCGTGGCGCGTCGCCAAAGGATATGGAAAGCTCCGTTGCTACCGTTCCGGTATGGGCGGGAACGATCGAAACCGGCACCTGCACCGGGACCCCTGAGTCGACAAGAATCCCGAGCGCGCCGTTCAGCACGGTAAAGGAGGGAGTATCATCGAGGTGCGCATCCGCCTCCTCCCCGTTTGTGCCGACGGCGTCGATGGTACCGTCAAACTCCCAGGCAAGAATCACATCGTCCGGCAAAGTCTCGCCACCGGTAGCGCCGGTTGCACCGACAAATACCTCCGCACTCTGCGCGATTATCGACGGTTCCGTGACGTCTACGCCCTCCTCCGGTCCCCAGGGATAGAACTCCACATCGACGGTGTACACGCCGGGCTCATCGGGAAGTACCAACTGAACCTGGTCCGTACCATCGCGCAGGTACCCCTCGGTCACGGTCTCTCCGGAAAACTGCCATCGGAGATAGGGAACAAGCTCGTCGCCGAAAACAAGCTCCACGACAGCCAGCGCCGTCGCTCCCGGGGCGGGTGCGGACGGATGGATCGCTATCGCCGATATCTCCGGCATCGGATCGAGGACAAAGACGTTTCGTTCGTCCGTAAATGCGATCTCCTGCCCCACGTACCCGGTTATCACCAGCCGGTACGGACCCTGCGCAAGATCCGGTATCTCAAAGGTTGCCACGAGATCGTTCTCGAGGTCCGCGCCGTCGATAATGTCCGTGTATACCGGCGTCATCTCAGGATCATAGATCTCCAGCGTGACCTCCGTGAGCGCCTGGTATTCTTCATCGCCATAGTCGAGTTCGATCGAGAACGAAGAACCCGGAGCAAGAACGGAACCGGCCGCAACGGTACGCACGGTGACCGCCGACGCGTCGTCCAGCGACGCAAAGAGCTCGGCGCTCTCCGAGCACGCCGCAAACGTGAGAATGACGATAATCGTTCCGAAGACACGCGATATCGTACGCATACCTACCCTTGTACAATATAGCACAAAAGTCAGGCGTGCTGCCACGGAGCTTTACCCGGGCGGCGAAGGTGAAGCTCGTCAACGACGGCGCTCTCGGGGAAATCCAGCAGCGTAACGAGTGCCGTTGCCACGTCCTCCGGGCGAATCAGGTCCGACGGGTCGATATCGGGCCGCATCCGGCGGACCATATCGGTGGCGACGCCGCCGGGATGGATCGAATGAACACGAATCTCCGGGTGCACCTCTTTTGCCAGGGCCTTGATAAAGCCATGAAGGCCGTGTTTGCTGGCGGAGTACGCCGCCTGATCGCGATAGGCCATCGTGCTCACCACCGAACCGATCGCCACGATCGTACCCCGGGACGTCCGGAGCGCGGGAAGAAGACCCTGAACGAGCAAAAAGGGCGCCCGCAGATTGAGACGCATCGAGAGATCCCAGTCTTCCGGTGTCGTATCTTCCACGGAGGCGGAGATCGCGATACCCGCATTGAGTACCAGCAGATCCAAGGGGGTACCGGTGATCGCCACCACCCGATGGAGGTCGTCATCGCGAGTAAGATCCCCCGGGATGATCCGGTGGCTCTGCGGCATGGGAAGCGTCTCCCGAACCTCCCGAAGTTGCGCCTCCGAACGGGCGGTAAGGATCAGACTCCACCCCCGATCGGCGAGACTCCGGGCAATTACTGCTCCAATCCCGCGACTCGCGCCGGTTACAAGGGCGGTACCGGGATTCATTCAACCTCCGGCGACACCCGGTCTGCCCAGAGCGAAATCAGATTGAGCACCGTTGCGGTGGCCTTCACCATGGAGCCCAGGGGGATCCACTCGTATGGACCATGGAAGTTGTGACCACCGGTAAAAATATTTGGCGTGGGCAACCCCATCTCGGTGAGACGGGAACCGTCGGTACCGCCCCGGATCGGTTCCATCACAACCTCGGCACCGCTCGCCCGGACCGCTTCCGTGAGAAGTTCGATCATAAACGGCGACTCGTAGATACGATCCCGCATGTTGAGATACTGCTTGTGCGTCGTGACGGTGATCGTTGCCGGCGGATACGCCTTCTCCAGGGTTGCCGCGAGGCTTCTGATGTAGTCGATCCGTCGGTGTACCTCTTCGATCTCGAAGTCGCGGATGATCATATCGACGCGGGAAGCCCCGTAGTTCCCGGAGACTTCCGTGGGACAGTAAAACCCGTCGCGCCCCTCCGTCGCCTCGGGGCTCTCCGCCTGAGGGAGCATCGACAGGAGCCGCCCGGCGAGACTGACGGCGTTTACCATCTTATTTTTTGCGCTGCCGGGGTGGATCACGTACCCCTCGATCTCCACCCGCACCGAGTACGCGTTGAAACACTCCGCTTCGATCGATCCCTCGCGGCCGCCGTCAACGGTGTACGCGAATCGGGAACGGAGGTCACGGAGATCGAGCTTGTCCACGCCGCGACCGATCTCTTCGTCCGGGGTAAACACGACTTCGATCTCTCCGTGCGAAATCTCCGGGTGTTCGATCAGATAGGCGACCGCCGTCATAATCTCTGCGACCCCCGCCTTGTCATCCGCACCAAGCAGGGTAGAGCCGTCGCCGGTAATGATCGTGTCTCCCCGGTAGTGAAGGAGCTCCGGATAGTCCGCCGGATCAAGGGTTCTCTCGTGCCCGATGTCGATCACGTCGCCGGAGTAATCGTCCCACAACCGGGGATGAACGTTCTCGCCGCTCGAATCGGGGGCTGTATCCATGTGGGCGAGAAAACAGAGCGGTGTGGTCGACGTCGTTCCGCGGGCAGGCAGGCGCGCGATCACGTATCCGTACTCGGTAATGCGACAGTCGTCGACTCCGATCACCTCAAGCTCCTGCGCCAGGAGTCGCGCGAGATCAAATTGCCGGGAGGTGGAGGGGGTTGTATCCGAATGGCGATCACTGGTGGTGTGGACGCGGACGTATCGCGTAAACCGCTCTACCAGGCCGGTACGAATCGTGGCTTCATCAATGTGTATCGACATGGCGCAATGATACACAGGTTTGCTCCGGGCTCACAAGTTCACGTATATTGAGGACATGGAAATACCTCAGTACCCGAAAACTGCACCAATCGAACTGACGATACGTTCGTTGCTGCATCCCCGTCTCTCGATGCTGGCGGACGGCGTATCGGAGTATACCTTTGCCGGACTCTATCTGTTCCGCGACACCTACGACTACAAGCTGTCGCTCCTGCCGGAAGACAAGCTTCTGATAACCGGTACAAAAGAGGGGAAGAGTTTTTTTATGCTGCCCTGCGGTTTTCCCGAACAGGACGACCGGCTCGTGGAAGAACTGTTCGGTACCTACGATTACCTCAAGGGTCTCAGCGAAGCCAACGCCGATCCGATACGCATACGCATGGAGCGACTCGGTCTCGAGATCGTGGAGGATCGGGACAACTTCGACTACCTGTATCTCCGGGAGGACCTGTCGGAACTCACCGGCAAGAAGTACCACAAGAAACGCAACCACGTGAACGCCTTTATCAATAACTATCACTACGACGAGCAACCGCTCCGGATCGGCGCAATCGATGACGCCCGGAGTATCCTCGAAAAATGGCAGGAGGGACGGGAGGGATCCACCGACTACGCTGCTGCTCGAGAGGCGCTCGATCTCTACGCGGAGCTGGAACTCAAGGGGTATATCGTCTACGTAGACGGCTCGCCCGCGGCGTATACGATCGGCGAACCCTTGATGCGGGGACGGAGCTTTGTGGTTCACTTCGAAAAAGCCGTAGAGAGCTATCGCGGAATCTACCAGTTTATCAACAAAGCCTTTGCAACGATCCTGCCACGCCACTACACCTATATCAATCGCGAACAGGACCTCGGCGACGAGGGGCTGCGGCAATCTAAGATGACCTATCGTCCCTGTGGTTTTGTCAAAAAGTACCGGGTGGATACGCCGGGACAGGAACAACACAAATACGATGAATCGGCGGAACGAAACAGCGCCTGAATCGGTCAATCCCGACGCACTCCCGCCACGCTATTTCGAGGTCCACAGCGATACCGAAATCGAAGCCCATCGTCATGCGCGTGAGACCCTCACGGCGGAACGGCCGGTACAGATCTCCGGCCGGCCCGGGGACGGGGAGTTCCACGTCACGGTTTGTACCCGTGACGCACCGGGGCTCTTCAGCTACCTCAGCGGGATCATCGGGGCCCGGGGATTCAACACCGTAGCCGGCGAGATCTTCACCGCCCGGTCGGGCTTCGTCGTCGACAGTTTTCGCGGGACGCTCCCGGCGGGAACGGTCTTCGATACCTGGGTAGCGGACCTGGAGGTCGAGTTCAACCGGGTGCTGGCCCCGCTCTTTGCCTCGCCGCCTCGCGAGGATGAGACGCGGGAGACCGTGGTGGAGTCGGTCTCCCGGGCACTTGCCCGTCGTCGGGACGAATCCTCCGTCCCCGGCGATGAGCCGCTCCTGCCTATCGAGATCGAGATCCTCCCGCGGGAGGACGCAACGGAAGTGCGGATACTCTCGCAGGATACGCCGTTTTTCCTATACTCGCTGGCGAGCGCCCTGGCACTCCAGGGGCTATCGATCCGGGAGATTCAGATCGATACGGTGGGACGACAGATTCGGGATACCTTTCTCATCACCAATCGCTCCGGTGGCGCTCTCGACCGGACCCGGGATATCGAACGACTGCGTCTCTCGATTCTCGTAACCAAACAGTTTACCCACGTGCTGGACCTGGCGGCGGATCCCCGGGATGCGCTGATCCGGTTTGAGGAGCTCGTACGCCGCGTGGCGATCGAGGGGAGCGCCGACCGGCTCCAGCGTTTTCTCGCCGACCCGGAGGCACAGCGGGAGCTGGCGCGACTCCTCGGTGCGAGCGACTTCCTCTGGGAGGATTTTATCCGCCTCCAGTACGAGAGCCTTCTGCCGATGCTCGGCCGTTCCGGTGGTTCCGAGTCGGTAAGTACCCCCAGCGAGGAGCTCGCCGAGAAAATTGACGCGCAGCTCGCCACCACCACCGACAGCGACGAAAAACGCGCGATCCTCAACCGGTTCAAGGACGATGAAGCGTACCGGATCGACGTGGATCATATTCTGCAACGGAACACCGATTTTTTCTTTCTGAGCCATCGCCTCTCGCGTCTCGCCGAGGTGGTGGTGGCGCGGGCGTTCGCGATAACCCGAGAGGAACTGACCGGGCGGTACGGAGTGCCCCGGAGCGCCGCGGGACTCGAGGCGGAGTACGCGGTATTCGGCCTGGGAAAACTCGGCGGAAGCGCCCTGGGCTACGCCTCCGACATCGAGCTGATGACCGTCTACAGCGACCAGGGCGATACGGCGGGACCGGAAACGATCAGCAACCGCGAATTTTTTGAGCGCCTCGTGGAGGGCGCGGCGCGGTCGATCGTGGCGAAGCGGGAGTCGATCTTTGAGGTGGACCTGCGCCTCCGTCCCTACGGCTCCGACGGTCCCCGAGCGGTTCACGTCGAGAGTTTTATCGAGTATTTCGGTCCCGGAGGAAAATCACACAGCGTGGAACGCCTGGCGCTGATCCGGATGCGCCCGATCGCGGGATCGCGGGATCTCGGCCGGCGGGTAACCGCTATCCGAGACCAATTTATCTACGAACGGGACAGTATCGACGTCGGCGAAATTCGCGACCTTCGAACGCGTCAGGCGGAAGAAAAGGGGCTTGGAACCCGACTCAACGCCAAGTTCAGTCCCGGCGCGCTGGTGGACCTGGAGTACAACGTCCAGCTCCTACAGATCGAACACGGGCGCACGCACCCGACGCTTCGCGATCCCGGTATCCATGCCACCCTCCGGGGCCTCTCCGAACTCGGTACGATCGACCGGGACGAAGCGGAGAGTATGATCCGGGCCTACCGGTTTCTTCGAAACCTGATCAACGGACTACGAATGCTTCGCGGCCACGCACAGGACCTGTTTCTGCCCCACTTCGAGAGTCTCGAGGCGCTGCATTTGGCGCGCCGCATGGGGTATCGCGACAGTCAGGATCTCTCGGCGGCGGAACAGCTTCGCGTGGACTTCGAAGTGGAGACCGCCTCGGTCCGCAGTTTTGTGGAGCGCCACCTCGGTCGAGACGCGCTCCCGGAGAGTTCCACCGGGAATCCCGCGGATTTGGTCCTCTCGGATGCTTTGAGCGAGGACCGCAGCGCCGAAACGCTCGCTGCGGCGGGGTTTCGCAACCCCTCCCGGGGTGTAGTCAACCTGCGTCGCATGGCCGGCGGGAGCGACACCCGGGAGATCTTCGCGCGGCTGGTGGTGCTTGCCTGGGAGTACCTGCGCCGCTCCAGCGATCCGGATATGGCGCTCAACAACTGGGATCGCTTTACCGAGCAGGTGGGCGATCGCCGTGCGTTCTTCTCGGAGCTGCTGGCGCAACCACGCCGGATGGAGATCATGCTCATCATCTTTGCGGGAAGCCAGTTTCTCAGCGACACGCTGATCCGAAACCCCGCGTTCCTGGAATGGATCAGTCGCCCCGACGTCGTCTCCATGCGGCGGGACGAAGACGCCATGGTGGACCAGCTCCTGGATGAGATCCACGCCGTCGATGAACGCACGGAGCGCCTCAACGTGATGCGGCGCTTTCGACGGCGGGAGATCCTGCGGATCGGCGCTCAGGATATCTGCCTTGGAGGCGATTTTCGCCGGGTGGTACAGGAGATCAGCGCACTTGCCCGGTCGGTGGTGCGGGTCGCCCTGGAGCATATCCTCGAGGAATCTCCTGAGCTTCGCCGGTCGATCGGGCGCTTCGTGGTGTTTGCCTTTGGGAAACTCGGCGGGGACGAGCTCAACTACAGCTCCGACATCGATCTTCTGGCAGTGTACGAGCCGGAGGCGACACTGGAGGACCAGGAGAAGTACGCCTCCCGGGTGATGCGGCAGCTTGTGCGGGATCTCACCGATTTTACGCTGGAAGGACAGGCGTACCGGGTGGATCTGCGCCTCCGCCCCTGGGGAAACGCGGGCCGACTGGTCTACGCTGCGCCGACGCTGGAGCGGTACTACGGGAAAGAAGCGGAGCTCTGGGAACTCCAGGCGCTTCTTAAACTCGCACCGATCGCCGGCGATATCGAGCTGGGACGGCAGGTCCTCGGCCTGCTTCGACCGGTCTTCTCACGACGATTGGAACACGCCGGGCGCGATCAGGTCCTGCACACCGTTCGTCATCTGCGCGCCCGGGCGGTCTCGCAATACGGCGGCGCCGACTCGATCGTCGGCACGGATATCAAGAACGACGAGGGTGGGATTCGCGATATCGAGTTCCTCGTGCAGGCGCTCCAGATGCTCCACCACGGGTTCTACCCGGAGCTCCTCACCGGTAATACCCTGGCGGCGCTTTCACGTCTCGAGGAGGTGGGAATTCAGGATTCGCAAACGGTTGGAGAGCTCCGCGAAGACTACCTGTTGCTTCGGCGGATCGAACACTTCCTGCAGGTCTACGACGACCAGCAGCTCCACGCGATTCCGACGGAGCGCGGTGCCCAGCGCAAGCTTGCGCGGATCGTTATGCCCGGGGGCGATGCCGACGTGGACGAGCTGGTGGAACACCTGTCGAACACGCTCGATCGCGTACGCCGGCGGTACCGCGCGGTGATAGGAGAGGCGCCGACCCGGGAGGACCGACGCCCGTAATCGGGTGACGCGGCTCAGCACCGCGCCACACGATCAGGGATACCGCTCAATCAGATATCGTAGTACAGCGCAAACTCGTACGGATGGGGACGGAGGTCCAGAGCCATCGCTTCGGCTTCACGTTTATACTCGATCCAGGTCTCGATCACGTCGGCGGTGAAGACGTCGCCCTTGAGGAGGAACTCGTGGTCCTTCTCCAGTGCCGAGAGGGACTCGCGGAGCGTTCCCGGGGTCGTCGGGATCTTTGCGGCTTCTTCGGCGGGCATGTCGTAGATGTTCCGGTCCAGCGGCTCACCCGGGTCAATCTTGTTCTGAATACCGTCGATTGCCGCCATCAGCATCGCACTGAAGCCGAGATAGGGGTTGCTCGAGGGATCGGGACAGCGGAACTCGAACCGTTTGGCCTTCTCGCTGTTGGAGTACATCGGGATACGCACCGCCGCACTGCGGTTCCGTCGGCTGTACGCCAGGTTGACCGGAGCCTCGTACCCCGGAACAAGCCGCTTGTAGCTGTTGGTGGTGGGGTTGGTAAACGCCAGCACCGCCGGGGCGTGCTTGAGCAGCCCGCCGATCGCGTGGAGTGCGGTCTCGCTCAGTCCCGCGTAGCCGTCGCCAAAGAAGGTGTTCTTACCGTCCTTCCAGATCGAGAGGTGGGTGTGCATACCGCTTCCGTTATCCATAAAGAGCGGCTTCGGCATAAACGTCACCGTCTTGCCCGCCTGGCGCGCCACGTTCTTGATGACGTATTTGTACTTGGTCATGGAGTCCGCCATCTCGAGGAGCGGGGCAAAGCGCATGTCGATCTCGCACTGACCACCGGTGGCTACCTCGTGGTGGTGTGCTTCGATCTCAACGCCGATCGATTCAAGGAGAACCACCATCTCGGAACGCAGATCCTGGAGGCTGTCGCTGGGCGGTACCGGGAAGTACCCTTCTTTGTACCGCGGTTTGTACGCCAGGTTGGGACCTTCGTCCGTGCCGGAGTTCCAGTGACCTTCCACGGAATCGAGGAAGTAAAACCCGCTGTGCTCGGTCTGGTCAAAGCGAACGTCGTCGAATACGAAGAACTCAGCCTCGGGGCCGATAAAGGCGGTGTCACCGATGCCGGTGCTCTTGAGGTAGTTCTCCGCCTTGCGCGCGATGTTACGCGGATCCCGGGTGTAGTCCTCGCCGGTGATCGGGTCACCGATGTTACAGGTCATAACCAGCGTCTTCACGTCCATAAAGGGATCGATGAATGCGGTCTGAGACTGCGGTTTTACGATCATGTCGGACTCGTTGATCGACTGCCAGCCGCGGATACTCGAACCGTCGAACCCCAGTCCATCGGTGAAGCTGTCTTCATCGATCTGGTGCGCAGGTACCGAGAAGTGCTGCTGCATGCCCGGAAAATCCATGAATCGAAGGTCGACGATCTTGACGTCCTCTTTCTTGATCAGGTCGAGAACGTCCTTGGCGCTCATGGAATCACTCATTTCTCTTCCTCCATTTCGGGTGTTTATCGTACAAACAAGTCCGTTTTTGTCGCCTTGCCTGTAGATTGCTACATTTATGTCGGCTAATGTACAGAAAAGCGCCGCGTGTGTAAATAGGTTTCGCAGAATTTTCTTTTCGGTATGAGAAAACGGGGCGTTTTCGGTGAGTCAGCGCTCCGACAGAGCGTCCCGGCGATGGCGGGCAAGGACGATCAGGTAGTCGATGAAGCTGCCCCAGGACATGAGTACCGCCGCGAGAAAAACCGCCATCGTCACCCAGGGAAGATACGGCATCAATCCGTGAAGATTACCGAGGCGGGTATGCATGAGCATCATCAGACCCAGGACCGATCCCGCCGCGTAGAGCGCGGTTTTTATCTTGCCGCCCTTTCGTGCCGCCAGGGCGATGCCGTCCCGGATCATTAGGAGTCGTACAAAGACGATCCCGATCTCGCGATACATCAGCAGAAGAAACATCCAGATCGGTATGACATTGAACGCGGCGAAAACAAGAAAGAACGTGAGATGCATCACCACGTCCGCAAAGGGATCAAGTACTTTCCCGAGATCCGATACGATCCCCTCCCGACGCGCCACCATTCCGTCAAAGAGATCCGTAGCTTCCATCAGTACAAAGAGCACCCACAGCGTAACGGTCGCGGGAAGGGCAAATCGGTAGCCTGCCCACCAGGGCAGATAGGCGACGATAAAAAAAACGGGACTCAGGACGAGACGGACGCTCGTCAGAAGGTTGGCGCGGTTCACGAGGGCATGCTACGACCGCCATCGGCGGCTGTCAACCGTGCCCGCAGATCCGGATACTGCCCAGGTCGGAAGTAGCTGTACAAGACTTCGTACTTCTTTTTCAGACGACGATCGATCATCTCCCGCAACGCCTGCTGCAGATCCGCGTCGTTCTCGTAGGTGTAGTGATGCTCGCTGGTGAGAAAGAAGTCACGGCCGACGGTCACGGTGAGCGTGGGATACCCGAAAAGGTTTCCCTGGCGGTCCGTGATCGTGACGTACTCGGTACTCGTATCCGTTCTGCTGCGATAGAGCGCGACCATCATCGTTCACAGTATCGGCTCACCGCGGGATGTCGTTGAGTACGATCGGTACGACTCCCTCCTGCAAGAACGTACCGTCCGTCGCGGGAATAACCTCCAGCGTCGTATGGACGGACAACACCTCCGGGATAAGAAGAGTCTCGATCCGGCCGATGATCACCGGAGCCAGGATCCGCTGTCGCGTGAGACGCAGATCGTCATCGACGCGAAGCGACATCAGGATCGAGCGAGGCCCGAGAAACCACAGGGGTTCCGGCCGGAGGAGAAACTCCGCCCGGAGCGTCACCGTCGCGT
>Ga0180436_10001515_pt1 | contig 22649 bp, 20 predicted proteins | sample SS_ome_2_FD_132434 | JGI IMG/M metagenome (GOLD analysis project Ga0180436, IMG submission 132434) | Hypersaline lake sediment archaeal communities from the Salton Sea, California, USA - SS_3_S_2 metaG | ecosystem: Environmental > Aquatic > Non-marine Saline and Alkaline > Hypersaline >... | reverse complement strand
TCGAGTCGGTTTTGCGATAACCGATGATGCGCTGACAAGAGAGGCCTCAAAACAGGAAGTGATTAGGCGGTACTTTCGATACCAATGTGAGTATGTTATGGGGTTGACAAACAAAGATACCGTCCAACGGGTGGAACTCTTTATAAAAGACTTTGATATCAGGCAAGAGTATAGGAAGGTTGTCGATCCTGCCCGCCAAGCAGCCGTGGAAGCGCCGGAGAGGAATAAGGGGAATGAAGGTGTTTACTGCGGCGCGGCTATAGAGTTGAAAGACGGAACGATTATTACCGGCAGCAACTCCCCTCATCTTCATGCCGCATCCAGTGTTGTTTTACATGCGATTAAATATCTGTCGGGGATACCTGATATGATAAAACTGCTGCCACCAAATATTACAGATACGGTCAGGAACCTCAAAACAAACGTTTTAAAAGAAAAAAATCTAAGTTTGGACCTGTTGGAAACACTTATTGCCCTCAGTATCAGCGCAACAACGAATCATACCGTTCAATTGGCCATGGAAAGGCTAAACGATTTAAGGGGTTGTGAGGCTCATATGACCCATATTCCGACACCGGGAGATGAAGCAGGGTTGAGACGGCTTGGCGTCAACCTCACCACCGATCCTAATTTTTCAACAAAAGATCTTTTTGTATCATAAAGGAAAGGTCCGCCCGTCGGATTGATTGTGACGGGTAAGCAGAGAGCCTTAAATAATGAGGTTGTAATTTTTTATACTATTAGATATAGAAGTCAAAAATAATTTCTTACAAGGAGTTTTTCATAATGGCTGAAAAAAAACATGTTCCGGTTCCAAAAGATACTAAAGCGTTCATTTGCGCCAATTGCGGGGCTGTTGCCTTGGATGCGAATAAGATTTGCAAGGTCCAGGGGGCCGGCAAGAAATCTGATTGGTGTGGTACAAAGGGGGCCAAACCGCCCAAGTCATGCATTAATAAAGTTCATAATAAGAGATGGCAGTGTCAAAACTGTGGCCAAATATCCGTCAATCCGATGTTGTTGTGTGAACCCAAAGAACTGGACATTTCCGAATAAGATTTTAAAGTGTACCATTGTTTGTATTAGTTCATTAAACCAGACAAGTGTCATTCACGGATATCAACGAGGGACGAAATTCAACACCGCCGGAATCGATTTCTGGAGATATCTTCAATGGTCGAAGTTACAGGGGTTGCGTAACCTGCAAGATAGTCCCTTTGCCAAACATAGGTCATGCCGGACGTGATCCGAGATCTGTAATTAACACTACCGACTCCGTCACTCCGGCAAGCGAGCCTGTGTCGCGATGTTCAAAAACCGTCATTCCGGGCACGCCGTTGGTTCATTAACCCATCATATGACCCTGGCCCTATAACTTAGATCCATTTTATATTAGGCTGTCTCCGTTCAACCAGACGATAATATTTGACATCAGGGTGACCTACGACCATTGAACCATAGGATTGGTGGCCTTTAGGTATCCCCAGCCACTGCTTTATGCTTTTATCCATATTCGCGCCGGCTTGCAAAAAGCCCAGGAAACAAGTCCCAAGCCCCAGGCTGTGAGCCATTAAGGAGCAGTTATACAAGGCTGCCGAACAATTAAATGGTGCTACAGCATCAAAAGATTGGCCATGCGTTATAACTGCTGCCGGTGCCCGCCTATGCAGACGCAACTCCGATCATCTTGATCAGGCTTTCTTTTTGGTTGTTTTTTTTGCAGCGGCCTTTTTCTTTGGCGCAGTTTTTTTATTGGCTGCAACTTTCTTTTTTACGGTTGTTTTTTTGGCAGGAGCTTTTTTCTTAGCCGTAGTCTTCTTTTTAGTGGTGGCTTTCTTGTTTGGTCCAAACTCTTTTACAATCACATCTACAACCTTGCTGAGCTTCTTAATAAGTGTATCAATGTCTTTCTTAGTTTCCTTTAATTTTTTATCAAGATCTAATTCCATGGATGGCCCCCTTTCTAAACTGAAGTTTGTTGAGTCGGATATTTAAGGTTATAATACTCCAGTATTATCAATAGCCAATTGTGTCAAGCATTTAAATAGGTTGCACAATCGTAAAAATATTCATTGATATGTGATAGGCGAAAACGCCCGGATTCGAGAAATTGAATGCCGTTGCCCGGAGGAAAAGCCGATCGGTCAAAACAAGAGATATGTTCGGGCATGCCGGGTCAATTGTTGTAGAAGGCTGTAATCGGGCGTTAAAATGTTGGCGAGGGGAATGCGATGCCGTGGCTGTTATTTTTTGCCCAACATTACACTCAGCAGAGCCGGCAACAGAATGAAATCCGCAAGCAGCGCCACTATGATGACCTGGCCTGTATAGAGCCCGAAAATAAAGGTGTTATTTAATATGCCGAGCATGGTGGAAAAAAAGAAAGAGCAAAGTACCAGCGATGTGATCAGCAACGCCCTGCCGGTGCCGAGCATCGTCTCTCTTATGGCCGGATACACATCTCCTGAGGCCCCATAATACTTTCGGAAATTGTACATGAAATGCATGGTGTCGTCCACGACGAGTCCGATGGCGATACTGCCGATCATTAATGCGGACATGTCGACGGCAACTCCGGCATGGCCCATAAATCCCATAATGATAAGAACGGGCAGCAAATTGGGTACCATGCATATCAAACCGAATTTAACGCTTCCCAACAGGAAAATCATCATGATGGTGATGACACAAAAAGCGATTGCATAGCTCAGGGCCATGCTTCGCTGGGCCAGGGGAATGGTTCTGCCCATTAGTGCAGGAATACCCGTAATCGTGATATCCGCCCCATCTTTAAACACTTTGTCAAACCGGAGTGTGATAGCGGACATAAATTCATCAATGATGTCATAGTCAACAAACGGTATTTTAACAGTAATGCTTGTTTTGCTGCGCCGGCTGTCAACAATCTGTTCAAAATCATCCGAACCCGTATTTTCAAACAGCATGAACTCTTGTGCAATCATTGCGCGACTTTCCGGGATGGTATAATAGGAGGGGTCATTTTCATTCAGGGCCTGGTTGGTTTCCTTCAGAATATTGTTGATGGATATCACTTTCCCCACAAACAATTCTTCTTGTCTAATCTTTTCGATATCATGGATAAACGTTTCGATGCCGTTCAATATGCCGGGTTCGTAAAGTCCATCTTCTTCTCCCGTATCAACAACGACTCTCAATACCAGTGTGCCTTTTAATTCTTTATCCACCATCAATGTGTCCACCTTTATCGGCATGGAATCAGGAAAATGCCTCAGGACATTATGGGAAAACTCCAGTCTCAAAACGCCAAAAACGGATATGACAAAGAGCATGAGACTGGCAGCAAATATTTTTTTTGGGTGGGAAGTTGAGAAATCAGCGAAAAATAACAATACCCGGTCCATGATAGCCATATGCCGGCGCCGGCCCGGTTTTTTTAAAATTTTGATTGGAATTAAGGCAATAATGGCCGGAAACATAACAATGGTATAGAAGAACGCCAACATAACACCAACCGCCGAATAAATACCCAGGTCTCCGAGCGCAGCAAGCTCGGAAAATGAAAAGGAAAGCAACCCTGCTGCGGTGGTAAGACTGGTTAATAAAACAGCCAATCCTGAATGTACCAATGCATTACAGATCGATGTTTCTTTGTCATCGCCTTGCTCTATGCGCCTGTAAAAAATGGCAATAATGTGTATTGAACCGGCGACACCCACAGCCATAAGAAAGGCGGGCAGTATAGAGCTGAAAAGTGTCATGGGATCACCGAAAATAGCCATGAGTCCGAGAGTTGAAACCAGTGCACAAATGACGGGTATAAACGGGAGGATAATCCCTGAAAGTCTTCTGAAGAGCAGGATCAGAAAAATGGCCACCATAATGGACGCAATTATCAGTAAAAATCGTGTGTCTTTCCTGAGGGCAACGTTAAAGGTGTTGACGACAATGGGGCGGCCGGTGAGAGATATTGAAAATTCAGGATCCTGATACCGCTTAACCACGCTGTCGATGGCATCAATAACTTTTCTGTTATCTTTTTCAGAAAAATAGCGCACTTTTTGAGACGGCTTTTCTTCCATATTACTATCATCTTCAAATGCATCCAGTAAATCGTCCCGGTCATCACTTATCGGAACGGAAGCATCGGTTTCAATAACAATCGCTACGAGACCGCCATCTTCGGAAATAATGCTGTTCAGGTAAAAGTCGTTACCGAGCACCCGTTGTTTCAATGCCGCATAATCGATTTCTTTGTTCTGCCAATCATGAAGCAGACCGTCGACATAGAGCACGTCTTCTTCACCGCGCGTGTCCCTGATATTGATTAGGCTTGTCACCTTATTTAAATGCGGCACCTCTCTTTCAAGATCCTTGTGAAAGCTTTCCAGGGTTGTTAAAAATTCGGGAGTAAACACATTTGACGATCGAATACCGATGAGAACAATGCTGGATCCACTGAACTGATCTCGGTATGCGTTGTATGCCATTAAGCCTTCATCATCTTTGTGGAGCACCCCTTCGGTTGACGTATCAACGGTAATCTTGGGAATTTGGCTGGAAAGACCGACGATTAAAACAAAAAGGAGCAACAATGTTTTGAATGGATTCCTGTAAAACACATAACCCATTAATCCGAATTTTTGTTCTATTTTCTTTTTAATGTCAGCCAATAGCCTTTCCTGAGTGCACGGGGGGGCGCCGATGCCCCTGTGATTTTCTCGCTATCCGGGAACAGCCTTTTTCGATCCGGATCCGCCCAAAAACATATTCCCGAAAAACTATAGTTGGAACTCGCCTGTCTGTCAAACTAGAGCCCGGCGAATCAGGATCAAGTCCAAACCCGGTGGCAACCTGTTTCTATCCGTCAAAATGTTAAACATGCATTTTTTTTATGACACATCACAGGCGCGCCGTCTTTAATGCCGTTTCCGAAATCACTTCTGAAAGGGTCGGGTGGGCGTGAATTGTCATTGCCAGGTCGTCAACCGTCATGCCCATTTGAATGGCAAGGGTGCCTTCGGCTACGAGTTCCGTGGCATGGGGGCCGATAATATGGATGCCGAGGACGGCACCGGTGGCTTCATCCGAGATAATAGTGGCATGGCCTTCAATTTCTCCGATTACATGGGCCTTTCCAATGGTTCGGAAAAGCGAGGTCTCGGATTTGATGGAATATCCTTTTTCCAAAGCTTGTGTTTCGGTCAGTCCGATGCCGGCAACCTCCGGAGTGGTAAAGATAGCACTGGGCACCTTGTTATAGTTCATCATGGTTTTTCCCCCCATGGCATTTCCCGCCGCGACAGCGCCCTCAGCGGATGCCACGTGGGCAAGCATAATTTTTGACGGACCGAGAATATCACCGATGGCGAAGACTCCGCTTGAGCTGGTTTCCAAATAATCGTCCGTGACAATCCATCCGCGCTCATCGGTTGTGATGCCAAGCCTTTCAAGGCCGATGTCTCCCGCGTCCGGTTCCCTTCCGATGCACACCAGGACGTTCTCAGCCTCGATGGCTTGTGGTGCCTGTCTTTCCTTGTCTCCCGTCAGGCTTGGGGCCCCTGTAAAGGCTTTCAATTTGTCGCCTGTGCTGTCAACCCGCTCTATTGTTCTATTCAGAAGAAACTGGATCTTGCGTTTTTTCATCTCACGCTGCAACACCTTGGAGCAGCCGGCATCCACAGAAGGTAGGGGGAGAAGGCGGGAAAGCGCTTCGACAATGGTGACCTTAACCCCTAAGGCGGACATAATGCATGCGAACTCGCATCCGATGACCCCTCCGCCGACAATCAATATGGATTCGGGGATGCCGGAGAGCGAGAGGGCGTCGTTGCTTGACAGGATATTTTGGCCGTCAAACGGCAGAAAGGGGATATTGAGGGGTTTTGACCCAATGGCGAGTATCAGTTTATCCCAAAAAACCTCGGTTTTCGCCCCATCCTGTTGCACGGCATCAATCACACCCTTTTTCCGAATGACGCCTTTCCCTTTAATTACCTTGACATGATGATGCCCTAACAGACCAAGAATCGCCTTTGTCTGATCCCGGACAATGCGGTTCTTTCGTTCCATTATTTTATTTATATTCGGAGACACGCCGCCATGATGATCAATTCCGAACTCCCCGGCGTTTTTAAACTTTTGAAGCAAATCGGCGGTTGTTTTCATGATTTTTGAGGGGATGCAGCCCCAATGCAGGCATGTCCCGCCGACATCGTCTTTTTCAACCAGGGTAACGTCGGCACCGAGCTGCGCGGCCCTGACGGCGGCGATGTATCCCCCGGGTCCGCCGCCCACGACAGTGATCCTTGTTTTCATGTCTTGCCTCCATCAATTCATCATACCGGGTATGTACATCAAAAAATTTATATAATCAACTAAATTAATCAAAAAAATTTACATAATAATCAAAAAGTAATATAAATATTGACATATACATCAACACGTGGCATATTTTTTAACATGGCGAAATAGCCGAATCCCATTGAATAATGCGGCCGGCAGGAATTGCAAACTACCTTTCAACCGCTGGTGCAGGAAAAAATGATAAAGACGGATGAAACCAACCTGGCAATTATTAAGCATCTTCGAAACGGCAGACGATCGTATCGGGAAATTGCCGATGAAATGGGCATTACGGAAAACACCGTCAGATCACGGGTATTAAATCTTGTTGAAAGCGGTGCCTTTGAAATTACCGGTCTGGTGGACCCGGAAGCGTTGCCGGGTCATAGTACAGCGATTATCGGTATCAAACTGAATACAATGAATCTGGTAAAAAAGGGGGAGGAGTTCAGTAAAATAAAGGGGGTTGTCTCCGTGGGAGTCGTCACCGGACGGTTCGACCTTATGCTTACGGTTGTTCTGAAAGAAGAATACAATTTGTTGGAATTTTTTACCAAAGAAGTGTCGAAGATAAAGGACGTGCAGTCAGCGGAAACCTTTGTGGTTTACAAAGGATACAATTTCAAGGTTCCATATATTCTCTGACGATATTGATCAGGCAGCGGCCCTTGAATGATATGTTAACTTAGTTGCGGTAATGGGTTCATATAAAAAAGGAACGTTTTGTTGAAAGAAACCAGGAAAACACGTTTGCACGGGTGGCATACTGAAAAGGGCGCGACCATGGCCGAGTTTTCGGGTTATGATATGCCGTTGTGGTATCCGTCGGGATCGAAGAGAGAACACCTTTCTGTTTTAACAGGCGCGGGGCTTTTTGACACCAGCCATATGTCGGTGATCATCGTGGACGGGGAGGGTGCATTTGATTTGCTTCAGTACTGTTTTTCAAGAGATCTCGACCATTGCGGGAAAAATGAACGGAAACCGCTGGCTGTCGGCAAATGCATTTACGGCGTGTTCCTGAATGCCTCGGGATGCGTCATCGATGATGCGGTTTTATATCGGCTTGGCCAAACGAGTTTTATGGTTGTGGTCAATGCCGGCATGGGGCCTGAGATTACCCGTCACCTTGAGAAGCACAGAAACGGGCTTGATGCTGTGATCACCGACCAAACGGGTAAAATTGCCAAAATCGATATCCAGGGCCCCTCGTCGGCTCGAATCCTCTTTAACCTTTTAGTCGGGCCGGAGACCATTTTTCAGGCATTTTCGTATTTTTCATTCAAGGGGCATTTTGATTCCGCCTCTCCCTTATCCGGAGAGGCCAGGGTGCTTGATGATGTACCGATACTGCTGTCACGTTCAGGATATACCGGGGAATTCGGTTTTGAGATGTTCATCGAATCGGATGGCCTTTATGCTCTATGGGAGTCGGTTCTGGAGGCAGGCGATTCATTTGACCTCGCGTGTTGCGGCCTTGCCGCTAGAGACTCGCTGCGGTGCGGCGCCGGTCTGCCGCTTGCACGGAAAGACATTGGAAATTGGCCTTTTTTAAATAATCCCTGGCAGTTTGCCCTGCCGTTTAAAAGTGACCGCTCGGGGTTTACCAAAAAATTTATTGGTGCGGACGCTCTGAAGAAAGCATTGAACACCCCTTACACCTATCCCTTTGTGGGGTTCGATCCTCGAAAAGTGAGGCTGTGTGCCTCGCCTGGTGTGATTGACGAACACGGAAAGACCATCGGCACGGTGTTAACCTGTACGACGGATATGGGCATCGGTTTCCATGACGGCCGTGTATACAGTATCGCCGGCCCGGACAAGCCCGATGGCTTTATCCCCAAGGGGCTGAGCTGCGGCTTTCTGAAAGTGAAAAAAAGGATTGAAAGGGGAAAGGTGGTAGAGATAGACGACGGACGGCGCAGAATAAAGGTGATGGTGACGGCAGATATCCGCCCGGACAGGACAGCGCACCGCCCCATCAATGAAATGATTCAATAGTGAAAGGAAGGACAAATGAAAGAAATAAATGAATTGATCTTGGAAGACGGTTTTCTCTATTCAACCCAGCATGAGTGGGTGAACTCGGAAGCCGAAAGCGTTAGGATCGGTATTACAGACTATGCCCAAGACCAGTTGGGAGAAATTGTTTTCGTTGAACTTCCGGAGGTTGGTGCAACGTTTGCAAAAGAAGATGAATTCGGAACCGTGGAATCGGTCAAGGCGGTTTCAGAGCTGTACATGCCCATCGACGGCGAAGTAGCCGCCGTAAATACCGCGCTTGAGGATGCCCCTGAACTGGTTAACCAGCAACCCTATAAAGACGGATGGATAATCGATGTCCGGCCATCCGATCCGTCACAGCTGAAGACGCTGCTGTCCAAAGACGCCTACCTGGACCTGCTGAAAGGTACGGAAAAATGAGATATATCCCCCATACTGAAGAAGAGATCACTTCGATGATGGAAGCCGTCGGTGTTGATAGTCTGGACGAGCTGTTTTCCGATATCCCCGAAAGCTGTCATCGAAAAAATGAATTGGCATTGCCGGAAGCACTGACCGAGTGGGAGTTGGACGACCATATAAGACAACTTGCCGGTTCAATGCCGGCATCCTCCGAATACAAAAGCTTTATCGGGGCCGGCAGCTACAGTCATTTCATTCCGGCGGTCATCCCCTATCTGCTGGGGCGCTCCGAATTTTCAACGGCCTATACACCTTATCAACCGGAGATCAGCCAGGGAACGCTTCATGCAATTTATGAGTACCAGACCCTCGTGTCCAGGCTTCTGGGAATGGAGATTGCAAATGCGTCGATGTATGACGGCGCCACCGCCCTTGCAGAAGCCCTGCTTATGGCCATACGGATTACCAAGAAAGATGATGTGGCCATATCCATGGCGGTCCATCCCGATTATCGACGGGTCATTGAAGCGTATTTCAGGCCGACCGGGTACACGATTCACTATCTGCCTTACGGAAAAGACGGCAGAACGATGTATGACACCATCCCGGAGAAAACCGAACCGGCCTGTGTTGCCGTTCAGTCGCCTAATTTTTTCGGATGCATGGAAGAGGTTGCAGGGATCGCCGGCATCCTTAACGAACAAAAAACCCTGTTAATCGTCTCCTTCACGGAGCCCCTTGCTTACGGCCTCTATAAAACTCCGGGCGAGCTGGGAGCCGATATCGCGTGCGGTGAAGGTCAGAGCCTGGGAATTCCCAGGTCGTATGGCGGTCCGGGTCTGGGGCTGTTTTCCTCAAAAGAAAAGTATATGCGTTATATGCCGGGACGAATTGTGGGGCAGACAACGGATAGGCGTTCAAACAGAGGCTTTGTGCTGACCCTTTCAACCCGCGAACAGCATATAAGAAGAGAAAAGGCCACATCAAATATATGCTCGAATCAAAGCCTGTGCGCATTGACTGCCTGCATGTATATGGCAACGGCGGGCCAAACCGGGATGCGTGAACTTGCCAGGTTAAATTATGACAAGTCGGAATACCTGAAAGAGGAACTGGGAAATGCGGGATTCCGAATCCCGTTTAGTTCTCCCTCGTTCAATGAGTTTGTGGTGGAATTTCCGGAAGGATTTGAAGACCTTCATCGACATCTTTTAAAAAAGAAAATCTTCGCGGGTCTCCCCCTTGAGCCATATTACCCCGAGTTAAAAAACCACTGTTTAATGTGCGCAACGGAAACCAACAAAAAGGAAGACATGGACCGTTTGGTCAGAGAGGTAAAATGATGGAACAGCAATCCTGTAAGACCGGTTCTGTTTTGCAAGAGGAGATGCTTTGGGAAAAGGGAAGAAAAGGGAAGACCGGCTTTTCTCTGCCTCAAAGGGACGTAAAAAGCTATCCGCTTGACGACAGTCATACAAGGGCTGAACTTGATTTTCCCGATTTGAGTGAAGTCGAGGTCGTGCGCCATTATACCCGTCTCTCCCAGTGGAACTTCGGGCTGGATACCGGTATGTATCCCCTCGGGTCGTGCACAATGAAGTATAACCCCAAAATAAACGAAAAACTGGCGGCGCTCTCCGGCTTTACCGAGGCCCACCCTTTGCTCCCGGTTGACCATTGCCAGGGGGCGCTTAAACTCATGTATGACCTTGAGCGGTACCTTGCCGAAATCACGGGAATGGACGCCGTATCCCTCCAGCCCGCTGCCGGCGCCCATGGCGAGTTGACGGGAATGTTGATGTTTCATGCCTATCATCAAAAAAAAGGCCGCCGGAAAAAAATCATCATTCCCGATACCGCCCACGGAACCAATCCGGCCAGCGCCTCGTTCTGCGGTTACACCTCGGTTTCCGTGAAATCAGGGAAAAAAGGCATTCTCCTTCCTGAGGCGGTGGCAGAGATAATGGATGAGGACACAGCCGGAATAATGGTGACGAACCCCAACACATTGGGCTTTTTCGAGGAGCACATTCGGGAGATTTCGGATATTGTTCACTCCAAAGGCGGGCTGGTATACGGCGATGGCGCCAACATGAACGCCATCATGGGCATCGCGGATATGGCCGGATCCGGAATCGATATCCTGCATCTGAACCTGCACAAAACGTTTTCAACCCCCCATGGCGGCGGCGGGCCGGGAGCCGGCCCCGTATGTGTCTCAAAGGAGCTCGCTCCTTTTCTTCCGGTTCCGCGTATCAGGAAAGATGGCGATGGCTACGTTCTTGACCATGATAACCCGGATTCGGTGGGGAAGGTGCATTCGTTTTTTGGGAACTTCGGTGTTCTTGTTAAAGCCTATTGTTACATACTGAGTATGGGCCGGGAACTGAAAAAGGTCAGCCGGATTTCCGTCCTGAATGCCAATTACATACGTACCAAATTGAAAGATGTGCTGCACATCCCCTATGATCGCCCATGCATGCATGAGTGCATCTTTACAGACAAAAAACAAAAGGCACAGAAGGTCACGACCCTGGATATAGCCAAGCGGCTGATAGACTACGGCTTTCATCCACCCACCGTCTATTTTCCGCTGGTGGTCAGTGGCGCCATTATGATCGAGCCCACCGAAACCGAGTCAAAAGCGGAGATTGACCGTTTTATCGATGCCGTGAAGGCCATTGCCAAGGAAGCAGAAGAGGATCCGTCCTTATTGACCGGTTCACCGATGAGCACCCGGATCGGACGGCTTGATGAGGTGACCGCGGCCAGAAAACCCTGTCTGACCGGTTAGTATCGGGAATGAATAATGGAACTGACGCAACAGGAATTTGGTATTAAAAAAGGTTTGTTTGTCAAACCGGATGCCGGTCCGCACAAAGCGTGCTGTGTCGAGTTCTCTTTTCTGGACTACCGGGAAGCCTGGAATTTTCAAAGGGCGGTTGTTGATGCAAAAATAAACAACACCTTCAACGATGATGCCGTCATGGTCCTGGAGCATCCGCCGGTAATGACTATCGGAAGACATGCCAAACGCTCTAACCTTCTCGTGTCGGAGGCGTTCCTCGCGGAAAGCCATATCCGTGTGATTCCGGTTGACCGTGGAGGAGACATTACCTATCACGGCCCCGGCCAGCTGATTGTTTACCTGATTCTCGATTTGAAGAGGGCAGGGTTGGGCGTTCAGGCGTTCGTGGAAAAACTTGAGGAGATCATGCTGCGAACGTCCGTCGACGCGGGTGTGTCGGCCCTTCGAAACCCTTTGAACAGGGGGGTATGGGCAGGCGATAAAAAGATAGGCAGCGTGGGCATCGCCGTACGGAGAGGTGTTTCTTACCATGGGTTTGCCCTGAACGTAAACCTGTCCATAACGCCGTTTCAATGGATCAATCCCTGCGGTCTTGACACCATCGGCGTGACAACGCTTCAGAACGAGCAGTCTCGCACTGTGGCCATGAACCGGGTTCGGAGCATCGTGAAACGACATATTCAGGATGTGTTTAGCGTTGAACTCATCCGCATGGGTTATTCGGACCTGAAGAACCGGATAGGAAAAACAGAAAAAAAGGCCAAAACATTATCCCCCAAAACAGCCGACACCTTGAAACGAAAACCGGGCTGGCTGAAACGGCCGCTTCCGACAGGCCCTGAATATGAAACCATCCGATCCCTCATCCGCGATAACAGGCTTCACACCGTTTGCCGGCAGGCAAAGTGCCCCAATCAGTTTGAGTGTTATTCCAAACAGACCGCCGCCTTTCTAATTTTAGGAAACAAATGCACACGAAACTGCAGATTCTGCGCCATCGAACCCGGCCCCCGGGGGCTGCCCGATCCCGGAGAACCGCAACGGGTGGCTGAAGCGGCAACAGCCATGAACCTGGATTATGTTGTGGTGACATCGGTCACCAGGGATGATCTCCCTGATGGCGGTGCCGCCTTGTTTGCAAAAACCATAATGGAGCTTAGAAAAATAAATCCGGCCCTGTCGGTGGAAGTGTTGATTCCTGATTTTCAGGGAAACCCGGATTTATTGAATATCGTTCTGGACGTAAAACCGGATGTCTTGAATCATAACATTGAAACGGTCCCGCGGCTTTATAACGAGGTCCGCCCGGGGTCGGAATATCACCGGTCCATTCGGCTTTTAAAGCATGCCGCCGCCACATCTCCGGCAACCGTAACTAAATCGGGCATAATGCTCGGCCTTGGAGAAGCGGACGAAGAGATAGAAAAAACAATCCAGGACGTGCACGATGCAGGCTGCAGCATTCTGACAATCGGCCAGTATCTACAGCCCTCGAAAGAGCATCTCGAGGTGAGGCGGTATGTTCATCCCGATGAATTTACAATGTGGCGTGAAAAAGCATTGGACAAAGGTTTCCTCGGGGTCGCGAGCGGCCCCTTTGTCAGAAGCTCATATCATGCAAAGCAGATGCTTCCGACGGCAAGAAGACGAGACGCTTAATATGATGCTTTTGTTAAATCTTTCTGTTTTTCGCCTGCCGCGCGATGGTTCCGACATCGCCGAACATCATATAACTATCCATTGAAGTCCTCTCGATGATGGAGTATCATTCCCGGTTTCAGAGAGGTTGAAAAGGACAGTGCTACAGAAAAAGGATACCAATGAAAATACTGGTCATTAATACGGGAAGCTCCTCGGTAAAATACAAGCTGTATGACATGGAGAAAAACAGGGTTCTGTCCAGAGGCGTACTGGAAAAGATCAATGAACCGGGTACCCGGTTGACCCATGATGCCTTTCCGGATGAGCCCGGAGCAAAACAAGTGACCGAGGACAATGCCTCCTTCTCGCACAGAGCCGGACTCCATCGCATTTCCGATTTACTCATTGACAACGATGTGGGGGTGATATCGCACGTTGATGAAATAGCGGCCGTCGGCCACAGGGTGGTTCATGGCGGAGAGACTTTCAAGGCTCCGGCAGTAATTGATGAACATGTAACCGGTGCGATTAAAGACAATATCCCCCTTGCGCCGCTTCACAATCCATCCAATTTAATCGGCATTGAGATTGCCGAGCATATTTTCCCAAAGGCCGCCCAGGTCGCCGTTTTCGATACAACCTTCCACCAGACGATGGCTCCGGAGGCGTTTATATATGCCCTCCCCTACGATTTTTATCAAAACCACAGGATCCGGAAGTACGGCTTTCACGGCACATCCCATGCGTATGTTTCCCGTAAAGCGTCGGATTTTATAAAAAAGCCCATCGGCAATTTGAATATCATCACCATTCACTTAGGGAACGGTTGCAGCATGTGCGCCGTCAAGGAGGGCCGGTGCATGGACACGTCAATGGGAATGACACCCCTCGGCGGTCTTGTAATGGGAACCCGCTGCGGCGACCTTGACCCGTCCATACCCTTTTTTCTTTCCGATCATCTTCATATGCCCCTCCGGGAAATTCACACCACTCTAAACCGGTCAAGCGGGTTAAAAGGAATCTGCGGGGTTAATGATATGCGGGAGGTGATTAAAAGAAAAAACCAGGGAGACCCTCTCGCGGAATTGGCCTATAAAACATATGTGCGACGCATAAAAAAGTATATCGGCGCGTACATGGCCATTCTGGGAGATTTAGACTGCCTTGTTTTTACCGGCGGCGTGGGTGAAAATGCCGCGGGCATACGTGAAAGCGGTGTGGAAGGCTTAACCCGGATGGGAATCGAGATAGACAGGGAAAGGAACCTTGCGCCTGAAAACATTGTTCGCGAGATCAGTGCCCCGGGCAGCCGGGTGAAGGTACTTGTGGTCCCCACGGATGAGGAACTGATGATCGCCCTTGAAACAAAAACTGTCATGGCATCATTAGGGGAACATCAGGACGGCGGTTAATCCCGGTCCTGCGGCGCCGCATGCCTGTTATCTTGTGTTTCAGCGGGAGTTATGTTATCATTCATCAAGCGTTATGCCCGGCTCCAAATGAAGTTTTCAATCGCTGACCCTGTTTTTATTTAACCCTTTTTCAAAAAGAGGCTGCTTCGTGTCCAGTAAACCTACGCCGTTTTCCAACTCCGGGAACAGTTCTCATTTCGAGACCAAGGATCTTAAACAGGCGCTCACCATGCTCGAGGAGTACTCCAAGACCTTGGAAATGAGGGTCGCCGAGAGAACGGAAGAGCTGAACAAGGCGCTGGAATTGATAGAAGAGGAAAGGAATATACTGAAAACCGTGGCGGATGCCGCCCCCATCGGCATCGGTCTAATAAAAGAGGAGCGGCTGCAGTGGGTGAATGAAGAAATGCTCACCATGTTCAGGTCGGAAAGAAAACAGCAATACCACACCAAGAATCTCCTCGAATTTTTTCTCTCGGAGGATGATTTCATAACGTTTTTCCAGAAAATAGACAGTCAGCTTAAAGCCAACAGAATAGCCGATGAAGACGTGATGCTGAAGCGTGATGACGGCTCAACATTCCCCGGACATATTAAAATAAGCTGTCAGGATCCCATGGATCCGCTGAAGAAAGCGGTGGTTACCGTATCGGATGTATCATGGCGGGAGCAGGCGGCCGCCGAAAGAATGAAAAAAGAAAAATTAAAAGGCGTTATCGAAACATCCGGCGCGGTCTGTCATGAATTAAACCAGCCGCTGCAATCGGTTCTGGGGCTTACGGAACTGGTCTTGATGCAAATCAAAAAGGATGATCCGGGTTATGAAAAAATAAAAAAAATAAAGGAACAAGTGGAACGAATGGGTGATATAACGCAGAAGCTCATGGGGATTACGGCTTATAGGACCAGGGATTACCCTGACGGCCGGATAATAGATATAGACAAAGCATCTGAATAAATAGCAGATATCTGATACGAATTTCAGTTATCGTTGACAGTTTTAATTAATCTTGATAATAATCAAAAATTTTAACGGTAACTTGAATTGTATTACATATTAGGTGGCTATGGAAAAATTTTACTGGTCTGATCCGCCGGGTATGACGGCATTTCCGATTGCCCGGCCCGGGTATCCCCTTATTTTTGCCGCGGCGTTTGCAACGGTCATTTTTGCCGTTATCGGGTTTGCCGGACCGGCCGTGACAGGCCTTGTTATAACAGGCTGGATCTGTTATTTTTTCAGGGACCCTGACAGGGCCGTACCAACCAAACCGGGCGCTGTTGTTTCACCGGCCGACGGCAAGGTGATCGTATCCGAGCTGGTGGACACCAACCCGTTTGTTGAGGGAAAATGCCGCAAAATCAGCATATTCATGTCGGTTTTCAATGTCCATGTCAACCGGATACCCCATGAAGGGAAGATCACCGGCATACAGTATTTTCCGGGCAAGTTTTTTACCGCAAATCTTGATAAAGCGTCTGAGAAGAATGAGAGGAATGCGGTGATTCTTGAAACCGGTGACGGGCGCACACTATGTTTTGTCCAAATTGCCGGCCTGGTGGCCAGACGAATCATCTGCAGGCTGCAGGAAGGCGATGTGCTGGAGCGGGGCCAACGGTTTGGCATGATTTGTTTTGGATCGCGCCTTGATGTGTATTTACCGGCGGATGTGGATCCCGGGGTCACCCCGGGAGATAAAGTAATGGCCGGAACATCCGTTCTGGGGTATTTGCCATGAGAAAAAAGAAACGTTTTGAGAGGGAGCAGCTGAAGAAGGGCATTTTTATTCTGCCGAACATTTTTACTTCTCTGAATTTGTTCTGCGGCTTCTATTCCATTATATCGTCCATCAATGGTGATTTTACGGCGGCGGCCTGGGCGATTCTCGTTGCCGGTATCTTTGATCTGCTGGACGGAAAAATAGCCAGGGCCACCAATATCACAAGCAAATTCGGTGTGGAATATGATTCACTTGCCGACTTGATATCCTTTGGACTGGCCCCCGGTTTAATGCTGTATCTGTGGGCACTGAAACCGATGGATATTCTGGGCAGGACGGCATGGCTGGCCGCCTTTTTATTCATGGCATGCGGAGCGCTCAGGCTTGCCCGCTTCAATACCAATGTCGGTACGACGAGCAGCGATTACTTCACCGGGCTTCCCATACCCACGGCTGCAGGAATGAACGCGGCAATCGTTCTGATTTGCACCCGGCTGAATTTCAGCGGGACGGCACTGAATATTCTTGTTCTTATTATGCTGTATGTGCTGTCCTTCCTGATGGTCAGCACGATTAAATACAACAGTTTTAAAAAAGCGGAACTGTTCACCAGAATGAATTTTAACATTCTTGTTGCGGTCATTTTGGTCATAATTTTTGTTGCGGCAGAACCCGAAATAGCCCTCTTTTCCATTGGAATTGCATATATCCTTTCAGGACCTGTAACAACCTTGCGGCAATATACCAAGAAAAGAGCGGAAAGGCAGACGCCTTCAACATCGGAAAATAATGTGTAATCATTGATATCCATTTAAGTGTCGAGTGTTTTAATGGCCCGTTGACATCATATGTCAGCGGGTTTCGTTGATTAAACTAATATGAATCACAGGGGTAAGGAGTTTGTTTTATGTCAAAAGCGTACAACATAGCGGTCATTCCCGGTGACGGAACCGGTCCTGAAGTCGTGGCCGAAGGAATCAAGGTTTTGGATGCCGTATCCGCAAAAGAGGGATTTAAACTGAATTACACCGACTGCCCGATAGGCGGGGAACATTACAAAAAAACCGGAGAGACCGTTACCGATGAAATTAAATCATCTCTTTCACAAGCCGATGCCATTTTTCTGGGAGCCATCGGTCATCCGGATGTCAAACCGGGGATTCTCGAAAAGGGAATATTGTTGGACTTGAGATTCCATTTAGACCAGTATATCAACCTCAGGCCCGTCAAGCTGTACGAAGGGGTGGATACACCCGTAAAAGGGAAGGGGCCCGAGGATATCGATTTTGTGGTTGTGCGCGAAAATACGGAAGGTCTTTATGCGGGGGCAGGAGGGTGCTTAAAGAAAGGCACGGCCGATGAGGTGGCCATCCAGGAATCCATTAATACAAGAAAGGGAGTTGAACGCTGTGTCTGGTTTGCATTTGAATACTGCCGCAGGCGGAACAAAGGGAAAACCGTAACACTGTGTGGAAAAACCAATGTCCTTACCTATGCATTTGATTTATGGGAACGCACGTTTTATGAGGTCGCCGAAGAATACCCGGATATTAATACGGACTATGCCCACGTGGATGCCATCTGCATGTGGATGGTTAAAAATCCGGAATGGTTCGATGTCATCGTAACGGACAATATGTTCGGTGACATCATCACCGACCTGGGGGCGATGATTCAAGGCGGAATGGGCATTGCCGCAGGCGGAAACATCAACCCGGAAGGCGTGTCCATGTTCGAACCCATTGGCGGATCCGCACCCAAATATACCGGTATGCAGATAATCAACCCGATCGCTGCCATTATGTCTGCACAGCTGATGCTGGAGACACTGGGCGAACAGACGGCTGCGGATAAAATCGAACAGGCGGTGATGAGGGTGCTCAAAGATGATATTAAAGATGTCGGCGCCGGCAAAATGGGGCATTCCACGGCAGAGGTCGGGGATCTCGTTGCAGGCTATATAGAATAACAAAAAGGGAGTTCTCTAGTGAATAGTGTACCTTTTACAAAAGACGGATTTGAAAGGATGAAAAAGGAGCTGGACAGGCTGAAGAAGGTTGAGCGGCCCCAGAACATCAGGGCAATAGAGGAAGCCAGGGCGCACGGCGACCTCTCGGAAAATGCCGAATTCGAAGCAGCCAAAGAGAAGCAGGCGTTGATCGAAGCCATGATCAACAAGCTTGCATATAATATCGGGAATGCCGACGTAATTAACCCCGACTCGCTCCCAAAGGACAAGGCTGTGTTCGGAAACAACGTGCTCCTTGAGAATGTTGAAACCGGTGATGAATCAAAATATCAGCTGGTGGGTCCTGAAGAGTCCAGCATTGAAGAAGGGCGGATATCCGTCACCTCACCCTTAGGCAAGGCGATGTTGGGTAAAAAAGTTGGTGATGAGGTGGTGCTGAATGCTCCCGGCGGGAAACGAAGTTACGAGGTTATTGAAATAGATTGATGAAAACGGTATACAAGCCGAATAACGATACGGAGGTATTATTGTGGCAAGAGTTACTGTGGAAGATTGTTTAAGAAAGGTTGACAACCGGTTTGAGCTGGTCCACATGGCCGGCAAACGCGTAAGGCAGATTCGAGAGGGGTCCGACTATCTTGTGTATTCCCCGAGGAATGAAGACATCGTCGTGGCCTTGAGGGAAATTGCCGCCGGTAAAGTGGTCAAGGTGGAAAAAACAGACGAACCCGAGGAATAAACCGGTTTTGGATCCGGTTCGAAACACATGTCAATGTATGTATACAAGGCGATGAAGCGGGACATTGGGAGAGCCCTGCATAAGTACGACATGATATCCGATGGTGAAACGATTGTTGTGGGTTTGTCGGGTGGCGCTGACAGCATGGTCCTCCTGTGGTTTTTGACGGAGCGGTTGAAGAGAATCCCCATCACCTACGACCTTGTTGCCGTATACATTGATCCCGGTTTTGAAAACGGGTTTGCCGATGAACTGGAATCATACTGCCGCGGGCAGGGATATAGATTCAGGGTCGACTATTCCGACTGCGGAGTAGTCGGCCACAGCGAGGAGAACAGGGAAAACCCCTGTTTCTTGTGTTCCAGGCTGCGGCGGAAGCGGTTGTTTGAAATCGCGGATGAACTGGGTTGTGAAAAAATAGCCCTTGGCCACCATAAGGATGACATTATTGAAACACTTTTTATGAATATGTGTTATGCCGGAGAGATCAGCACCATGAAGCCGGTGCAGACATTTTTCAGTGAAAAAATGACAATCGTCAGGCCTCTTTGTTTTGTGGACAAGGATACCATTGAAAAATTTGCAAAAAAGAGGCATCTGCCGGTTTTCAGCAATCCGTGCCCTTCGTCCGGCAGTTCCAAAAGGCTTCAGATTAAGATGATGTTGAGCGAGTTGTATCGAACAAACAAAAAGATAAAGGGCAACCTCTTTCGATCAATGAATCGTGTGAAGCCGGATTATCTTCTGGAACATGTGTAATAGCCGGAGTGACGGTATTGAGACATGAATACAACTTCATGCTAATTGCCGGGACAGATTGATGAAGGATATACAGAATTTACAGGATACCCGCAACATTCCCATTGACAAAGTGGGCATTAAAAACCTGAAATACCCCATTACCGTGCTGGACAGGGAGAAACGGGTTCAACAGACGGTGGCTTCCATAAATATGTATGTGGATCTTCCCCATGACAGCAAAGGCACCCATATGAGCCGTTTCGTGGAAATGCTGCATGCGCTGAGACCGGAAGTGTCATTAAAATCCTTTTCAACCATTCTGGAGCAGATGAAGAGCGATCTGAATGCCGCTTCAGCCCACATTGAAATGACCTTTCCCTATTTCATAGAAAAGCAGGCCCCTGTCAGCAAGTCCCCGGGTTATATGGACTATACATGCCGCCTGATCGGCGGAAGCGATGCGGACGGGAAACTGGATCTCATCAGCGAGGTGGTGGTCCCCATTTCATCCGTTTGCCCGTGTTCAAAGGAAATAAGTGACTTCGGTGCCCATAATCAGCGCGGCGAGGTGCACCTCCGGACCAGGTTCAAGAAATTTATATGGATTGAGGACATGATCGACCTTGTTGAGAGTGCGGCCTCATGCGATGTCTATTCCGTTTTAAAACGGGTTGACGAAAAGTCGGTGACGGAAAAAGGTTTTGACAATCCCAAGTTTGTGGAGGACATCGTCAGGGATATTGCTGCAGCATTAACCAAAGACGATAACATCACATGGTTTTCAGTAAGTGTGGAAAATTTCGAATCCATCCATAATCACAGCGCATACGCCCAGATTACCGGCAAAGACGGAACAGCCTAATAAACGAACCCGGCATCCCTATCTCTCTATGCCGTCCCGCGCCGGTACACCTTGACGGTAATAGTGTTTAATCTCTTTTATTTCACTCACCAGGTCGGCGAGGTCAATGAATTCCGGGGGCGCATACCGGCCGGTTAAAATAATTTCCACGCCATCCGGGCGGCTTGCCATGAGTTTTAACACCTCATCCACAGTGACAAGTCCGAACCATACGGCGGTGTTTATTTCATCGAGAATGATCACATCATAACGGCCCGAACCCAATGCCCGCCCTATCTTTTCAAGTCCGGATGCGGCCATTTGTTTATGCTCCTTGGTAACATCTTCCCGCCGGATGCATGAGGCATCACCGTACTGCTCTACTTCAATTTCAGGAATGTTGGCCAGGGATCTCAATTCGCCATAGGGTTGGCCTTTCATAAATTGGCCCAGATAAACGAAAAGACCGTGGCCTGCCGCTCGTACGGCAAGACCTATGGCGGCCGTTGTTTTTCCTTTGCCGTTTCCCGTATACACTTGAATATATGCTTTCTCCTTCACTCCATTCACCTTTCGGTTGATATTGCTTCCGTCCTAAATTGAGACCCGTATTTCTTAACCATAATCATAATCATAATCATAATCCCAATCTTACTCCACATCACAGGTTAAAACAAGTGAGCGTGACAGAAAATAAAAAGGGATTTTGATGGCGATCAAAAATTTATGAGCTGTTTTTCCCAACCCAGGAATCGATGCTGTTCAGGCCGGGGAAGAGACATTCCTGTTATGTATTGAAAGGGCATATAAAATTTGTTACTAGGGCCTCCGGGAACCTACTTGGGAGAAGACGTATATGTCGGGAATCAGGAATCGAATCGAAAAGGGCTTTGAGAGACTGTCGGACACCATATTCGACCACAGGTATAAAACGCTGTTTGTTATGATCCTGTTCGTGGGGATGATGGCAAGCCAGATTCCGAAGATAACCATTGATACATCCACAGAGGGCTTCCTTCACAAAGAGGACCCGTCACTTGTGGAATACGAAAAATTCAGGGATCAGTTCGGGAGGGAGCAGATGCTTGTGATCGCGCTCAACCCCCCTGATGTGTTCGATCAAACCTTTTTAAAAAAACTGAAAGCGCTTCACAGGGATCTGGAGAAACATGCGCCCTATCTCGAGGACATCACCAGCCTGATAAATGCCAGAAATACCAGGGGGGAACAGGATGAGCTGATTGTTGAGGACCTTTTTGAAAACTGGCCTGAAACGCCGGAAGACATGGATGAAATCAAACAGCGGGTCTATGACAACCGGATGTATCAGAATATGCTGATTTCTGAAGACCGGACCTATACCACCATTGTGATCCAGACCCGGGCCTATTCGCAAAAAGGAAATAAAGAGGATGACCTTGACGGCCTGGACGGCGGGTTCGACGACGAGTTTGAAACAAATGCCGGCAGTTCAGGCGAAGAGGTGATGGAAGAAGCATCAAAGATATACCTGACAGATGAAGAGAACGGGGAATTTGTAAAGGCGGTTGAAGAAATTCTTGCAAGGCATCATTTCCCGGACACAAAGATATACATGGCGGGGCTTCCGGCCGTCACCCATTTTCTCAAGCGAACCATGCTGAAGGATATGAAAACGTTCATGGCCATCGCGGTCATTACCATAGGTGTTTTTCTTATTGTCCTGTTCAGAAGACTGTCCGCTGCCCTAATGGCTCTTTTCGTTGTGATGCTTTCACTTTTTTCAACGGTGGGGCTAATGGCGTTTTTCGGCGTTGCCTTAAAACTTCCCACCCAGATTCTTCCGTCATTCATCCTCGCCGTGGGCGTAGGGGACTCCGTGCACATTCTTGTAATTTTTTTCCGGCGGTTTGATAAAACCGGTAAACGGAAGGAGGCGATTTCATATGCCCTTGGTCACTCCGGGCTTGCGATTTTGATGACAAGCTTGACCACGGCGGGCGGGCTCTTTTCGTTCATCACGGCAGCGGTGGCACCCATTGCCGACCTTGGCGTATTTGCCGCCGC
>Ga0180436_10001514_pt1 | contig 22667 bp, 24 predicted proteins | sample SS_ome_2_FD_132434 | JGI IMG/M metagenome (GOLD analysis project Ga0180436, IMG submission 132434) | Hypersaline lake sediment archaeal communities from the Salton Sea, California, USA - SS_3_S_2 metaG | ecosystem: Environmental > Aquatic > Non-marine Saline and Alkaline > Hypersaline >... | reverse complement strand
TGCACCCCCATCGCATCGACGTTTTCGATCGAGCAGATGATCACCACGTTATCCCTGGAGTCGCGCATGACCTCGAGTTCGTATTCTTTCCAGCCGAGCAGGCTGCGCTCCAGCATGATCTCGCTGGTCATCGACAGGTCGAGACCCTGCTTGCTCAGGTCTTCGAGTTCCTGGCGGTTATAGGCAACGCCGCCGCCCGTGCCGCCGAGGGTGAAGCTCGGTCTGACGATTATCGGGAAACCGATATCATCGCCGGCTCTCATCGCATCCGCGAGCGTATGGACGATGGTCGACTCGGGAACCTTGAGGTCGATGTTGCGCATCGCTTCGCGGAATTCGTCGCGGCCTTCCGCCTTGTGGATGACGTCGATTTTGGCGGCCAGCATTTCCACGTTGTACTTCTCGAGGACACCGGTTTCGGCAACCTTGATGGCGGTGTTGAGGGCCGTCTGTCCACCCAGGGTCGGCAGCAGAGCGTCGGGGCGTTCTTTCTCGATGACCTTGACCACCATTTCCGGGGTAATCGGCTCGATGTAGGTGGCATCGGCAAGCCCCGGGTCGGTCATGATCGTAGCCGGGTTCGAGTTGATCAGCACCACTTCATACCCTTCCTCTTTCAGGGCCTTTACGGCCTGGGCGCCGGAGTAATCGAATTCGCAGGCCTGGCTGATGATGATGGGGCCGGAGCCTATGATCAGAATTTTATGTATATCGGTTCTTTTGGGCATGGCTGAGTATCGTTGCAGAGATTGCCTTACAGGGTGAGCGGCTGCGCGTGTTCCTTGATCATATCGATAAAACGGTCGAACAGATATTCGGCATCGTGCGGTCCCGGTGCGTATTCGGGATGGTACTGGACCGAGAAGGCCGGGTACGCTTTATGCCGCATCCCCTCGCAGCTGTTGTCGTTGAGGTTGATATGGGTAAGTTCGACGAGGTTCGGGTCGAGGCTGTCCATGTCTACACAGAATCCGTGGTTCTGCGACGTGATTTCCACTTTTCCGGTGAGCAGGTCTTTTACCGGCTGATTGCCGCCGCGGTGCCCGAATTTGAGTTTGAAGGTGGAACCGCCGTAGGCGAGGGCGAGCATCTGGTGTCCGAGACAGATACCGAATATCGGTTTTTTACCGAGCAGCGCCCGTATCGTGGCAACAACCCCCTCGACTCCCTCGGGGTCGCCGGGACCGTTTGACAGGAAGATTCCGTCGGGATTCATGGCCAGAATGGTTTTCGCATCGGTCGTGGCGGGAACGATCTGGACCCGGCATCCTTTCTGCTCGAACAGCCTGATCTGGTTGAATTTAATGCCGAAATCAAACGCCACGATTCTCAATTCGTCGTCGGCGATTTCGGGTTCGAACCGGGTGCCCGCACGCGGTTTGCCGTCAATCCACGTATATGGCCTGGTACAGGTGACCAGTTTGACCATGTCCTGGCCGACAAGCCCGGACCAATTGCGGGCCCGCTCAACCAGTGATCCGGGATCATCATCCTCGGTCGAGACGATGCCTTTCATGGCGCCGGCGGTGCGAATATGCCTGACCAGCGCCCGTGTATCGAAGCCCTGGACACCGAGGGCACCGTATTCCTGCAAAAAATCGGCAAGCGGCCGGGTCGACCTGAAGTTTGACGGTACCGGATGATACTCTTTGACCAGGAAAGCTTTGGGATGAATGGCCAGCGATTCCATGTCTTCAGGATTTGTCCCGTAATTTCCGATCAGCGGATAGGTCATCGTCACAATCTGCCCGGTGTAAGACGGATCGGTGAGGATTTCCTGGTAGCCGCTCATGGACGTGTTGAACACGATTTCGCCGATCGCTTCACCGGGGCCGGTAAAGGACTGCCCTGCAAAGACAGTCCCGTCTTCCAGGGCGATGAGTGCTTTCATAGACACACCTTTTCAGTATAGTCGGGCGGGAGGGTTGCCGGGTTTCCGGCCCGTTCAAAAACAGTCTGGTTTCAACTCCGGATTTTGTTGACACAAAATATGAATAATTAACTCGGAATCATTATCAACGTCAATAAAATTTGCAATGGAGATGAGTGGTGTGAATGGCTTTAATGTCTATTAATATCAATACTATAAGAGGCGCTGATCGGCTTTTTTATTAAATTATCTCAAAAGCTGTAGCGGTAGTCCGGCAGCGACTTGTGTTTATTGGGAACACATGGTAAGCCACCCCGTGAATTGTTTGAAAAGGTGAGCGCATGGCGGATACTGGTAAAAACTGGCTGAGCATTGAAAGCATGCAGGTCGACGGGCTCGAGATTGAATCGTTTCACGCAAAAAACAGGGAGGCGTGGTGCTTTTACGGAGACAATAGCTCGGGAATCGACCGTTTTGTCGACCTGTTCAGAGATGATGGAACGGCGGGTGCCGCCGGCAGCTTTGATTTCCCGGCGGAGCTCGGGATCGTCAGCTTCAAAGACCAGCAGGAAGTATTCGAACAGGAAGTGGTCAAGGATGAAAGCGATTTTCTCGATCGTATCGATCCCGGAACGCCGGCCAGAGATTTCCTGCAAAACAGTGCAGCAGCGCAAACCCTGATTCATCAGTTCCGGCTCGACCACGTGCTGGACAGCGGATATCGCCAGCTGAGCTCGGGTGAATCCCGTAAGCTGCTGATCCTGAAGGCGGTAACCGAGGGATCGAGGAACCTGGTGGTCGAAAATCCCTATGATGGACTGGACGTGGAGTCCTGCGCCGAGTTCGATCGAATCATGCTTCTCCTGATCGACAGCGGCATCAACCTGCTGATCATCTGTACGAGCCGTTTCGATATTCCCGGATGGTGCACGCATCTCGCCTGGATCGACAACGGGAAGATGGAGGAGTCGGGGCCGCGTGGGATCATAATCGACAAGCTTGCCCACAGCAGGAATGGTCGGGATTGGCAGATTATCCTCGAAGAAGCCGACGGCGACCGTTACGAGGCAGGACCTGAGACGCTGATCCGCCTGGTCAGCGGTCATGCCGGCTACGGCGACAAAACTATTTTTGCAAACCTGGACTTTTCCATACGGACCAGCCAGCATACCCTTGTTACCGGGCCAAATGGGGCAGGAAAGTCGACCCTGCTGTCAATTATTACCGGCGACCACCCCGACTGTTATACCAATGAACTCTATGTCTTCGGTATGCGTCGGGGCAGCGGCGAATCGATCTGGGAGCTGAAACAGGATATGGGCATTGTCAGCCCGGCGCTGCACCGGGAACACTATATCCCCGGCAACAGCCTGCAGATAGTTATCTCCGGCTTTTTCGATTCTATCGGCCTGTACCGGCAGTACAGCCATCAGCAACAGCAGACGGCCAGGTCATGGCTCAAGGTTATCGGCCTGGAAGACAAGGAAACAATGCCGTTCCGCAAACTGGGGTTCGGCGAACAACGCCTCGTCTTGATAGCCAGAGCCCTGATCAAGTTGCCACGGCTTCTCGTACTGGATGAACCGACCCACGGTCTGGATGACGCGAACCGCGCAAATCTCCTGAATTTCCTCGAAGTGGTAGTAGAAAAGCAGATCAGCACGATAATCTACGTCAGCCACCGGCGCGACGAGTACCGTCGGTTTTTCAAACAGCATATCGATTTTGGGTAGAGGAAAACCCGCTGCGGTTGTCGGTTCAGGATTGGCTTAATAACGCAGATGCCTGTTACCGCTCACCAGTAAAGCGCAATTGCACGTTTTCCGAGAATGCAGTCGTCAAATATTTTAACAGCTGCACCATTTTCACCGGCGATCCCTGCGCAGACGTGCAGCGGCAGCAGGTGTTCCTCGCGCGGATGACAGTATCTGGCTGACGGCGCCTGGGTCCAGTGAACCAGGCGATCTTCCCGTTCCTCCCGGCTCATCGACCCGGTACAGGTTTCAATCAACCAGTCCTGGAAGGCGTTGTTTGCTTCGTCAACGGGCTGCGTCCCGTCCCAGATGAAAGCCTTCATGTTGTGAAAAGAAGATCCAGACCCAATCACGAGGATGTTTTCCTCCATCAAATCCTGCAGGGCATTTCCCAGATTGATGTGCGTTGCAGGATCGAGCCCGCTTACCAGGGAAAGCTGAAGCGCAGGGATATCGGCGTCCGGATACATGAGGTTCAGGGGTATGAACAGACCGTGATCAAATCCACGCTCACGATCAAGTCGACTGACGATCTGATCCTGCTCAAGGATACCAGATAGCCGCCGGGCGAGTTCCGGATTCCCTGGAGCTGGATAGGTGATGTCATATGCCGCATCGGGAAATCCGTAGTAGTCGTAATAGAGCTCCGGATTCGGGGCGGCCAGAACCGTGGCAATGCGTTGTTCCCAATGTGCACTGACGACAATAATGGCATCAGGCCTGGGAAATCTGGTCGGCAGGTCCTTCATGAACTTGATCATTGCGGCGTGACCCTGGTCGCCGAGAAGCGGAAGCGGTCCGCCTCCATGAGAGAAATAGATGATGCTGCCTTTTCTATCGCTGTGATTACCGGTTGTTTTCATGTGCAGCGCCTCCGCATTACCCGTGTTTTCGCGTTATTACGCCGGCGACCTTGAACGTCACCTTTTCGCCGGGACCCTGCATTGCCGATGTCAAATGTATCCGCCACATATCATCGCTGCCTGCGGAAAAAAAATACGAAAAAACCATTGACCGCGCGCCCTGATTTCGAATGAATTCCGATTTTTTCACAGTTGCCCGGGGTATCATAACTTATCGGGAAAGCAGGAACAATTCCCAGATTACAACTGATCCAAAAACAAGTTTGCAAAACAGCAGGAGGTAGACGGTTACCCGATGGGTTGAAAACGTAATGTGATGAAGAAAAACCAAAATCACGATGACCAGCGCGGTGAGCCCGTATTTGATCATCAGAAACGCTTCAGGGCCGAGGGTGAGGTAATAGCGCATTACCGGATTCAGCTCTACAGCCCCCCGTTCTATGAGCATCAGGGTCAAAGCTCCGTCCGCTAAACTCAGGCATAAAACGCTCATAATGGAAAAGAGCAGGGCGGGTTCGTAACGGTCCAGCAGATTGATCCGTTTCCGGTCATCGGATCGTCGAATACTCTGCCGACTGCCTCCCCAGAGCAGGAATTTATGGAACTTGATCTGTTTCTGCCGCCGGTCTCTTCCAGAGCGTCGTTCCGACGTATCGGGATTTTTCATATAAGCCTCTTTTGACTCCAGTATAACACAACACTGAGAAGAGATGAGGCGGGAGCTGTTTTATTCGTTGACGGGTGAAATTTTTATTCCCGTGCCTGCCTGGCCCTATTCAGGAACCGGTATGTGTGCTTTAAATTATTGTAATTGCGTTAAAAGACATTATTTTTAAACAGGGATGGGATTACCTGCGGTGCCACACCGATTATCTTCATCTGAACAGGTGAAAGCCATGGTAGACAACCAATATTTCATGAACAGAATCAATATGATCACCCAGTGGGTCCTGCTTCTTCTTTTGATCATCGGAGGGGGCGGCCTCGCTTTCCTGCTTGGTCTTGTACTGGCCTATCTGATAGCCTCCAGGGTGGTTTGAGAACAGGTACCATACCGATACACAAGGCGGGCAACCCCGGCGATTTTACGGTCTTCCTGAAGCGGCGAAACACGCTCGCCTATTACCGCGACGACCCCTTCCTCCAGGAGGTTCTGCGCGCCGCTCCGATTCGCCAAACGGTCATGGGAAGAACCGGAAGTGCCAGAGTGTATCGGGTGAGATCGTAAAACCACGAGAGCGTATTGTACGTATCTCATGACAATGTTGCTGCAGCCTCACTGAAACGTCGCTTGTTTCTCGAACAAACTGATGTAGATTGTCAATGGATCTGCAGTACGTGCAGGGGATGTGTTCCCTTCTGGGTGCCCGTATCCATGGATGATGATACCGATGAGAGTACTGCTTGTAGAAGATGAAAAAAAGGTCGCGAGCTTTATAAAAAAAGGGCTCGAAGAGCATGGCTATGCGGTCGATTGCGCCTCTGACGGAAAAACCGGCCTGGCGATGGCCCTGGACCAGGTTCATGACCTGGTTATTCTCGATATCAATCTTCCGGAAATCGACGGGCTCAGCGTTTTGCGGCAGATTCGCACCAGTGAAATGGATACCCCCGTGCTGCTGCTGACCATCAGAGCTACGATCGAAGATAAGGTCATCGGTCTTGATACCGGCGCCGACGACTATCTCGCCAAACCGTTTTCCTTTGAAGAACTTCTGGCCCGGGCCCGGGCGCTGCTCCGGCGTGGATCCGACACGAAGACGCCGGTGCTCAAAATTGCCGATCTCAGCCTCGACCCTGCATCGCGGCAGGTGTTCCGTGACGGAAAGCGCATCGAGCTCACCGCGAAGGAGTTTGCCGTTCTCGAGTATTTCATGCGTAATAGCGGACGGGTGCTCACGCGTTCCATGATCATCGACCATGCCTGGGATTACGGTTATGAAGCCGAAACAAATGTGGTGGATGTCTATGTGAACTACCTGAGAAAAAAGATCGATGCACCGCACCAGCAGAAGCTTCTGCATACGGTGCGGGGAACCGGGTATGTACTGAGGGAGGCGTAATCAATGCGGGTTCGCTCCATACGCATCAAGCTGACTCTCTGGTACACCGGCCTGCTCACCCTGACCTGCTTGCTGCTCGGTGGTCTCTCTTACGGTCTGCTGACATACAGTCTGAGCCGGGACATCGATTATGCGCTCCGGGGGATCGCCGATGTCCTGGAAACCACGGTCAAGCCCAGAAATGATACGATGCATCCGGCGGAGATCGACGACATGTTCCGACAGTTTTTTGGTTTCTCACCGCTTGAACGCCGCATAGATTTTTTTAATCTCACGGGAAGACGTCAGCCGGAGCAGAACCGGCAGGCATCGGGGCTCGAAATACCGCTCAGCAATTCAGCTCTGGAGGCGGCAGCCGGCGGTCAGCGGGTCTTCGAGACTATCAGGGGAGAAAACCGTCCGCCAATGAGGGTGATGACAACGCCGGTTATCGACGACGGCCGTGTGGTCAATGTGGTGCGTGTGGCCATGTCTCTTGAAAATATGCAGGAGACAAAACGGCGTTTTCTGGTGATCGTGGCAGGCCTGCTGCCCGTCATGCTGCTCCTGTCCGGAGGCGGAGGCTGGCTTCTGGCCGGCAGGGTTCTGCGTCCCATCGATACGATGACCCGATCCGCCAACAAAATCAGCGCCGAACACCTGAACCAGCGACTGACGGTAAGCGGCAACGGTGATGAACTGGATCGTCTGGCCCGCACAATCAATGCAATGCTCGATCGAATCGACGACTCCGTCCAGGAGATGCGTCGTTTCAGTACCGATGCTTCCCATGAACTGCAGACGCCGCTGACGATTCTTAAAGGTGAGATGGAGGTGGCGCTGCTCAAGCCCCGCAGTCCAGCCACATATCAGCAGGTGCTGCACAGCAGTCTGGAGGAAATCGAGCGAATCAACCGGCTTGTCGAGGGCCTGCTGCTGCTTGCCCGGGCCGATGTCGGACTCCTCAAACTCGATCTTGAACCGGTCGATATGGCACAGCTCTGCCTCCGGCTCTGCAACCAGCTGCAGCCTCTTGCCCGGGAAAATAACATTGCCCTGAGTCACGGGACATTGGCTCCGGTGTTAGTCGACGGAGACGAGCTGCAGTTGCAGAGGATGATCACCAACCTGATCGACAATGGGATCAAGTACACGCCAGCCGGTGGTCACGTGACTGTTTCCGTGGACAAAGAGGATGGGAGGGCGTTGATTCGGGTACAGGATTCAGGAGCGGGTGTGCCCACGGAGGACGTGCGGGAAATTTTCAACCGATTCTATCGAACGGCGCAGGCCCGCCGGCAGAACAGCCGAGGCTCGGGGCTGGGGCTCAGTATCGTCCGCTCGATTGCCCTCGCGCACCATGGGAACATCACGGTCGAGAACGCTGCGGACGGCGGTTCAATATTTTTTGTGTCCATCCCCTGCATAGCATCCGGTGAATCTATCTCAACAGCGGAGCATGCGTAGCCGGCGAATGATATAATTTCCAGAAGCGTGATCGTGCCCGCAGCGGGGAGTTCCTCCATTCCTCGTTGCGGGTTCCGTTATGTCGCCCCCGCCAACATTGCAAACTTATCATTTTCAGTTAATCCCCCTTTAATGTTGATGCTCTAGAGTCAGATGCATGGGAATCGGATCATTCTCATAGCGACTTGAAAATCAATCTAACAGGAGGTGAAACATGGGTAACCACCATAGGTCGAAGGTATCGATTAAGCATACAGGTGCGAAAAAACTGCTGCTGGCCGGACTGCCCTTTTTTGTCGCAGGCGCTCTGGTCGCCACGGGTTTTGACGGGACAAGGCCCCTCAATGCATCAGATGCGGCCGCTGTCGAACAAACCCGGGCACTTGAATCTGCCTCGATGCCCGCATCTTTTGCCGAACTCGCCAACAGGCTCAGCCCCAGTGTCGTTAATGTAAAAGTGACCAAGGTCGTGCAGGCGGGACTGCAAAACCCCGGCATGCATGGAAATCCATTCGGCGACCGCTACGGTGAATTTTTCGATCGTTTTTTTGAACAGATGCCCCAGGGGCCCGGCAGTCGTCCAGCCCAGGGAGCCGGCTCAGGGGTCATCATCAGTGAAGATGGCTACATCCTCTCCAATAATCACGTGGTAGAAGGCGCCAAAGAAGTCTCGGTAACCCTGTCAAACCAAAAGGAATATCCAGCCGAGGTGGTTGGTCTAGACCCTAAAACGGACCTCGCGGTCCTGAAAATCAATGCCCCGAAAGATCTCCCTAAAGCGGCGTTGGGCAACTCCGAAAACCTAAAAGTGGGGGACTGGGTCGTCGCTATCGGCAACCCGTTCGGCCTCAATCACACGGTTACCTCGGGGATCGTCAGTGCCAAGGGGAGAGTTATCGGTGCAGGACCGTATGATGATTTCATTCAAACCGATGCTTCCATTAATCCCGGTAATTCTGGCGGTCCCCTGTTCAACATGAACGGTGAAGTGGTTGGTATCAACACCGCCATCATACCCCGGGGCCAGGGAATCGGATTCGCTATCCCGGTAAACACCGCTAAACCGCTTATTCCCCAGCTGGTCGAACATGGTGAAATCACCCGGGGCTACCTGGGGGTGAATATCCAGACGATCACCCCTGACCTGGCCGAGGCACTGGAAATCGGAGACCAGAGAGGAGCCCTCGTCGCCGACGTCAGCATCGACAGCCCCGCTGAGGAAGCAGGAGTCAAACGCGGCGACATCATCATCAATTTTGACACCCACGAAATCCGGGACAGCCATGACCTGCCGGCCAAGGTTGCCGCAACCCCGGTCGGTGAGGAAGTCGAATTGACGGTTATGCGTGACGGCCGGAAAAAACAGCTGACGGTCACGGTCGGCGAACTTGCCGACGCTGGTTCATTCCACCAAAAGGCCGGCGACGCGGGCAAAGGCAAATGGGGACTGCAGCTGCATGATCTCGATGAGGATATGGCCAGGCGGCTCCAGGTCGAACCGGGGGACGGTGTCGCTATTGTCGGCGTCGAACCCGGCAGCGCAGCGTCTGAAGCCGGCCTGCGCAGAGGAGACGTCATCGTCGAAGTAAACCGCCAGGCGGTGGACTCGGTCGGCGACGTTAAAAAGCAGCTTCGGTCTGCAAAAGACACGGACAAGCTCCTCCTGCTCGTCCAGAGAGAAAGCGGCAAGTTCTATGTTCCGCTGGAGGCGCAGGGTTAATACAGAGTACTCTATCGCTGCCAGTCTTGCCATCATGCTCATTGTCACCGACTCGTCTTCTCTCCTTCCTGCTTCAATGAGCATGGAGTCATGGTGTGTGCTGGCAGCGATACCCTCCCCAATTGGTTGTGCATTACCGTGATGCGATAGCCGGTTCGCTCCGGTATTCACCGTATGTTTGTCTATCGTTCATGAGGCGCCGTCACATCCCTTGCCCCTCAAGGTGACTGGGGGCCATTTTTCATAAACGCAGTGTGGCAGTCAGGCGTTTCGGATTGAGCAGCAGGTTAAGAGCATCATGAGCCGAGCGGCAGACCACGTCGGCAGATCCAACCGTAACGGCACTTGCTCCTTCAGCCTGAACCAGGCATATACCGAGAGCGGCATGTTGCAGCATCAGAGCGTCGTTTCTGCCGTTGCCCAAGCAAACACATGACTGGGCTCCGAGTTCCCGGATATACGCCGCCTTTTGCTTGTCCTGCTGACCAGGCTGCAGGATGGCCAGCGTGACGGGAAGATCAGACAAACCCTGTTGCGCAATGCCAAAGGTGTCTGCGGTAATGACGTGAACCTGCAGGTGGCTGGAGATTTCCAGGATCAACGAATGCAGGTCCGGCAGCAATCTCCCGTCGCAGGCCAGCGTGCCGTTATAATCGCAGACGAGATGGTGCAATCGGAGAAGGTCTTGTCCTGGTATATCGATTTCTAACATATCTACTGGTGAAAAATAATGCTGAGTGTTGTTCATGCCGGGTCTCGCGGCATGACTCCGGTTTCAGCCAATGTGAAGGGGTTTTCCATGTAGTCCGGCAATTTCCAGTGAAGACCGGCTGGGCTGGTATGCAAAAAAAAGCCCGCCGTCACCAGTGTGAAGCGGGCCTTTTTGGGCATTTGGGGCGGTTGATTTAAGCAAACGAATCCGCGAACAGCTTTTCAATTGCGTCGCGGCCGGCCTCGCTCAGATACCTCGTCCCTGAACCGACAAACGTTTCATACTGGATGCGCGGGGAGTCTTCTTGCCATCCGTCTTTCCACGTAAACCACTTTTCCGACGGCTGGTCGTAGACGTGCAGCGGGCGGTTGAACATTTTGGCGAGCTGAACGGCCCAGCCGGTACCGCCCTTGACAGAGTCATCCTCCTGGATGGCCCCGATTACGAAAACCTGGTAGCCGCTGTTGACCATGTGGAAGATGGTCTGCAGGACTTTTCTGATTTTTTCGGTTTCGTAGTAGGTGCGGTTAAGCATTTTCGAAGCCAGCTCCATGCTGATGTCTCCGCGTTCCAGATCTTCCTTGGTCAAAACCTGCACATTTTTCTGGCGGGACAGTTTGTGGCCTTCGAATGTGTAGATGGTTTCATTTACAGCGAATTTCTCGGCGGTTTCCCCAAAAACGGTTTCTGCGCCCTTGAGGCCGCCGCTGTACAGCGTACATTGTTGAGCTTCCATAGAGTTCCTCTTGTATTTGTATTAACGATAATGTTTGAAGATGATTCGAATTAATAATACAGGTCTGCCGAAAGGCAACCGCGTCAATCTCGATTTATTATTGTTGAGGTTTGGCCGCGCTCAGGAAAACCCGCCATGGAGCGGGGTAGCCTTCGGCGGTGAGTTCCTGGTTGTGCGGGTCCAGGTAGTTGTCGTAGGACTCGAACACCATCCACTCGGTTCTGCGCTGTTCCGCTGCATTCATGGGATGGGAGCAGAAGAGCTCGACCGGGGCGAACCCGCTGCGCAGCAGCCAGTTCTTCAGTGCCGCACCGGTCGGGACGAAATAGGTGCCGGGCACTTTTGCATAGGTTTTTTCGGGGAACAGGGCCACCGGCTCGTCACCGGGGATTGCCTGGGATTCGACCACAAGTGTTCCGCCGGGTTTGAGCGCGGTGTGGATATCTTTAAGCAGCTCAATGGGGGAAATGCGATGATAGATGATCCCCATCAGGAAGATGACGTCGAACGCTTCCCTGAACAGCGCGATATGTTCTACGCCAAGCAGGTCGATGTCGAGATTGACGCAGCCTGCCATCTCCCTGAGCGCCTTGCAGCAGTAATAGTGCTGTACGGACGGTTCGAAACCGAGGACATAGTGTGGTCGGTGGGGAACCATCCTGAACATGTAATAGCCGTTGTTGCAGCCGATATCGGCTACGGTCTTGCCGCTGAGGTCCGGCAGGTGTCCCTGCAGCCGCTTCCATTTGCGTTCGCTGCGCCATTCGGCGTCGATATCGATGCCGAATACCGAAAACGGTCCCTTGCGCCACGGCATGAACGATTTGAGCCGCTCTCTGATCTTGTCCTGCTGGCCGGGATCGATTTCCTCAGCAGAACCGATGGTGACGGTATCGACATCACAGACCAGATGCTCTGCGCTGTACTGCTTGAGAAACCGGTACGGTTCGCGGTAGCGGAGAAAGCCTTTTTTAGGTTGGTTCACCCACTGCTGCCGCTCGCGGTGAATTGATTCGATCGCAGGCCGGTCGATTGAGTCGGGAAGGTAGTCGAAATAGCGCATGGCGGCTTCCGGGGCTCAGTGCGGTCTTACTGCGATGAACGAGGAAAAGTTGAACCACTGGAAAAAGCTCACCGCCGGATTGAAGCCGGCCTGGGTCAGCATGGCCCTGTTTTCATCGACGCTGAATGGAATCAGGATGTTTTCCAGGGCTTCACGTTTACGGGCGATTTCCAGATCTGAATAGCCCTGTTCCTTTTTGAAACGATGATATATATCGATGAAGGTGCGATTGACGCGTTTGTCGGGCAGGATGGTTTTTTCACTTAAAATCAATATGCCGCCGGGGCGCAGGTTCGCAAATACCCGATTGATCAGGGACTGGCGTTGTACCGGCCGGATGAACTGGAGCGTGTAATTGAGGATGAAGGCGCCGGTGTCGGGCAGCGTCAGGTCGGTGATATCCTGCTGCTTGAATTCGATGCGTCTGTCCTTCGCGTAGAATTCGGCTTTGAGTCTCGCTTTTTCAAGCATCGCCGGGGACGAGTCTGCACCGACGAACTGCAGGTCCTGGTCTGCGAGTTCCCGGGCAAGGTGGAGCAGTGTGGTCCCGGTGGAACAGCCGAGATCGCAGACCGTATCCCCGGGGGCAAGTTCTGCGGCGAGGAGTTTGGCCGTTTCTGCAATAACGCTCTGATAGAATGGAATCGACCGGTCCAGCATGTCATCGAATACCTCGACGACCCGCTCGTTGAAATCGAAATCCTCGGGGACGGTGTCGGTCTGATAAAGCCGGTCTGTCGGACGCGTCATTACCTACTTCTTGTACCAGCTGCCGTCAGGTTTCTGGAACCAGTGCCCCTTCTGGCCAATGTCCGCGATCTGTTTGGCCCGGCGCTGCTCGACCAGTCCCACGTCGACTTTCGTATTTTTGGCAATGGACTGGTAGACGGCCCTGCGATCCTTGTTTTCCCCGTTGACGAGCTCAGGCTGGGGTTTATTCGCCGAGCGGTATTCGAGATACCCCCTGTTGTTCTCGCCGATCGCACCTTTGTCCTTGAGTGCGTTGATCGCCGGGATACGGCCGAGCATACGATCTTTCACGGATGCGGCGGGAGTGCTGAGGCCGGTGAAAAACAGTGCTGCTACGGCAGCGATGACTATGAATATGGTCCGGTTATGCATGTCGTTCCTCCGGTATATGGTTTACGGTGCGGCTATTCATTCTGGGCGGCTTCGTCGATATCACCGAAGAAATCGTCAAGCGCCTTGTCGACTTTGACGTTGACATCGATGGTGATATGGATCGGTTTGATTTCAACCGGTTTCACATCGACTTCATGTTTGGTGCAGGATATGGCCGCACCAGACAACAGGGCCGAACAACATAGAAATATCAGTAGGTTGAGCTTCATTGACTGTTCCCCATTAGCGAGTTGATTGATTGCCCGATCTTGAATAATTCGGTCAGCGGGAGCTTGAAATTGACATCCAGCCGAATCGGGTACTGCAACCCTTGTCCTGTATCACTTTCGACGATCATTCCTTTCTTATCGAACTTGAACGGCAGCGGGCTGGCCGGCTTGCCGTCGAGTTCGAGCGTCAACAGAAGATCGTCATCCGAGCTGTTGAATGACAGTTTCGTCCAGTTGTATGTAAAATCCTCGAGTGCGGCCAGCGAGTAACTGACATAGCCGGTTTCGCTTACCGCCCCCATGCCCTGGCGCAACAGCCCGGTGTCGGTAAACCGCACTATACCACCAGTTCCGGGTGTCGAAAACAGAAAACCGTCATCGAACTCCAGGCTGTCTCGGGAAATACGAATCGGCAGCATGCCGTTGAGCGACCCTTCACCTTCCGTGCCGCTGAAACCGAATTGTTCGAGGAGGCTGCCGAGATTGATTCTGCTGCAATACAGCGTCGTGTCGAGCTCCTGTCTGTCCGCAGACAGCCGCATGCTGCCCGAATCCAGTTTTCCGCCGCACCAGCCGAACCTGCTTTTCTCGATAAAAAGCGAATGCTGATCCTCCACCCTGAAACTCAGTTTCGCATCGTCGAAATGCAATGATGCGAGGTCAATTGCGCCGGTGCGGCACAGCTGGCTCGGGCTTGACGTAAAACGTGGCAGCTCCGGGAATTCGACCATACAGCTGATTTCCTTGATCGACAGACCTGAATCGGACATTTCCAGCGATGCATCGGCGAGGGATGCCTTCATTTCGGCCGATATATCGAAGTCGTTCAGCGATACCGTACCGGAGGCGGCAACCGTACCGGAAAAATCAAGGTCGATCGGCAGGGAAACCTGAGCCGGCAGCGATTCCGGCGAGAGTAGAACTGCCGGCAGGTCCCAGGTAATGAGACCGTTTCCGGAAAGCGGAGCCAGGTCTGCAGCAAACGTAAGCTCCAGATCTGGGGTGAACAGCGCACTGAGCGAGCCGGTCCCGCTGTATCCCGCGTTGTTCTGGTGCAGCGAAGCAGACAATCCGGCCAGTCGCTCTCCGTTGAACAGAAATGAATCGACCGATAGGGCCCCTTCCGGGAAATGGCCGGATAGCAGCGGTGTTGCTGCATAGGGCAGCGAAAACTCAAGCTGCTCCAGGCGGAAGTTATCGCCGGGAACATCGATCGACGCCAGCGATCCGCGCATGTGCGCGGCGAAGTCGTTGTCGATTTTCAATACGGAGCCGTCCATGGCAAATGCCGACGTCTGCATGCTGCGATCGCTGAGTTCGATGGTCAGCGGGGGACTGCTCAGCCTGAACTCGGCCTCGGTTTTGTTGCGGTCTCCTGCGGCTATACCGGAAAACTGCAGGTCATCCAAGCCGCTGATCGATGCCGAATTGGATAATCTGAACGGCTGGTCCGAGCGGGCACTGCCGGCGATGCTGAACCGGTATGCCCCGGGTTCTGTCCAGTTTCCGCGGTAGGATAGCGATACCGGAACGGGAACCTGATCGGGTTCGGCGGCAAGCGTAACAGACGCGTCGAGTTTTCCCTCGGTGCGCAGGGTGCTGTTACGGTACGATGCCGCTCCGCCGATATTGAGTGTTGCCGGTACCGGTGCAAGCAGTGAAAGCGCGTTCAGTTCGTACTGGTGTTCGTGGGCGCTGCCGGACAGTAAAAACGTTACCCCGGGGCTGTCGGCGCCGCCGCCCATCCCGAAGCGCTCGGTATTAAATCGGATGTCGGCGAATCTGCCGCTCAGCTCATAACGATTGAGCGCAAACGTTGCTGCATCGAGCTCGGCGTTGAGCCGCGCTGAAAGCGATTTGAATGCAAAGGATTTCAACAGATCGGGCAGATTGTTCCGCGGCACGAAGCTGTTGCCGTTCTCCATTTCGACCATCACGTGCACGGCGTCGTCCCCCGCTGAAACCCGAAATGAGACGGCAGCGCCGATATCGTCGTAGAGCTGCAGTGAGCCGGCAACGGACTCCAGCAGGCGTTTCTCTGCCACCGGGGTGAACTCGGGTTCGAGAAGGGCGTCTGCGCCGATATGGAATTCCCGTCCCGAGTGGTCATGGATAACGAATAAACAGCGATGCAGCTGCAGGCGGTCGACGCCGAGCGGGACGAGGTAGAGCGGTTCCGGGGCTGATGGTTTCGGCTGTGATGATCGCTGCCGGTTCAGCCCGGGAAGTACCCATCCATCAGCTTCCTGGTATATGTGGAAGACGGCGTGTGACAGCTCCAGGGCGTCGATTTGTTTCCTGAGCAGTGCGCCGGGGGTGAAGTGCAGGCTGAAACGGGGAATGGAGAGCGCGGGCCTGTCGTTCTGTCTCAAGTCGACCCGTCCTGATAATTCATACGGTGTCAGGCGGGAAACAGATGCGTGGGAGGCGGCAAACGGGGTTTGTTCGAGCAGCGGCGGCAGAATGAACGCATCGATGATATACGGCAGGGACAGGAAAATGATGCAGCCAATGCCGAAGACGATGCCGACGGGGATGATTAGTTTCGTGAGAATCGATCTGAACATGGTTGCAAATGATGGTTTTCCAGCCGTATTGCGAACTCCTTCATTACGCCTAATGGTATCTGAATCGTGGTAAAATGAGTATAAAAAAATCAATATTTCCGGAATGATCGGTACCGGATGCTGAAGCTTTGGAGGGGGTGAAAAGCGTGCTCAGACTGGAAAAATCTGTTGTCATGGGGTAGATATGCAGGTATAAAAACCGCTTCTTCGCACAACCGGCAATCCGATCAACCAGCTGCAGGGACCGATATGTCAAATGAAATAGATTTCGATGAGATTCTCGCGAAATATCGAACAGACCCCTATAAATACATCGATATCTTGGCACCGCATACCGGCACGATTGAATTCCTGGTCGAGAAGGGGAGCGGGGTCGATGCTCCGGGTGGAGAATGGAAACATATTCCCGGGAGCGCACTGTTCAGGATCAATCGGGAAAACAACCCCAAAACGGTCAATGCCCCGATCAACGGAATTGTTTCGGAAATCTGCGGTGACTGCGAAGGACGGTTCGTCGAAGCCGGGGAAAAACTGCTGACGATCAGGCATCCGCTCAAGAAAAAAGATATCATTGAATCGATACTGCGCGAGGTCCTCTATCTCTTTCCTGCACCGGAAACGGCGAAGTTCTTCTTTTCCCTCGATATCCAGTCACGCATAGACAAGAAAGGTTCGAGCGGCGTGACGATCAAATCCGGAGACGAAGTGTTCACGATGTCGCTGATGAAACGCGATACGCCGGTGGCCTATACCGGTGAGGAAGGAATCATTCATTCGATCTATTTCAAACCCGGTGTGTCGGTACAGCAGGGAGAACCGCTGATCGGCGTCTGCCCTGCCGGAAAACTGGGGTTGATCCAGAAAGTCATCACCAGGGTAAAAGCTGAGTGGGACGCCATGTAGCGGCGGCGGTTTCTCCGTCTATGGGGAAGGGGCATATTCCATGAGTGCTCGTCTGAGCCGGGAGTTTCTGCTGGCATATATCGAGGACAAGGAGCTGCCTGCCCGATCGGGCGAACCGCTGGCGGCGGCTGCCGAAAAGATCATCCGGTACGGGGCGTTCGTGGGCTCCGTCATCGAACGCCATGGGTCGTTGAACCGGACCATGCTTTATGCCCGGGAACGCATCGAGCACTGTGAACGTGCCGCTGTGCCGGTGGCAAACGGTACGGTCATCCTCGCCGATACGCTCAGCGAGTCCAAGGGACGGTTTACGAGGGAATGGCATGCTCCCCGTGGCGGTCTCTGGGGCAGCCTCATCTATGTCAGTACGCTGCTGCCCCGATATCGGATGCTGGTCCCCCTGGCCGTCGGGGTTGCCTGCTGCGAGGCAGTAAGGGAGTTCGGGGCCCGGGACGCGATGATCCGCTGGATCAACGACGTCCTGATCGACGGGTATAAAGTCGGCGGATTTCTCGCTGAAAGTTTCACCGGGCATTTCTCAGGGGAAGAATACTGCCTGCTCGGTTTTGGAATCAACGTCAACAACGGTGTTTTTCCGGAAGAACTTGCTGCCACGGCGACCTCGTTGACTGAACACCTGGGGCGGCGGGTCGCGGTAGATGAGTTCGCCTGCTGCTTTCTTGCGAAGCTGTGGTGGAATCTGGGCCTGCTCTACTATCAGGAGGAGGTGGAGCTGCAGGTGGATGCCGGGAAATCGTATGCAGGAACGCATCCGCTCATCAGCCGCTGGCTTGAACTCAGCGATACGCTGGGACGGGAAATCATTTTCGGCGTCGATGTCGTCACCAGCCCGCAATATCGGGCAACCGCAGCGGGGATAACCAGTAACGGCGGTCTGCGGCTGATCCTCGAGGATGGTTCCGATATCGTTGAATACAGCGGGGAAATCAGATACCTGGATGAATACGCCTAGGGCAGCCTTGCCGGTGATTGAGCGTTAAATGACTGCCACGAATGGATATCCCGCTGAAACAGGAAGCGGCTGTAGCGGTGCGCGTAATCGAGCATCTGCGCGAGCAGGGTACCGGTCGGTTTGAACCGGCTCAGCCTGGCGATCGGCTGCTGCTGTACGGCGTGGATCATCTGCATGGTTCCCGACGTCATCGCTCTCCCGTTCGTGTCCAGGCCGCGCGAACAGGCGCTGCAGATAATTCCGCCCGACTCTATGCTGAACAGCACCCGGTCCCCGTTTGCAGGCGCCGTTCCACAGCTCTGGCAGGTCGAGAAGTCAGGGCGGTATCCGAGAAAATCAAACAGCTTGACCAGAAAAAGGGCGACGACCTGGCGATGTGGTTCCCCTTCGTTCAGGGAATGCAGGGCCCAGAGCGCCAGCTGGAACAGGTTGTCGTCATTGAGGGTTTCACCTGTTACCAGCAGCATATACTCTCTGATGAGCGAGGCCGCGATATAGCGCGGGTAATCCTGGCGCAAGGCTATGAAACTCTGCAGCAGCTCGGCTTCATCCAGGACCGCCATTCCAGTCGATGCAGACTTTGAATATGAGATTTGCAGGAAGCTGAAGAGCTCCAGCTTGTTGATGAATCGTTTTTTGCTCCGATGAGCCCCCTTCGCGATAACCGTGAGACGGCCGATTTCCTGACAGAAAAAGGTGATGATCTTGTCGGACTCCCCGTAGTCACGGCTGTCCAGGACAAGCGCCGGAAGATCGGAACGGATGCGCGGCATGGGATGGAAACGGCTGTGCTACTGACTCGGAGCCTGCTGCTGTTCGATGATCTCTATGTTCGGCTCCTGGAAGCTCCGTAGCCACTGGCTGATCTGGTTTGCCGGGTTGTAGCCGGCGTACCAGCAGATTCCGGAACCGATGAGGATGACTGCCAGGATTGAGATGCCGACAGCAGTGCGCAGGAAATGGGAGGGCCGCTCGGCCATGCTGCCGACCTGCTTTCCGGTCAGGCTCGGTGACGCGATGTCGGGCTTTTTCGCAAAATCGGCATTCCGGTAATCATCCAGGAACCGCTTCACGACTTCTTCCTGGTCGAGGTTCAGCAGTTCTGCATAGATGGCGTAAAAACCGCGGGCAAACGCGAGGGCGGGGAGGGTGCTGTAGTCGTCCGCTTCCATAGCCCTGATCGTGGCCGGCGGAATCTTCGTTTCCTCGGCAATATCGCTTATATCGAGGGACCGTTCCAGGCGCAGTTTGCGCAGGAGCATGCCTAGAGATTCATGGTCTGGTGTGGTTAAATCCATCGTGTGTTCGTAACAATTTGCCTGCGGTTGTCTGCGCTGAACAATTACAGGGAGGTGCGGATATAGGCCCGCTCCCTGATTTCCCTGATCCAGTCGTCGAATTGTTTTTCCAGTTCCTGGCTATACAGTTTTTCCCTGATCTCCTCTTTTACGTCGCCGTAGGGAGCCTGGACGACAATACCTCCCTCCCTGCTCGACAGCAGTTTGAAAAACTGGTATCCGACCGGGGTTTCAACGATGCTGCTCACTTCTCCCGGAGCGAGGGAGGTCACCGCAAATTTCATGTAGCTGGCCATCTCGTTTTCTTCAAAGGAGCCGATGTCGCCGCCTTCTGCAGCAGACGGCAGGTCTGAGAATTTATTTGCCAGTTCCCTGAAATCGCTGCCGCTGCGGGCGAGTTTGTGAACGCGTTCGGCCCGGTCGCGGGCGGATTGTTTACGCTTTTCAAGGGTTGCCGGGTCTGCGTCCCCACCCCCGGTTTCCCCCCAGTCGATGCCGATCTGCAGCAGGTAATAGCTGCCCTCTTTGATCTGCTCGGTATAATGGGTGTCGTAATAATCCAGAATGGCTTCTTCGGTAATGACTACTTTGGACCGAACATCCCGGTTGACCAGTTTGTTCTGGTAGAGCTGGCTTTTTAAATTGGAGCGATAGGATGCTTCGGAAACTCCGTTGAGGTCAAGCTCTGCGAGCATCTCCTCTTCTGAAAGGCGGTTCGCCCGTAAAATCTGCTGGAATGAGCCTTCAACTTCCTCGTCGGTAACGACAATGCCCTGTTTCGCCGCTTCCTGCTCTATCAGGGTTTTGTCTATGAGGCTGCGAAGAATGTCCCTGCGCACCTGCTGCACTGCCTCCATGCGGTTTTCACTCGGAACTTCGAGGGCGACTCTGCGCAAGAATCCCCTGCCTTCTTCCTCTACCTCTGAAAGCGTGATCACATCCTCATTTACTTCGGCCACGACGCGGTCGACGACTTCTGCGTTTCCGCTGGCTGTCAGTAACAAACAGAAAACACTGATGGTGAGCAGGATAAGATGATGTTTTTTCAAAACAGTCACGTGTTTGTATATGATAGCGTTATTCATGATAAGCAATTCGGTACAATGGACCCGGTATTTCAATCCATGCATCCGAGTCTTGTTTTCAAATAACAGCGGCGACCGTGAACATTCTGATTTTCAACGCAAACCCGGATTTTTCATGGTTGCCTGATGATCAACGAGGTTGCCAGCGGACAACTATACTACAGCCGGCCGTTTTATTCCAGTATCTCCTTCAGCACCGGCGGTAGAAATGGAGATGAATATTTACAGTGGCATAAATCCGATACCGTGGTTATCGTTGGCTTACTTAACCGTTACCTTAAATAGGACCCTGTTATGCGAAAATCGCTTCATTCTATAATTGCGCTGCTCATAGTCGTCGGCGTCTCGATTCCCTTCATGGATAAGGCCGCAGCCGCATCGAAAATGCCCGCTTTCGAGCTCGAGGATGTGATGACCGGCGAGTCGATCACCTCCGACAGGTTCAAGGGCAAATCGCTGCTCGTCATCTTTTTTGCAACCTGGTGCCCTCCGTGTGTCCAGGAGATTCCCAATCTGATAAAGTTGCAGGACCAGTACGGTCATACCGATTTTTCCGTGGTCGCCCTCTCGGTGGACCAGGAGAAAAAGGTCGTTCAGCGAATGGTTGAAAAGAAATCGATCAATTACCCGGTGATGATGGCCGACAAGGCGGTGACCAGAGAATTTGGCGGCGTGTATGGGATACCGACGTCGTTTCTGGTCAGTAATAAAGGCACCGTCGTGAAAAAATATTCCGGTTATGTTCCGCATTCGGTTCTGGTCAGGGATCTCAAACAGATTATCAACTGACAGCAAGCCCTGTCGGATGCTTGACAAACTCCGGCAAATACGATACGTTAGCGTATCCTTAAATAGATCGGGCGGGATTATTTTGGGTTGAGTATCCCGCTGAAAATCGTTAGTCTGTTGTCAGAGCCGAATATTGTTTCGGTATTGCATCAAAACCGTATAAAGGAGATCGATCATGAAAAAAATTATGGCTGCTGCTTTTGTGCTGCTCTTTGTTCTTGGAACCGCTACTGCTGGATACAGCGCCAGAGTAAAATGCACGGTTGAGTCCGTTGAAGGCGATACCGTAACCTTGACCTGCGAGGATGCAGACAAGTTCAAGGCCGGCGACAAGCTGAAAATTTCCACGCCGAAGAAAGGTGCTGCCGTAGAAGGTTGCTGATTGACAGAAAATCCGATTTTCTGTTATGTGAAAGGTCGGCTGACATTTGGTCAGCCGACCTTTTTTTTTGAAACAGAGATTTCAGCCGTACGTTTGATGTCTTACCCGACTACTTTTCCGATAGCCCCGACGTGGATCTGATCAAAGCCGTAATCCTCGGCGTGATTCAAGGCGCCACCGAGTTTCTTCCTGTTTCCAGCTCCGGGCACCTGGTACTGGGGTCGCATCTGCTCGATTTCAGCGGGCAGGGGATTGTTTTCGACGTGTTGCTTCACCTCGGCACGCTGGTGTCGGTTCTCGTGGTCTTCAGAAAAGACCTGATCGAGATGATTGCGGCGCCGTTTCGCCGGCTGGCCGGGAGCCGGGATGACGAGGTTCGCCGGTATCTGCTCTGGGACGTCTATGTCGTGATCGCAACGATTCCGGCAGTCATCATCGGTTTTTCGCTCAGGGACCAGATCGAGTTGCTGTTCGTGTCGGAGTTTATCGTCTGCCTGATGCTGATCGTTACCGGCGTGATGATGATCCTGAGCCGGCATCTGATAGATCGGGGCAACGACGTGAACGGACCGCGTGCGTTTGTAATCGGCTGCGGCCAGGCATTCGCGATTATTCCCGGCATCTCGCGGTCCGGAACGACGATATTTGTGGGCATGCTGCTCGGCATCAACCGGGAGACGGTGGCCCGGTTTTCATTCATCATGTCGATTCCGGCGATTCTCGGGGCGGCCGTCCTCAATCTTGGAGACGTGCTTGCTGATCCGCCGGCTGCGGGGGAAATTGTCATCCTCGTGTGCGGGACGGTGGCGGCGGCGGTTACCGGCTATCTGGCGATCATACTGCTGCTTGACATTATCAGAAAAAACCGGCTGCAGTGGTTCGGCTACTATTGCCTGGTTGTAGCGACGGCCGGTCTGATTTATATCTCCACGGTTTCGTGAGGAACGATGACGCAGAACGACAACCCACTATACCCGGTCAATCTCGATATCAGCGGCAAACGCTGCGTGGTTGTCGGCGGCGGAACCGTCGCGGCGAGGAAGATCAGGGCGCTCCTGTTGTGCGGCGGGAGGGTGCAGATCATCAGCCCC
>Ga0180436_10001513_pt1 | contig 22676 bp, 21 predicted proteins | sample SS_ome_2_FD_132434 | JGI IMG/M metagenome (GOLD analysis project Ga0180436, IMG submission 132434) | Hypersaline lake sediment archaeal communities from the Salton Sea, California, USA - SS_3_S_2 metaG | ecosystem: Environmental > Aquatic > Non-marine Saline and Alkaline > Hypersaline >... | reverse complement strand
CTCCCAAATGGCCTTTTCAAACTGATCCAGATACTGCAGGGTTTGTTTTTCTCCATCCCCCGGAGTGAAAGCTACGTTTAAGGTGAAGCTATCGAAATCAACCATGGGAAAGAAAGTGTTCCGGATATGTCCTCCCATAAAAAGACCTGCTGTGATCAGCACCAATGCAATCGGAAAAGTAGAAGCCACATAGCGCCATTTAACCAACCAGTTCAGGAAGTAATGATATACGCGATCGCGTAACCAGACAATGAAACTATCAAAGACCTTGGCCAGACCACGTTTTTTGGCTTCCAGCTTTTTACGGTTGAGGACCCAGTCGCTTCCCAGGTGGGCAGGCAGGATCAAAAAGGCTTCTACGAGAGAGAAAGCAAGAGAGGCAATCACAACCACGGCCACATGCAGCATCATCTCCATACGGGTTCCGGCCAGGAAAAGCAGGGGGGAGAAGGCCACAATGGTGGTAGTTACCGAGGTAAGAACCGCCGGTAAGACTTCCATGGTTCCATCCACCGCGGCATGCATGGGCCCTTTCCCTCTTTCAAAGTGCAGGTAGATATTCTCAGCAATCACTATACCGTCGTCCACCAGGATCCCGATCACCAGAATCATCCCAAAGAGGGATTGGAGATTGATCGTGATCCCGATAAAACTGGCCACGATAAACATGCCCAGAAAGGAAATGGGTATGCCAATGGAAACCCAGAGAGAGAGGCGGAAACTCAAGAACATGGAAAGGGCGATGATGACCAGTAAAAAACCCATCAGGCCATTTCTTCTCAGAAGATGCAACCTGCTCTGCAGAATCTCAAGGAAGGCCCTGGAAACGATCAGTTCAACACCCTGATTTCTTTCGTTGAATTCCTCGATGTAATTCTTGGCGTATTCAGTAATTTCATCCAGGTCCTCTTCGGGCAATTTCTGCACCGAGATTGAAACGGAAGGTTTTCCATTGGTCCACTGCCTGTTTGGAGAATCGGCGAATTTTACTTTTACTTCAGCCACGTCCCGAATGCGAACATAACTTCCGTCGGTCTGTCCGCGTAGTACGATGTTCCCAATTTTATCGGGCTTGGCACTTCTCGAACGAAGCCTGATCAGAAATTCCTCTTCCTCAGATTTGATCTCGCCCCCCGACACGTCGCGGTTGTTGTTCTGTATGGCACGGACAATTTCACTGAAGGTGATGTTGTAGCGTAAGAGTTGCTCTTCCTGGATCTCTACCGAAATCTCAGGATTGGGATAGCCTGAAAGGGATATCTGGCTCATGACCCCTGAATTGAAAAAATCTTCCTCCACCCTCTGGGCATGTTCCTTCAGGGTCATCAGGTCCATATCGTGACCGTCCTTGGGAACCAGTTCCATCATAATGGCGCCAGCCCTGGATCGTTGTTTGGAAACAATGGGACGTTCTGCGGCAGAGGGCAGGGACGAGATGCCGTCCACGGCATTTTTCACTTCCTGCAGCACCTCGTTGATGGAATATTCACCGGTGGTCTCAATACGCACCGAGGCCATATTCTCCACCGAGGTAGAGGTAATCTCCTTAATCCCGATCAGACCCCGAACCGCTTCCTCGATTCGCGAGGTGACTCCTTCTTCCATTTCCACCGGAGATGCTCCGGGATAAAACACCGAGACTGTAATATAGCGGCTTTCAGTCTCCGGAAAGAAGGCTTTTTTCATGTTGGTCATACTGTAGACCCCCGCAAGCACTGCAATGGCAATGATGATATTGGCATACACCGGGTACTCTACAAATCTCTCTATAATCTTCCTCATGATCCGGATGTATTAGCTTCTGGCCTTTTTTGCCTTTGCGTTATCTGCATTACCCTGTGCCTGACCCTGTGCGGGGCCACCGGGACCACCCGGACCTTTTTGTTGCTTACCTGGCTCTTCTTTATCGGTTTGCACCAGAGTGCCTTCTGATACATTGATGAGCTGCTGTACCACGATGGTATCCCCTTCAGCTACACCATTAAAAATCAAGGTTCGTTCGTTGACTTTAAGCACGTCAATTTTTGATTTGGCCAGACGCCCCTGTCTTACCAGAAAGACCTCGTTGGTATTGAATACCGAGTTTCTGGGGATTTCCATGGCATTTTCAATGGGTCGTACCGGGAATACTGCAGTCAGATATTCTCCAACAAGTAGATCTTGATTTTTATTGGGCTTGATACTGATAAATATGGCCTGGCTCTGGGTGTTTTCATCCACGAAATTGCTTTTTCGTATCACCCTGCCTTCCCAGGTAAGTGATCTGCTTTCTGAAATCACTTTGACAGGATCGCTCAAGTTTACCCAGGCAGCATCGTCGCGTTTTAAAGCCACCTCCATTTCCAGGTTATCGGTCTGAATGGCGCGAGCCACCCGGCCTCCGGTATTGGTATAGGCCCCCAGTTCCATATACACGTCCGTATAGGTGCCGTTAAAAGGTGCTCTTACGGTCCGCCTTGTTAGCTGGAGTTCATCGCGTTTGATGTTATAATACTCGCTGATCACATTTCTGCTGGCCAGGAAAATTTTCAGTTTATCGTCCCGGATCTCTGGCATGGGAGGAAGTACTTTATCCTCCTTTATGGAGGAAAAAAACTCCAAAAAGCTTTCTTCTGCTTCAGGAAAGTCGATGGCCAGGTCGGGTAGGATGCTGGCCAGAGTATTTTGGTATTGGCTTTTGCGGGCCTTGAGGGAAAGAATGGCTTCGTCCGGATATACCACAAACAACACATCACCTTTTGAAAACCTGGCTCCCTTTTTCAGTGCAATCTGACCTGGCTCAATCTTCCCAGCAGCCTCTGCCACAATATCAATCTCGGAGATAGAACTAAATCTTCCCCCTTCGCTTACCTGCGCAGCTATCTTGTTGTATTGAATGGGCTCTACTTTCACATATCGGCGCGCCTCAACGGATCGCCGCACCGGGGGAGCTTCTTTCTGCGCAATCAGGAAGCGCATTAGACCGTAAGCCACCAGTAAGATGATAAGCATACTTACGACGATGACGATTCTCCTATCTATTTTTCTCATTTTCTGTGATTAATGTCAACAAAGCTGGAACAATAGACAGTTAGACAGATTAGTACTAAAAAGGTTTAAATTTGGGTATGGAAATCCGATTGGCCAGAAAGGAAGACCTCTTCCAAATCAATGAAATCTATAATCAGGCAGTCCGCCAACTCTTTTGCACAGCCCATTTGGAGCCTGTTACTATGTCTGAACGAGAGCTCTGGTTCAGCTCCCACAGTCCTGATCGATTCCCGATCTTTGTGGCTCAGAAGGAAAATTCCCTGGCAGGTTGGGTTTCCCTGGGCAGCTACAGGGAAAACAGGCAGGCCCTGGCCCATGTGGCCGAGGTCAGTTATTACGTAGAAGAAGGGGAAAGGGGAAAGGGTGTGGGTAGCGTCCTGCTGGATTATGCCATGAAAGCCGCCCCGAAATTTGGATTTTCAGTACTGGTAGCCATTCTTCTGAATAAGAATCCGGCCAGCATTGCACTATTGGAAAAATTTGGTTTTGAAGCCTGGGGAGTTTTGCCGGGAATTGCCAGAATCGGGAATCAGGAAGCAGATCACCTTTACTATGGCCTGAAACTCTGATCTACAGCGTGAATATAAGGATTGTCTGATTCTTCCACACCTTCAAGTGATACTTGCCGGAAGATGTTTCGGCTGCTTCCGGGAGCAGGAAATTTCACGGGAAGGTAATGCTCCCCATATCCCTGGGCTAAACCTTTTTGGTCGACCTTTTCTATGAGAACCCGCTGTTCCTTTCCAGTCATCGATTTCATGTAAAGAAGCCTGTTTTCTTCGGATAACTTCCTGATCACCTCGCTTCGTTCAGATTTGATGCGTTCGGCCACCTGATCCTCCAGCCGGTCGGCCCGTGTGCCCTTTCTTCGGGAATACCTGAAGGTATGAATGTGACTGAAAGCGCCTTCCCTGGCAATGCGCACAGTATCTGCAAAGTGCTCGTCCGATTCCCCCGGGAATCCCACTATGATGTCGGTGGTGAAATTGAAATCCGGCATCCTCTTCCTGAAGGAGTGGAGGATATCCATAAACGATTTTGTGTCGTACATCCTGCGCATTTTTGTCAGAATGAAATCGGAACCGCTCTGAATACAAAGATGCAGGTGGGGAGCCATTTTGGGATGCTGGAACACTTCATGGAAATCCGGGCCAAAGCCATCCGGCTCCAGGGAAGAAATCCTTATGCGGAAATCTCCCGGAAGTTCGGCCATTTTTTCGATGGCTTGCTCAAGCCTGTAGCCCTCATGCTCGTAGCGACCGATATTTACACCGGTAATGACGATTTCTTTAAAGCCGTTATCCACCACTCTGCGGATATTTTCCAGCACCTCATTCAGGGGTCGGCTAACAGCCCTTCCTCTTACCGAGGGAACTATGCAATAGGTACAAAAGTTGTCGCACCCGTCCTGAATCTTGATGGAGGTGCGGGTATGAAGGCTCTGGTCGACCGTTTCAAAACCAAAGACATCTCCCGAGAAAGATTCGGGGTGAACCACCTCTCCCTTAAAATGTGCATCTACCAGGGAAACAATGCTGTTCTTGTGCTCGTTATCGACCACATAGGTGATTTTCTCATTGGACTCCAGCTGTTCCTTGTGGTTATTGGCCATGCACCCGGTTACAACCACCATGGCCCCTGCATTTTTTCTGGCTGCATGGTTGATGGTGTTTCTGGATTTTTGATCGCTCTGATTGGTTACCGTGCAGGTATTTATAACCGTTATATCGGCAGTTTTGGAGTAATCCACCACCTCGTAACCAGCCTGGTGAAACTGGGTTACCAGCGCATCGGTTTCGTACTGGTTAAGCCGACAGCCTAAAGTTTTGAAGGAGACCTTTTTCATTTCCGCAAATGTAAACAATCCTTCAGACCTAAGGTTCAAATTGTATATCTTGTGCAATCATACCCTAAAGCTTTTTACCGATGAGAAATCCTCTTTCATTTTTAATCCTTGCCTTGTGGCTGTTCTCAAGCGGATGTGGCTCCAAACCCTCCACCGGCAGCAAGGAAAACACTCCTCCCAATATCATATACATCCTGGCCGACGACCTGGGTTATGGAGATCTCTCCTGTTATGGCCAGGATAAGTTCAGTACCCCTCACCTCGACCAGCTGGCCAGGCAGGGTATACGATTTACCAGGCACTATTCGGGCTCTACGGTTTGTGCACCCTCAAGATCCGTGCTGATGACGGGTTTGCATACGGGACATACCCAGGTGAGGGGAAACCAGGAAGTCAGACCTGAGGGGCAATGGCCTTTGGCAGATTCGGTGCTTACTATGGCCGAACGTATGAAGGAAGCAGGGTACGTAACCGGAGCCTTTGGCAAGTGGGGGCTTGGTTTTCCGGGCTCTGAAGGAGATCCCGTTAATCAGGGTTTCGATCTCTTCTTCGGATATAACTGTCAGCGTTATGCCCACCGCTACTATCCCGAATATCTCTGGGAGAATGAAGAAAAAGTTATGCTGCCCGGAAACGACTGGTCCAGCACCGAAACCTACGCACCAGATGTTATCCAGGAGAAAACCCTGGAGTTTATCCGAAACAATCGAGACACCTCTTTCTTTGCCTATTTACCCATTGTGATTCCCCATGCCGAATTAATAGTGCCGGACGATGAAATCCTTCAGCTTTACCTGGATAAATATCCCGAAGAAGCCTATGTGGGGAGGCCGGGTGCCGATTATGGTCCGGACATGGTTATTGGTATGTATTGCAGCGCCGAATTTCCTCACGCCACCTTTGCTGCCATGGTGCACCGGATTGATCTTTATGTGGGGCAAATTGTCGAAGAGCTTGAAGAGCTGGGGATTGCAGAAAATACGCTGATCATGTTTACCAGCGACAACGGACCCCACCAGGAAGGCGGAGCCGATCCGGAATTCTTTAACAGCAGTGCAGGTCTCCGGGGCGTGAAACGCGATTTGTATGAAGGCGGTTTGAGGGTTCCCATGATAGCATCCTGGCCGGGGACCATCGAAGGCGGAAGGATCACCGATCATGTTTCGGCCTTCTGGGATGTGCTGCCCACCCTATCGGACCTGGCAGGCTTTAACGTGGACCGCACTGACGGAATTTCCTTCCTGCCCGTTTTGATGGGTGAGGAACAGCCCGCCCATGAATTTTTGTACTGGGAATTTCATGAAAGGGGAGGGAAGCAGGCCATACTCGCGGATCCCTGGAAAGCGGTCCGACTGGGAGTGGGACAGAATCCTGACGGACCCCTCGAATTGTATAATCTGGATGAGGACCCGCATGAGAAAAATAATGTGGCTGATATGTATCCCGAGCTGGTGGATAAATTTTCCAGGATGATGGAGGAAGAGCGGGTGCCTTCCGCCAAATTTAATTTTGGAATGCCCACATATTCCGGAGAGTGATGAAGCATGTTTTGTATGGCCTTGCCCTTATTTGTCTGAGCGTAGCTCTTTCCTGCAGCAGGGCCGAAGTTTCACCCCCCAATATCTTGCTGATCGTGGTGGATGATCTGGGCTGGAAGGATGTGGGCTTCATGGGCTCGTCGTACTACGAAACACCACATCTGGACCGGCTGGCCAGGGAAGGGACGGTTTTTAAACAGGCCTATGCAGCGGCAGCCAATTGCGCCCCCAGCCGGGCCTGCCTGATGTCCGGACTTTATCCCACTTCCCATGGGATCTATACGGTGGCCTCTTCAGAAAGAGGCAGGTCCAAAACGCGAAAAATAGTTCCGGTTGAAAATATCACCACCCTTCGCAGCGACTTTTATACCCTGGCTGAGGCTTTACAGAGTGTGGGATACCGGACTGCCAGCATGGGCAAATGGCATCTGGGTGAGGATCCCCTTACACAGGGATTTGAAAAGAATGTGGGCGGCGATCACAGGGGGCATCCCGGTTCCTATTTCGCTCCTTACCGGGGGCCCGATCTGGATGCGCCGGAAGGGGAACACCTCACCGACAGGCTTACCCGTGAAGCTCTTACATTTATTAGAGATCGGGACGACAGGGCCTTTTTTCTCTACCTTCCCTATTATGCGGTACATACTCCCATACAGGCCAAAGATTCCCTGGAGCTGAAGTACCTGGAAAAGGGTGGCCGGGAATGCCAGAACAATGCTGCCTATGCCGGCATGGTGGATAATCTGGATGGCAACATAGGACTGCTATTGGATGAATTGGACCGGACCGGACTTCGGGAAAATACCTTGGTCATCTTTACCTCCGACAATGGAGGGATCAGGGATATAAGCTGTCAGGACCCGTTACGGGCCGGAAAAGGATCCTATTACGAAGGGGGGATCAGGGTTCCCCTGGTTTTTTCCTGGCCTGGCCAGATCGAACAGGATGTCTGGCTTGAGGATCCGGTCATTAATCTGGATTTTTATCCCACACTGCTTGAGCTCACTCACCAGGATCCCAAAACTAAGCTGGATGGACTTTCTCTCTGGCCCCTGCTGAACAGCAGTGGAGAACTGGCGGAACGGGAATTGTATTTTCACTTCCCGGTCTATCTGCAGGCCTACAGGCCGGGTAAGGATGATGGCAGGGATCCCCTGTTCAGGACCCGTCCCGGATCGGTCATTCGCAAAGGTGAATGGAAACTGCATTATTACTACGAGGACGGGGGAACTGAATTATATAATTTAGTCAATGATCCCGGTGAGCGGAACAACCTCGCTTTTGAATTACCTGAGAAAACCGAGCTCTTACTGACTTTGCTCCGGGAGTGGCTCGACCGGGAAAATGCACCTGTGGATTTTCAGGCCAATCCGGAGTTTGACAGCAACTTACTGGATAGTCTGGAGGCCTTATATTAGATTTTCCTGGCCGGTTGAAAGGCACAATCTTTCATGGTGCAAATCTCACAGGTGTAATCATTGAACTTAACTTCTGAGCCTATGCCAATAAGGCCACTGATGGACTTCACGGGAGTCATCAGTGAGGATTCAGATAGTGTAATGCCACAGCAGTTGGCAGGAAAAAGGCTAAAGAGTTTTTGCTGCTCGGCCACATCCCAGGAACAGTAGCCCGGACTGTAACGGTTGCTGACTTTCAAATTGCGGGATCCGGCGTCTTCCCGGATTTTCTCATGCACCGCATCGGCTACCGAATCAACTAGTGCGGAGGCCACCAGGTCGATGATGTAACCTTCCAGGTATTCTCCCTTTTCCAGAAGCTCCCTGGCCAGTTGTTCAGGCCCTGGCCCGGCGGTCACAATAAATGCCGCATAGCTTTCCGACTGTTTCAGCATTTTGTGCACGATCTTTCCGCTTTGGAATAGCAAGCCACCTGCTGCGATCTGTTCCGTTGAGGCAGTCTTTGCTGCCTCCACATGTACATAAGCGGCCTTTGGACTGCTTTGCTCCCTGCATTGTTGAATGCATTGATCCACCAGGGTTTTGGAATAGGCATCCTCAGCGCCATCCTGTTCCCCAAGCAGCCTGTGAATTGCTTCCCTGTCTAAAAGGAGCTCTGATTGCTGTATGTCTGGAGTGAATACCTGCATAGAAATAGTGCCGGCATGAATATAAGGGAAAATGTTAAAAGAGTCCTAAATAATAGGAATCCTGTAAGCTTTGCCCAGTTTTTGCGTCTTTCAAATACTCAAAAAAGCTCAGTGATATGAAACAGTTTAGCCATTTGATATGTCCGGTATCCCCGGAACGCGTAGATGAGAACAGAGTGAGGGTAACTGCTTTGGGTGTGGTAATGACAATGGGACTTTTCTTCATTACGGGAAATCCCATATTCCCGGCTCTACTTTCGCTTGACTTTTTTTTGCGAGCCTTCACCAGGCTCCCTTATAGCCCAATTAGCTGGCTTGCCCATCTTTTTGTAAAGCAAATGGGCACTCAGCCTGTCTGGATCGATAAAGCACCGAAAATTTTTGCCGCCAGAATAGGACTGCTTCTTACTTTCATTACTTCGCTGGCAGCCCTGATGGGATGGAATATGTTCGCATACATTAGCGGAAGCACCCTGGTATTATTTGCTTTTCTGGAATGCGGACTGAACTTTTGTGCAGGGTGCTGGGTATATACCTATGTGGTGTACCCACTGGTGCGTGGGAGGGATTAAAACCAGAATCGCTAAGTGTCCAGCTGTTTCAAGGCAAAGGCATAGGCTCCCAGCGAGATAGCCCTGTCGGTCCCAATGCGACTGGTTCCAATGGCAACCTTGGGCTGCTCGTCGTAATATACTTTCTGCTCGCTTCCCGGCAGGTCGATAAATTTGCCTGTGACTTCGCACAAAGCCGAGCGCCCGCTCTCCTCATTCACGTTAAATGCTTTTTGGATCAGTCTTGGTATGGGATCGTGTTTACGAAAATCGAAATCCCGTTCAAGTTCCTTCATGATGGCAGGCATAAAAAAGCGGTCTGCTCCCGCAATGCCTCCGCCCATGACTACCAGTCCATCGGTGAGGGAAACCAGGTTTGCTATTACATCCCCCAGGTGCTGACCCATGGTTTCAAAAGCCTGTAACGCAGCCTGCTGATTCCCTTTCTGTTCGCCTGAAGCGATTTCGTAAATATCCTTGGGAGTTAAATGGCTGTTGTCTTCCTGACCGGCAGCCTTCTGGAAATTCCTGAGTATCGCCCTGATGCTTACCTCCTCCTCCGCATTCCTGGAAGGGGTAATGCTGTTGGAAAAGATCCAGACTTCCGAAGCAATGGAATTGTCGCCCCGTATAAGTGTTCCGTCCGATACAAAACCTCCTCCGAATCCCGTTCCCAGAGTTAAACCCACCAGGTTTTTAAAACGTTTGGGATTTCCGGCCGCTTCCAGCATCTTGTTAATCTCAGGGAGGAATCCTCCCAGGGCTTCACCATAGGCATAAAGATCCCCGTCGTTATTCATGTAGACTGGCATCTGGTAACGGTTTTCCAGAATCTTGGCCAGGGGTACTCCGCCCCGAAATGCAGGAAGATTCTTCAGATCCCCGACTACTCCGTTAAAATAATCGGTGGGTGCGGGAATGGCAAAACTGATGGCTACGGCTCGGTTATCCAGAAGGGAAAGCACCTGATCGAAGCCTGTAAATATGGTTTCCAGACAGGGCTCCAGCCGGTCGGCATTTGAAGGAAGTGATACTGGAGTTAGCAAATTCTGACCACCCTGCATGGCCGAAAACACAAAATTAGTTCCGCCTGCGTCAAAGGTCAGAACGGTGCGGGGATCTTTGCTGATATCCATAAGAAGGGGCTTTGTTGTTAAAGATAGAAATAATGAGAATAAACATACATTTGTCTTATACAGAAAAAACTTAGAGCTATGAAACAGAGAAAACTACATGTGTTTGTATTATCTTGTCTTTTAGTGATCGCCCTTCCGGCGATTCTTCAAGCACAGGATATGGAGGATAAAAAAGAAAAGTTGGCTGTATTGTGGGTGTCCGGTGACCGCGATGTGGCGGAGAAATCCTGTCTGATGTACACCCATGCCGCTAAGCGTAATGGCTGGTTCGATGAAGTGGTTCTGATAGTCTGGGGTTCTTCCTCCCGTTTGCTTGCAGAGGATGAGGCCCTGCAGGAAAAGATTCAGGCTATGAAAGCAGATGGAGTGATCCTTGAAGCATGCATTGCCTGCAGCAACATGCTGGGCGTTACAGAGGATTTGAAGGCATTGGGTATCGACGTAAAAGGCATGGGCGTGCCTCTAAGTGATTACCTGAAAAGTGGGTATCATGTGCTCACCTACTGATTAAGAACCGATACTCTAAAGGCACTCTTGCTGCCAATTTGTCCGCCTTTTCTCTTGGCTTGATATTTGGACAGGCTAGGAAAATCTCATTGGAATGATCAATGTTCGCAAGATAAAAACCCAGTACCAGCATCTCTGCCTCCTGGTTTCGTCCCGGAGGGTAAAAGATGCTTTGGATGTACTGAATAAGCTGGTTGGTGAATCGGGGTACAGCGATTTTTTTATCCAGCAGGAGCATCTGGAGCATACCTACGAACAAATGCTTAACTACATGCTTGAGGGTGTTCAGGATCCCGAAAGGGATAAGGTATATAACAAGCTGCTGACCTCCATTCTTGAGCTGGCCGACCGCGTGAAGGACCGGCTCATGGAAAAACAATCGGGATGGCACACCTATATCCTGAAACAGGAACTGGACAGGGAGCAGGAATTGACCGGAAAAAGGGTGATTGAAACCCTGGATGATCTGAGCTTCAAAAGAGAACTGGACGAGATGATCGATGCGGGGAAGGTCTCTCCTGAGGCAAGTGATGAACGCAGAAGAAAGCTATCAGCAGAGATTTTCAGACACCTCTGGCTGAGTAATTCCTATAACGAAGCAGAGAATAGCCTGTCCTCAGCCGTACTTTCCTGCAAGGATTTTCTATGGCACGAAAAAGCACTGTATATAAGTGCCATCCTCCTGTCCGGTTTAAGATACTGGGACGAAGAGAAGGTACACAGGTTGATCGATTTTGCCGGAGAAGAGGATCAGGAAGTTTCGGCCAGGGCCCTGGTAGCTCTGGTGATCCTTCTGTTTCAGTATGATCACAGGGTGGAGCTCTATCCCAATATCATTCACAGGCTGAAGCTTCTGAAAGAGGAGTTGAGATTGGAACAAAACCTGGAGAAAATAGCGCTTCAATTGATCCGTACCAGAGACACTCTGGAAATCGGCCGAAAGCTGCAGGAGGATTTGATGCCGGAAATGGCCAAGATCAAACCTAAGCTGGAGGATAAGTTGAAAATGGACGACATCCGGGAAGAGCTGGAAGAAGGAAGAAATCCGGATTGGGAATCGGTATTCAGCGAGTCGGACGACCTCTATCGCAAGGTGGATGAATTTATGAAACTGCAGATGGAAGGGGCCGATGTATATATGACCACTTTCGCGCATTTAAAGCAGTTTCCCTTCTTCAGCGAGATGAGCAACTGGCTGGTGCCTTTCCACAGGGAGAATCCAGATTTATCAGAGATTTACTCCACCCGCAGTGATGAATTTGATCCTGACATTTTTGTGGATGGTCTTAAAAACACTCCCTTTTTATGCAACAGCGACAAATACAGTTTCATTTTCAATCTTCGTTATCTGCCTGAAGAACAAAAGAAAATGCTTTCCACGGCCTTCCTGATGGAAATTGAAGGCTTACAAGAAATGATTTCTGATGAGAAGCTGACATCCAGCGACTTTACTATGCGTACCGTGTTTATCCAGTACATACAGGATTTATACCGTTTCTTTAAAATTTCACCCTTTAAGAACGAGTTCGAAGACGTGTTTAACGGGAAGCTGGACCTTTACAGATCGGATTTTTTCCGCGAGATCGTAGAAGACGATTACATAACCCGGAACATAGCCGAGTATTTGTTTGAGAAGGACCACTTCGAGGAGGCCCTGGATATTTTCAGAATGTTGCTGAAGGACAGTCCCGATGACCGTGAATTACTTGAAAAGGCCGGTTTTAGCCTCCAGAAACTTGGGAATTACAGAGATGCAGTAGCCACCTATGAATTGATCGACCTGAGTAGTGAGGCGAGCATGTGGACCTTGAAAAATATGGGGATATGTTACCGCAAATTCGGAGATTATAAATCGGCCCTTGAGGTCTATGAAAGAGCTGCCGCTCTGCAAGCCGACGATCAGACCATAGAATCTTTGATTGGATTCTGTCACATGAAACTGGGTTCATACGAGACCGCTTTGAAGCACTATTTCAAGATAGAATATATGAATCCAGGAAATCAGCACATCCTCAGGCCCATTGCCTGGTGCTATTTCGCACTGGGTGAGCTGGAGAAGTCAGATAAGTATTTTGCCAGGGTTTTCGAGGCAAAGCCGGGACATTACGATTTTATCAATTACGGGCATGTTCAGTGGGCGCGCGGAATGAAGAAAGACGCAGTTGAGCTTTATCTGCAATCGCTAAGGGACCTGAAATTTGAAATGGAGGATTTCCAGAAAACCATGGAGGAGGATCGTTCCATGCTTATACAAAACGGGATCTTAGAACAGGATATTCCACTTATGCTGGACTATCTTCACTACCGTTTAATGAAATAAAAAAATAGCGGTCCGATATTGAAGAAAAAAAGCCATGGAATTCAACCCGTCTCTATGAGAATGGAATGTTTATCGAACCGCTATCGTAATAAGTTTAAGAACGTCAATCTTAGTAAACAAATATACAGTATTTAGTCCGGACAAAAGGCATCAGAAATACCCAAAATCAGGCCCTTTGTCAAAAATATAGCCCAAAATCCGGTTTGCAAGCCTGCTGGCACCTATTCTGAATCGTTCATTATTGAGCCAATCCTCACCCAGAATTTCCTTTACGATCTGATAATACAGGAGGGCCGTCTCAGGATCCGATATGCCTCCGGCAGGCTTAATTCCAATTTTCTTACCGGTGCGATTATAGAAGTCCCTGATTGCGGAGCACATTACCACCATGGCTTCGGGAGTGGCTCCGGGAGAAATCTTTCCAGTGGAAGTTTTGATAAAATCAGCACCTGCCCCTATGGCCAGCAAGGAAGCCTTTCGTATCAGGGAAAGGTCATTCAGGCTGCCTGTTTCCAGGATCACTTTCAGATGCACAGGACCCATACGCTGCTTGATGACGTTAATTTCGTAATCTACGTATTCCAGATCTTCCATCAGGAACTTACCCACGTTCATCACAATATCTATTTCTTCTGCACCAAGTTGGATGGCCTGTTCAATCTCCATCACCTTGATGTTCGTAAAGGTTTGAGAGGCCGGGAAACCTCCGCCCACAGAGGCAATGCTTACGAGCGGATTCTCCAGCTTTTCCTTGACGACTCCCACCAATTCGGGAAAGACGCATATGGCTGCCACATTGCCTATCTCTGCAAAATTTTCCCCCAGCTGATTAACCTTCCGGCACAGCAGTGAGACATTCTCGGTATTGTCTCGTTCACTGAGGGTGGTCAGGTCGATCAATCCGAATACTTTTTTCAGGGGATCTTTCAGATCGGCCGCGGGAACCGATTCAGAGGCTCGGGAGAGTATTTCCTTTACATCATCGGGATCGACAGAAAGGTTATAATCGGAAAGAATTTTCATGACGGGGGTCTATTCCCTACAATTTATCATTTTGTTGATGACGGTCAAAATCCCTGGTGGTTTTTTTCTCCAGATTGTCTTTCAGTGCCTTGTCCAGATCTATTCCTGTTTGGTTTGCCAAACATAGCAGGACAAAAAGCACATCGGCCAGTTCATCGGCCAGGTCCAGGGAATCGGTTTTGACTGTTCCTTCGGACTGTTCCCCATATTTACGGGCAATGATTCTGGCCACCTCTCCCACTTCTTCGGTCAGAATGGCCATATTGGTAAGCTCGTTGAAATACCTGACTCCGTATTTCCGGATCCATTGGTCCACCGCTTGCTGTGCTTCCTGGATGCTCATTACTCCTTGTTTTTGGTATCAATCCAAATGGTCACGGGTCCGTCGTTACATAGCTGCACCTGCATATAGGCGCCAAATTCACCGGTAAGGACCTCTTTGTTCAGATCAAGCTTCATTTGATCCACAAAAGACTCATAGAGCGGTATGGCAGTTTCAGGTGGGGCTGCTTTTATATAGGAAGGACGGTTGCCTTTTTTAGTGCTGGCATGCAGGGTAAACTGACTGACCACCATGATGTCGCCTTCTACCTCAGCTACAGAATGATTCATTACTCCTTCCCGATCGTTAAAAACCCTGAGCCGGCTGATTTTCCCACTCAGCCAACTAATATCTTCCTGAGTGTCGCTATTTTCAATGCCCAGCAAAACAAGCAGGCCTGCCCCCATTTCCTTCCGGGTTTCATGGTTGATCACGATGGATGCAGAGCTGACCTTTTGGACTACAGCCCTCATGACAGGTTATCATTCACCATTCGGTACAGGGCCAGGCGATTGATAGGCTTTGCTATGTAATCATTAAAGCCTGCTTCCAGACATCGGTGCCTGTCATTATTCATAGTATATGCCGTCTGAGCAATGATGGGTATGGATGGATGTTCGGCTTTGATGATGCGCATGGCTTCGTAACCATCCATGACCGGCATGTTGAGGTCCATGAGGATCAGGTCAATATCTCCTTTGTGTTTGGCAATGATCTCCACTGCTTCTTTACCATTCTTTGCTCTAATTACCTTGGCTTCTGCTTTTTGCAGCAGGGTTTTCAGGTAAAAGAAATTTACTTCTTCATCTTCGGTGATCAAAACCACTCTGTTGTTCCAATGGTATTCAGGTTGGTTCCTGGGAGTATAACCGTAATCGTTTTCTGCAATATTCATAATGTCCCGTATTTCCTACATATCGACACCATCTAAATAATGAGAAAAAGGAATGGGAGTGGAAGATAGTTTTTAACAATTTGGTAAAGTGGGAGTAAAGCTGTTCAAATCTTTAAAAACTCCATTTGAACCGAAAAAAACCGAAGGTATTATTCTCCCGTCGGGTGACTCCGGAAGGGTAATCAAACTCGGCTGTGAAGTACTGGAGGATCAAACTCAGGTCAAAGTTGCTGTTTAATGAGAGGTCCAGGGAAGGTCCAAGGTACACTCCCTTCCAGTCGGGATACCAGATGGTGGCAAAGCTGCCATTGAGTAATGGATTTAATGGATAAGAGACACTGGTATAGAAAGACCAGGGGGTGAAGCCCAAATTTTTTACATCCAGATTGCCCGAGTAAAACTCCAGAAAACTGCTTACATCCATTTCCCTGGCAAAGCCAGAATACAAAGCCTCAGCTTGAATCATCAGGGAGCTGGAGAAGGTATAGTCAAATCCCAGGGAGCTCATTAAATAGCCCGTGGTATCCCGGAAGTTGTCCAGGTCCCTGAAATAACTTAGTTCGCCACGAAATGCTGCAGAGCCCAGGTTTCCGCTCCATCCTGTTCCCAGCATGAGATCTTCTTCCTGATACACTCCACCTATAAGTTGGACGTCAAAGCCCAGGGTATTGAATCTGAAGTATCCTGCTGCCGTGATCCGGTTTGCACTATCGATTTTAGCTGCAAGTTCCAGGGTGGAAGCGTTCCCGGTATAATAGCTGATTCTCAGGGCATCGCTACCGGGTCGCTCCGGATAGTCGACTTCGAAATAGGAATAGGAATTGAAAATATCGTTGGGATTCCAGACAAAAGTTTGTCCCCAGTTGATTCGCTGTCTTCCAGCTTTTATCTCTAGGTTCCCGAAGGAAAGCTGCATCCAAAGTCGATCCAGGGTTGAGGTGAGCACGTAGCCAGCACTGTCGCCCAGGCTACCATCGTGAGCCCAGCTCATATCCACCCACCCCTGATCTCCTCCCAGGGATTCGGCATAACCGGGAAGCTTAGGGATGGTATTGCCCGTAATGAACCTGTTACGGATCTGAACGCTGCCTGTTAACCAGTCGGTGGGATAAAGGTCCAGGTTAAGTCTGTTGTGGAAGCTGTTTTCCCATAACCATTGATCCGGCACATGATATACCGATGTCATATTAGACAGATAGCCGCTAAGGGCAAGCTTCTCCTGGCCGGCCGTTCTTACCGGAATAAGAACACATAGGAAAAGAAGGATGCTTAAGCTCCGGTTCATCGTTACTAATTCTTGCGTTCATCTGATATCACCTTCCCATCTTCCACGGTAATTACCCGCCGGGCTTTTTTGACCACACGGGCATCGTGTGTGGAAAAGATAAAGGTGATGCCCTCGTCTTTGTTTAATTGTTCCATAATATCCAGCAGCGTTTCGGTCGATTTGGAATCCAGGTTGGCAGTGGGCTCATCGGCAAGTACAAATTTGGGCTTGGAAGCCAGGGCACGTGCCACAGCCACCCGTTGCTGCTGTCCACCGGATAGTTTGGATGGCCTGCTGTTGATCCTGTCTTCCAGCCCGACAGCTTTCAGCAGCTCTATGGTACGTTCATTCATCGCTTTTTTATCCCATTTTTGCAGACTCATGATAAATTCCACATTTTCTTTGGCCGTCAGAACCGGGATAAGATTGTAGGACTGGAAGACAAAACCAATGTTCCGCATCCGGAAATCGATAAGCCCCGATGATTTTAATCCCGCCAGATTTACCTTATCTACCAGTATCTCTCCTTCGGTGGGGGTATCGAGCCCTCCGATCATATTCAGGAGTGTGGTTTTTCCCGATCCCGAAGGCCCCACTATCGCTGCAAACTCCCCCTTTTCAAAGTCCAGGCTTATATCGTTCACAGCGTGTACCTTCACCTCCGAACTGTTGTATATTTTGTGTACGTTTTTGATCTCTAATACTTTCATGATGGTAATTTTTATCTGAATGGGTCTTATTCTGTTCTTAATGCTTCTGCCGGATCAAGTTTCAAAGCCTTAAGGGCCGGGTAAACTGAAGAAAGTATTCCGGTAAGTATGATCAGGATGGTAACTGTGACGAAGAAGGAGGCAGAAATCACGGGATAGATATGTGCCGGATAACCCATGGCTTCAAAGCCTTCTGCATAAGAGGCAAAATTAATACCTTTCCTGGCCGTGGCGGTAATCAAGAGCTTGGATACTAGAATGCCTGTAACTCCTCCTACCAGGGAAAGAAAGACAGACTCCAGCATGATCATGTTAAACACCCGTTTTTTATTCATGCCTATGGCGGTGAGCATCCCCAGCTCTTTGGTGCGTTCCAGGACCACCATTAACATGGTGTTCACGATTCCGAAGGCGAGGGCAGCCAGGATAATCACCATGAAGACCGCGTAAAATTTGGTCACCATGTCGGTCATCATGGCCAGATCGGGCTGGATTTCCTTCCAGTGCATTACCTCCAGATTACCCAGCTTTTCCTTTAAAGCTTCATTTACTTCACGGCTTGTTTCCAGGTCGTCCAGCCTTATGATGAGTTGGTGATATTCCTTTTCCCCCATGCCGGAGAGCTTGGCGAGGACATCATTCTCCACCAGGACCTGACTCATTTCGTACATGCTGTTCTTGATATCATATATTCCGGCAATCCGGAAAACGGCACCGGTTTGTAGCTGATCCTTATCCAGAAAGGTTAAAGTCATTTTTGACCTGGTCCGGAAGGACCATGCTTCTTCCTTGATGGCCAAACCATAGCTTTTCTGCTCTTTGAGTGTCAGGGCCTTCTTAATCTCCTTCTTGAAGGATTTTTCACTTTTAAATCTCTTGCCCGAGAAGGGAGTAAGCTTTTCCAATACTTCGGCAGGAACTTCCCTCGCTGACAGGCTGTCCAGCACATATTCATCGATGCGATATCGAATAATGTTGAGTTCCTTGGCCAGCGATTCACCAATGTAGGCAAGATTGTAACGACTTTCTGTCTCAAAAAAATCGCCGGTTCCCGGGATGGTGGTCTGGTGAAGGTTCAGAACTGTTTTTTCCGTTTCGGGATGAATCCCCAGAATCTGCACCCCGGCACTCTTGGTAGCTGTATTGGCCATGCCGGTAATCACAGAACGGGCAGTTATGGCTTCAACTCCCGGCGTGGAACGGACAGTGGCCAGGACCTCTTCGGGATTTGCCACATTAAGTTGGATGTCATAATTGTCCCTGAAACCGGGATCATTAATATGGATGTGTGCGATTTCGTCGTTCAGTGTGGCATCGACCTTTTGTTCTATGGCCCCATTCATCACGGCAACAGCAAAGACACCCCCAAAGATCCCGATGGTGACCGAAACGATCACTACCAGGCTGCGGATTTTGTTTCGCCAGACGTTTTTCCAGGCTGTTTTCCAGATCATATTTCTTTTATTATGCTCGTAAAGCGTTTACAACTTTCATTCTGAATATCTTACGCATGGGATATCCAATGGCTATCAGTACCATACAGGCAACAATCACCATCTGCCATATATAATAGGTATCGATCTTCCAGAAGGCAATTTTAGCCTCCATGCCATACTCTTCAAAGACCTTGGCCATTTCTCCCTTAAATATCAAAGGATGATCCAATCCATACCATATCACCAGGCTGGCGATCAGTCCACCTACCGCTATTCCAATCAATCCGATAAGCAGCATTTCCAGGGTCATTATGGAGACCAGCTTTTTCTTTTGCATCCCGATGGCCACCAGTACCCCAAACTCCCTTTTTCTTTCTGCCGTCAGCATCAGAACGGTTCCAAATACCCCAAAGGCAATGACCAGGTAGAGGATGCCCAGCATAATCTTACCCCCTTTGTCATCGGCATCCATCTGGGAGACCATAACTTCGTTCATTTCCCGCCATTCCATCACCTTTTGATCTTCAGGAATAAAAGCAGCAATTCTCTCCACGGTCTGAGCAATGGCCTTGTCCCCGTTGTCTCTCACCGAAAGAGCCAAAGAAGTAAGGTTGCCTTCTGCATTAAAAAGGCTCTGGCAAATATCCAGCGGGAGATAGACAATTTTGTTGTCAATATCGGGAAGAGGGATCTTGATGATTCCCTTGATCTCATACTTTCCGGCAGCTGTGGTAGCATGGTAGCCCTGACTAATCAAAACGATGGTGTCGCCAATGCCCAGTTGCAGGTACTGGCTCAGTTTATCTCCCACCCAGACCCCAGGCTCACCCAGTTGAATGGAACCATTGGAAAATGCTGTGTAGCCTTCTATGGCCGGCATAATATCAGAGGCCTTTTTGTCATCGATTCCCAGGTCTAATTGCAGACGTGAACTGGTGGTGTAGGCAGAGTTTTCGAACAGGGAGGCCAGCTCCCTGACTTTTTCAGGTAAATCCGGATCTTGCTGGATCTTTGCTATGGCTTCAGAACTGAGTCGGTATTTCACCATTTTGTCGCCTATCTTTGACAGGTGTTGTTCCTTTTCCGGATCCACGCCCATGACCAGGACCCCTTTAGTCTGCGGCCCGTTGGATGCCAGGGCAAAGGATTCGAAGCGAGGAATGCTTGCCTCCACATTTTCATCGGCCAGAAGCTGCTCTTCCAGCTCCTTTTGAAAAGAGAAGGTGTTATCCACTATTTTTTCCTCCCAGAAATCCTTGTGCTGTACCTGGATGTAGCCGGAATAGGACTCAATGGCATTTTTATACATATGGTCGTAAGAACCCAGCTGAAGCGACCGCATTACCAGGGCAAAGAAAACAGCAAACAAGATGGATGCCGAGGTGATAAGCGTTCGGCGCCGGTTCCGCCACAAATTACGCCATGCTAGTTTTAAATTATTCATAAATAATGAATTACAATATATTACTTAACGTACCCGTTTCATGTTCTGTTGAGAGAAGAAATTGTCTTTGATCTCCTTGTTAAACAGAATATCCTTGATTTGAATAATGGTAAGCTGGTCCTCCTCCTCCGCAGGAATCAGTTCGATTCGTGTGGGGATCAGCCTGCCGTCCATGCGCTTGATCTCCGTACCCGTTTCGGTTCTCACCAGATAGCCGTCTTCGTCATAGAGTTCCGATTTCATAAAAAGATAGTCGGCTTTATCAATCCATCGTACCTGGTGTCCCCATATGACAGCGGCCTCCTCTTTGGCCACCATTTTTATTACGTAACACAATCGACCATCGATAAGCTCTTCTCCCACAATGGAGTGATTATAGTCATTGACTACTGAAGACTCTTTCAGGATATCGTCGTTGGTATAATCAGAGCCCATCCATCCCTGGGACATCATGGAGGGGGGCAGTTTGATCAGACGGCTGATGGTGGGATTCCAGCTCCACATCTCATTCTCTCTTTTTAAAAAGGATTGCCCCTTGTCCTTGGCCGGAGAGGTGATCAGGGTCAGGGCATACTCCCTGCCGCTGGTCCAGTTCTTAAATTCTATGGTTCGTTCCCAGGTCGGCCGGACAATGGTCATGGCCATATGGCTTGTACTGGTCTTTTCCCCATTAAATCGTTCGTCTGCTTTTCGGACAATTTCTTTGGGGGAGGGGTCCTGGGCCATCAACAGGAAGGCCGTGCATAGGAGCAGCAGGGAGATACTAATGGATTTTCTGGTTCTCATAAGGCTTATATTATTTATCGGGTAAACATATCTACCATCCGGTCTTCAAATTTCTTAATGGTTTCCTCTGGTAATTCCTCGTTGGGGAATATGTAAACCAGCAGGACTCCGTAACCTTCAATCATGGCAGAAAAAGTGAGCATTTCCAGGTAGGGATCTTCGTATCCCATCTTCTCAAAATATTCAAGCAGGCGAGGGGCAAAGCGTTCCATCACATTGGAAAAGGGTTTACCTTCCAGGAACTCCTTGACCGGGGGTTGAAGCACTACGGTGATAAACAGGACCCAGAACTGCATATTGCTTCTGATGCCTTTGAAGGTGTTTCGGATAAAACCTTCCACCTCTTCCGGCTCCAGTATACCATCGTGGTTGGGATCGATCATAGACATTATTTCCCCTATACCTTCTTCGATAATAGCCAATAACAGGGCTTCCTTACTGTCGAAATAATTATACATGAGGCCCTTGGATATTCCAGCATGAGCAGACAGCTGGGAGATGGAACAGTTACTGTACCCCTTGGAGGCAAATAGCTCCAGGGCAGCATCCATAATCTGCTTTCTGCGCGATTCGCGCATAGCTTCAAACTGCTCGGGAGTTCTTGGGGACATAATTTATGACTGACCGTTCGGTCAAAGATAATAACATTCCCAGGTGAAATGCAAGTTTTTTTTCAGTTTTTTCTGCTTTTCGCTGTAACTTTCTGTGATCAGCCTCGTCTTAAGTTCACCAAGCATGCAGTTTTAATGACGGTAGAGGAGTACAACAGGGCAGTGGATGCCTATTCAGACAATCTGTACAGGTTCGTTCTTAAGAATCTGAAGAATGAAGCCATGGCAAGCGATGTGGTTCAGGACACCTTTGAGAAACTGTGGGTAAGACTGGAAGATGTCTCAGGACTAAAAGTGAAAACCTACCTTTTCACCACTGCCTATCACACCATGATTGATTATATAAGGAAGGAAAAAAGATATACAGATTCTGATCCGGCTGGGATGCAATATGCCAGCGATTCGGATCAGTATTCAGACCTGGGTGAAATCCTGGACAGGGCAGTGCAAAACCTGCCTGAGGATCAGAAGGCCGTGCTTATGCTTAGAGATTATGAGGGCTACTCCTACCGGGAGATTGCAGAAATTACCGAGCTGTCGGAAGCACAGGTCAAGGTATATATCTATCGCGCACGGGTATATTTAAAGAATTACATCGGATCGATGGAACAGGTGATTTAATTATGAATATCAACAGAAATAATTACGAGGCATTTTTGCTCGATCTTCTGGAGGGACGTTTGTCTGAAGAGGAGGAGCGGGAGCTGAGTATATTTCTGAAAGAACATCCGGAGCATGTGGCAGATATGCCGGATGTGGATCTCTTCCGCCTGGAGAAAAATGCCATGGCCTATCCTAACAGAGATCAGCTCAAAAAGGAGTTTCCGACAGCCGGAAGCCCTTTCTCAGAGGCAAATTTTGACATGTATTCCATTGCCAGGATGGAAGGAGACCTGAGCCCGGTCCAGGAGCAGGAATATGTGGCGGTGCTGGAGAAAGACGTACGGAGAAGAAGCGAGTGGGAAGGCTGGCAACTCACCAGGCTAAAACCGGAAAAGATTACGTTTCCCGCAAAACAAACTTTGAAAAAAAGAAATCCCGTTCGAGTCCGGAGAATATGGCTTAGCGGACTTTCTGCAGCTGCAGGGCTTGCCCTGGTATTTATCTTGCTGCGGATGGAAAGCACAGTACCCGGACTGGCCAATTT
>Ga0180436_10001512_pt1 | contig 22690 bp, 18 predicted proteins | sample SS_ome_2_FD_132434 | JGI IMG/M metagenome (GOLD analysis project Ga0180436, IMG submission 132434) | Hypersaline lake sediment archaeal communities from the Salton Sea, California, USA - SS_3_S_2 metaG | ecosystem: Environmental > Aquatic > Non-marine Saline and Alkaline > Hypersaline >... | reverse complement strand
CTGGAAGGGGAAAAGGGATTTTGCAAAGCCGGTTCCCGTTTGAAGGTAGCTTCCTGCCAGGCCCACTTTGGTGAAGAGCGTCCTTTGGTGGGAGTGGGAGGTTCCGGCACCATATTTCTTTCGCATTGTAACCTGGGCTGTGTATTTTGTCAGAACTGGGACCTCAGTCACAGGGGCTCAGGAGCCGATTGTGATCCCGAAGACCTGGCCGGAATGATGCTGGGCCTTCAGGAGGAGGGCTGCCAGAACATCAATGTGGTGAGCCCCACGCACTTTTCTCCCCATGTGCTGCTGGGACTTGATCTGGCAGCATCCAGGGGACTTAGATTGCCCCTGGTATACAATACCTGCGGTTGGGAACGGATGGATGTGCTCAAAGTGTTGGACGGAGTGGTGGATATTTACCTGGCCGATTATAAATACACAGATCCCAATATGGCAGAAAAGTATTCGGCAGAAGCCAGAGATTATACATTGATCACCCAAAATGCCCTGGTGGAAATGAACCGCCAGGTGGGAGTGGCACGGCCGGAGAGGAACGGAGTTGTATACCGTGGACTCATGATCAGGCATCTGGTAATGCCTGGTAATGCCAGCGGATCTCTGGAAGCCATGAGGTGGATTTCCCGGTCTTTACCCTCCGACAGCTATGTAAATATTATGCTTCAGTACCGGCCGGCCTATCGTGCCCACCTGTACCATGAAATCGACCGGCCAGTAAGCATGGAAGAATATACCCGGGTGGTTGACGAGGCACGAGCCTGCGGCCTGACCCGGCTCGACGTGGATATCTGAACTAAGCCGTCTATTTCCAGTCGTAAGGTGTAACCTGATACACGTAATAATTGAGCCAGTTGGAAAAGAGCAGACTGGCATTGGCCCGCCATCGGATTACCGGATCTTTGGCCGGATCGTCGTCGGGAAAATAATTCTCAGGAACGGCCGTATCAAGGCCTTTGGCCATATCACGTTCAAATTCACTTTTCAGGGTAAGCGGATTGTATTCCAGGTGACCAGAAATGAAAACCTGGCTGTTGTCTTTGGACAGCACGATGTTGGATCCCACCTGGGGCGACCAGGCAAGGGCTATTAAATCGGGATGAGCTTTTATGTCCTCCAGCCGGTTTTCGGTATAGCGGGAATGGGGTGCGGGAAAGACATCATCGAATCCTCTTACCAGGTGATGTTTTCTATCGCTGATCACGTGATCAAACACTCCAAAAGCCTTGGAGGGCAGGGGGTACTTTTTAATCCCGTAATGGTAATAGAGTCCGGCCTGCGCTCCCCAGCAAATATGCATGGTGTTGCTCACGTGGGTCTTGCTCCATTCCAGAATATTGCAAAGGCTTTCCCAGTAATCCACCTCTTCGAATTCCAGATGTTCCACCGGTGCCCCGGTGATAATCAGGCCATCGTATTTATGCTCCTTAATTTCATCAAAGGTCTTATAAAATACCTCCATATGTTCGCGTGGAGTATTTTTCGACTCATGCTCATCCATGTAAAGCAGGTCAAGTTCCACCTGCAGTGGTGTATTGGCCAGGGACCTGAGCAGGTCCGTTTCAGTCACCATTTTCACAGGCATGAGATTCAGCAATGCCACACGCAGGGGACGTATGTCCTGGTGAATGGCACGGCTCTCCTCCATGATGAAGATATTCTCTTTTTTCAGCTCTTGAATAGCTGGAAGACGGGTAGGTACATTGATAGGCATGATTCGCTATTTCAATTTGAAATTCAAAAGTACGTATTTTGCGTTAATCAGTAAGATTATCTGCTTTTGAATACCAGAACGAAAATACTTCCCTTCCCGGGAGAGGAATTTACCCTGATATATCCCTTATGCAGTTGCATGACATGCTGGGAGAAACTCAGTCCCACTCCAGTACCGCTTTCCTTGGTGGAAAAGAAGGGCATAAAAATACTTTCCATTTGATCGCCGGGGATGCCGGTTCCGGTGTCCTCTACAGAAATTTCCACTCCAGAGCGAGTGGAATGGGCCATTAGCTTAATGTTTCGGATTTCTTTTGAATGCACGGCCTCCATGGCATTTTTTACCAGATTGATCAGCACCTGTTCAAGCATCCGTGCATCCATCATCAGCTCCAATCCGGGATCGGAGCATTGAACTTCCAAACGGATTTCCTGCAGGTCGGCCTGCTTTTGGAAGAGCTCACCGATCCGTTGGAGCAGTGGCTGCACAGGACTTTGACGTGCATTAAATTCGGGGGTTCTGTACAGGTTTGTATAGGCATCCAGGAATACCGAAAGACCACTGGCTCTACGGTGGATGGTTTCCAATCCGGTTCTGATTTCTTCCACCTCCTCCTTTTTCAGCTGCTCCAAACCCACCAATTTCCCTTTGGGCTGTATGCGTTCAGAAAGGTTTCCGGCAATGAGTTTAATGGGACTGATGGAGTTAAGGATCTCGTGGCGGAGGACACGCAACAATTTTTGCCAGGCCTCCAGTTCGTTCTGATCCATTTCCCTGCTGATGTCACGGACCGAGACCAGTGTGATTTCTTCTCCTTTTAATACAAATCCCGAAGAAAGAAAGATCAAATGGTGGGATTGGGAATTCAGCTCCCATTTTTTCAAAATCTCCTTGCCAGCGGAGAAATTCCGGAAGAAGGCAGGCAGATCTTCAGAGACAGAAGCCAGGTCCTTGAGATGTTCCGCCTGATTCAGAGCAAAGAGGTCCAGAAATGCCTGGTTGACCATCCTGATGGATCCGCCACTGTTAAATGCGATCAATCCGAATTGTACGTGGTTTACGGTTTCCTCAAAAAACCTCTGTTCGGCCTCCCTGTCAAGCCTCACCAGCCTGAAATCCTTGATCAAAGCATTAAAATCTTTATGGATGGCACTGAAATAAGGATCCCTGCCTACTCTGGAAAATTGCATGGTGGGATCGTCGTTGCTCATGGCAGAGATCAGTTTTAACAGGTCACGTCTGATTCGGGTCAGGTACCAGATCAGGGCAAGGGTTTCCAGGAGAAGGGCCAGCACCAGCAAGGATATGGTCACCGGGTAATCAGGCTTCTGCAGGTAGATGCCCAGAAGAATGGAGGTTCCAACGATGGTGGCCACAAAGGCCAGGATGGACCATATGAAGCGGCTAAAGACCATATTTCTTCATTTTCTGGTACAGGGTGGAGCGGTTGATGCCCAAGGCTTTGGATGCGGCGCTCACGTTGCCCTGTTCTTCCCTGAGTGCCTGGGCAATTACCACTTTCTCATGTTCTTCCAGGTTCAGGCTGGACGGAGTACCCTGTGGCAAGGGATGACCCGAACCATTGGACAGGGATATATGCGAGATCAGGTCTTTTTCGGACAGGATGACTGCTTTCTCCATGGAATGTTCCAGTTCCCTGATATTGCCAGGCCAGGGATGCTGTTGCAACTGGACAATGGCCGAATCGGATAGTTTCATTCCGCCTTTCCTGTATTGTTCACTGAAGCGTTTCAGGAAGAAAGCTGCCAATACGGGAATATCCTCTTTGCGGGATCTGAGGGGCGGGATTTCTATCTCAATGGCATTGATCCGGTAGTAGAGATCTTCACGGAATGTTTTTTCTGCAATCATTTCCCGGAGGGGCATGTTGGTGGCAGAGATAACCCTCACGTCCACATTTTTGGGAATGGAGGAGCCCACAGGATATATTTCATTGTTTTGCAGGGCAGATAAAAGTTTGCTCTGCAGAGAAAGGGGAAGATTTCCCAGTTCGTCCAGGAAAAGTGTCCCACCCGAAGCGATCACAAAACGGCCATCCCTTTCCTCTTTAGCGTCGGTAAAGGCTCCCCGGGTGTGGCCGAACAATTCGCTTTCAAACAGACTTTCCGGCAAGGCCCCCAGATCCGTCTTCATAAATATTTCATTCCTGCGTTCAGAAAGGCGATGAATCTCTCTGGCCACCACTTCCTTACCCGTTCCATTTTCACCCAGAATGAGCACCGAGGCATCGGTAAGCGCAATCTTAGCCACCAGTTCATCCACTTTCTTCATGGCGGAGGACTGGCAGTGGCAAATGTTCCGATCCTTTTCCAGTTCCTGTGTAAGATGGGCCTGCTTCTTTTTCAGCAAATTTACCTCCATGCGGCTTTTTCTCAGGGCATAGGCGCCGGTGAGAGTGGATAGTATTTTCTGTTCGTCCCAGGACTTCATGATAAAATCAATGGCCCCTTCTTTCAGTGAGCGGATTGCCAGTTCCACATCGCCATAGGCGGTGATAAACACTACGGAAGCATCGGGGTCTTTCTCCCGGATCTTATTCATCCAGAATATCCCTTCGTTACCGGTCACCTGACCGGCTTTGAAATTCATATCCAGCAGAATGAGATCGTAAGCCTGCTTATCCAGCGTAGAAAGTATCAGGTTGGGATTACGCAGGGTATCTATGCGTTCAAAGTTCCTGGCCAGGATCAGCTTGAGAGCAATGAGCAGGTCGTGATTGTCATCAACGATCAGTATGCATCCTTCTTTTTTGGGCATGGTATTACCGGGTATGAGCATGTAAATTTAGGGGATTGTTGGATTCATCCACACAGGGTGTTGGAAAATCCGACACTGTTACCTGGATGTAAAAACATAAGCATCAATATATCAGGCACATACATAAAATGGCATGAAATTGACATATAGTTGAGTAAATTAGATCCAATGATTAAAAATTACCTGCTCATCGCACTCCGGAACCTTTGGAGAAGCAAAATAATGTCCCTCATCAACCTCCTGGGTATGGCCATCGGCTTCGGGGTATTCCTGACCCTGCTGACCTGGATCCGCTTCGATTCCCGCTTTGATAAGTTTCACGAGGACATAGAGAAGATGCATGTTCTGAACATAAGGCTCACCATGAATGGTGCGGATTATGAGTCTCAGAGAACGGGTGGGATATTTGCCAGGGTATTAAAAGAATTGTTCCCCCAGGTGGAAAGCTCCTGCCGGGTGAGCCAGCCCAGGGAATTTGAACTGGGAGTCCCTTTGGAAGATGCAGAGTCGGATGTGACCATGAAATACTACGATGAAAGCCAGGTGGTTATGGTGGACAGTAACTTCTTCGATTATTTCAGTTTTTCCCTGCTTCAGGGGGATCCTGAGCAGGTATTCAGCGCCAGGGATCAGATTGTCATTACCGAGAGTCTGGCCCGCAGGCTGTTCGGCGAAGAAGAGGCCCTGAACCGGCAAATCCGCATTGGCGAGGGCGGGTATTTTACCGTGGTAGCCATAGCGGCCGATCCACCTGTGGCATCCACTCACAAATTTAATGCTTTGTTGGGTTTTCATGTTCTGGAGGAGATGGGCTACCCTCTGGAAGGTTATGGAGGAACCATGTACTTCAATCATTTTAAACTGGCTGAAGGCACCGATTTGATCGCTATGAATGAGGCAATCAATGAGCACGTAAGTGAAAACTTCGAGGAAGAATTTTCATCGTGGTGGTACATGGACCGTTTTGACCGGCTGCACCTGCACGGGGAAAACAAGGGTATAATCGGTTACATGTTGAACCTGGTCATGGCGGTGGTGATCATGCTCATTGCCAGTATCAATTTCATCAATCTTACCACCGCAGGTTCTTCGCTGAGAATCAAGGAAATAGCCATCAGGAAAAGCGCTGGGGCAAGCAGGAGGCAATTGATCATTCAGTTCCTGAGTGAATCCTATATCCTGCTGCTCCTGGCCTTTTACATTGGCTTTTTCTTTTCTGAACAGCTCACATCCAATTTCTTCCGCTGGTTTGAAGTATATACGGAAAAGGTTCCCAGGGGCCTGGAATACTGGTTATTGATCCTGGGGATCTACCTCTTGACTGGTTTGCTGGCCGGACTCTATCCTTCCATAAAGATCTCGGAATTTAAGCCACTGGCCTTTTTCACAGGCAAAGGAATGCAGAACCTGCGTTCGGGAAGAAGGTCCAGGCGGGTTTTGATCGTTCTCCAGTTTGCCTTCTCCATTTTCTTCATCACCTTTTCCCTGTTTGTAATCCGGCAGTTTACCCATATGAGAGAAGCGGATCTGGGTTTTAACCGGGAAGATGTGCTTTATATCAGGACCAAGGGCAGGATCTGGGATCAATACCAGGTGATCAAGCAGGAACTGGAACAGTTGTCCTTTGTAAATAGTGTTACTTCGGCCTCGGATATTCCGGTACAGGTGGATTTTGGAGAAATTGACTGGGGCGAGCTGGACGGTGAGCGCAACAAATTTGCCCGTGTGATCCGTACCAATGCAGATTTCCTTTCCACCTTTGACATACACCTGCAGCAGGGGGAGTATTTTACTACCGAACGGGATACCCTGAACTATGACTACGTGGTGGTAAACCGCTCACTGGTGGACTACCTGGGCTGGGAAGACCCGGTGGGACGCGAGATGTATATATGGGGACATGAGCGTTATATTCTGGGTGTTGTGGATGATATTAAATTCTTTCCGGTCAACCTGGGGGCTTTTGATAACGAATGCCTGATCTATGTCTATGAACCTGTGCAAAACTACCTTTTTGTGAGGGTAAGTCCCGGCTCAAGCAACAGGCAATTATCTGCCATCGAAAAGGTGTTTCATACACATAATCCTGGCTATGAGCTGGAGTACGATTATATAAGCAATTACAATTACGGCATACTGGAGAATGCAGACGGGGTAGGTGTAGTATTTAAGGTTTTCTCGGGCATAGCCATTTTTATTGCAGTTATGGGACTCATCGGACTTTCCCTCTTCAACAATAACCGGCGCACCAAGGAGGTCGGTATCCGCAAAGCCATGGGGGCACACACGGGATCCATACTGAGCCTGCTTCTGTCAGAGTTTTTAAAACTGGTTATTCTCTCCAACCTGGTGGCTCTTCCTCTGGCTTACCTGGGGCTCTGGAAATTGTTTCAGTTTTTCAGCTATTCCACCGGCCTGAAGATCCCGATATTTCTGATTGTATTCATTTTATCCGTATTGTTCTCCCTGGTCACGGTCACATACCATGCCTGGAAAACCGCCAGGGCCAATCCCATTGACAGTCTTCGGTACGAATAAATCCTTCGCAGCCTCCGGAATCCATTGAGGGGATCCGGAGGCTAAGCTTATGCGTGGTATTTAAAAGAGAGTTTGATCTTGGTACGGAAGAATTCAATCTTTCCATCTTTCATGTGAATGTCCTGGGCCAGGACTTCAGCGATCCGCAGGTCCCTGAGTGATTTGGAAGCCTTTTCAATCGCATTTTTGGCTGCATCTTCCCAGGATACGGTGCTGGAGCCGACCAGCTCAATGATTTTGTAAACGCTGTCAGACATGATGCTAAGTTTTGGTTTAGTGTAAGTTACGATTTCTAGAAGCGGAAGTCAATGAATTGCCTTCCAGCTTCAAAATATTATCCCTATATTGCCAATAATAACACCTTTATTTAAAATAGTAACACGATGTCGGTGGTTCGCTTTGGGGTATCCTTTGAAAAGGAAGTGCTGGATGCACTGGACGAATACGTGCAGGAAAACCAGTATTCCAACCGGTCCCAGGCTTTGCGTCAGCTGGTGAATCGTCATATCGTGGAAAAAAAGTGGCAATGCAATAACAGGGTTGCCGGAGCGGTGACCCTGGTCTATGATCATCACAGGCGCGACATTGCCAATCACCTGGGTGAAATCCAGCTGCAATACACCGAAGAAATCCTTTCGGTACAGCGTTTTGCACTAAACGATCAGTACAGTATGGAAGTGATTGCCCTGAATGGCATATCGGCCCGGCTGACCGAACTGGCAGAAAAGCTGATATCTGAAAAGGGAATTCAGCACGGCAAATTAACCATGAGCAGGTTTGATTAAGTGGTTAGGAGATAGCTGATAGGAGTTAGTAGATGACATGATTAGATATGAGAACAGAGACTAAGGTAAAACTTGAGAAACTGGAAAGGTGGTTCAAAGAGCAAACGGGGTCCATTGTGGCCTTTTCCGGAGGAATTGATTCTTCGCTACTGCTATTTCTGGCCAGGAAGTGGCAGGGCAGGGAAGCCGCCATTGGTGTAATATCAGATTCGGAAAGCCTGAAGCGAAAAGACCTGAAGCTTGCTCACGATTTCAGCAAGCTTTTCGATATCCACCTTGAGGTGATTGAAACCCGGGAGCTGGAAGATGAACGATATAATCAAAATCCCCTGGATCGCTGCTATTTCTGCAAGGATCATCTGTATACTGATCTTCAAAAAATCAGTGATAAATATCCTGGTTTTCCGGTTCTGAACGGTACCAATGTGGATGATCACGGGGATTACCGGCCCGGCATGAAAGCTGCCACAGAATACCAGGTGCTTTCCCCTTTGGCCGATTGCGGAATCACCAAGGAAGAGATTAGGGAGATAAGCCGATACTTTGAACTACCCAACTGGAATAAACCCGCCAGTCCCTGCCTTTCTTCCAGGATTCCTTACACCCATTCCATCACCAGGAAGAAACTGGTGGAGATTGAACAGGCTGAAGATTTATTGAACAGTTTCGGTTTTGAGGATGTGAGGGTTCGTCACTACGGCGACCATGGGAAGGTGGAGGTTCGTAAAGAGGATCTGCCCAAGCTGATGGACATCAGGGAATCGGTGGTAGACAAGATCCGGGATATTGGTTTTCCTGAGGTGGTGATCGATGAAGAAGGTCTGGTGAGTGGAAAAATGAACCGGGTATTAAAAACAGTTAAAAAATAAAAACTAAGAGGTGAAGAGGATATTGTACTACGATTGTTTTGCCGGGATCAGCGGTGATATGAACCTGGGTGCCCTGGTGGACCTGGGGGTGGATGCAGACCACCTGGAGAAGGAACTGGCAAAATTGAATATTGAAGGATTCAGGCTGGAGGTGAAGCCCGATATGCGGAAAGGCATCAGCGGGACCAAAGTCACCGTCGTGGTGGAGAATCAGGAGAATGAAAAGCACAGGCATTTAAGACATATTGAAGAGCTCATCAATAAAAGTTCACTTTCTGAGGCTATCAAGGAGAAATCCCTGGCAATTTTTGATTTGATTGCTGTAGCCGAAGCCAAGGTGCATAACATTTCTAAGGAAAAGGTGCATTTCCACGAAGTGGGGGCGCTGGATTCCATTGCGGATATAGTGGGGGCAGCCATCTGCCAGGAGTACCTGAAGGTGGACGAGATCCATGCTTCCCCGGTTCAGGTAGGAGGCGGATTTGTCCAGTGTGCCCATGGCAAAATGCCGGTACCGGCCCCTGCTACGGCTGAAATTCTGGAGGCCATACCCATGAAATCGGGACTGGTGGAATATGAGGCTACAACTCCCACAGGTGCTGCCATACTGGCCGCCACGGTGGATTGTTTCAGCGAAAAGATGGCTTTGACCATCGACAGGACCGGCTATGGCATTGGCCAACGCGACGGCGACATTCCCAATGTTCTGCGTGTTTACCTGGCTGAGACGCATACCGAGCAGGTTGATGACGTGATGGAAGGGGAGGCCGTCCTTTTGGAGTGTAATCTGGACGACATGAATCCGGAATATTACAGCCATGTGATGGAGCTGCTGTTTGAAGCGGGTGCGGCAGATGTCTATGTTAGTCCGGTGGTGATGAAGAAATCCAGGCCGGGTCACATCCTGAGTGTATTGTGTTTTCACGATACGGCCGGGAAAATGAAGGAGATCCTCTTCCGGGAAACTTCCAGCATTGGTTTGCGGGAGCAGACAGTGAAAAGAAGCATGCTGAGGCGGGAGATTGTAGTTGTAAATACAAAGTATGGAGAAATTCATGTGAAACGCAGCTATTTCAAAGGCAGGGTGGTGAATGAGAAACCTGAATTTGAACAGTGCCGGAGCATTGCCTTAGAACATGGGCTTACACTGGAAGATATTGTAAAAGAAGTAAGAAAGAACATAGATGGATAAAACAGAGATTAATAAACTCCTGGACTTATTTAGTCAGGGTGATCTGAACCGGGATGAGACGGCTGATAAACTGTCGGCCCTGGGCCTGGAGGAACTTGGCTTTGCCACCATAGATACGGATCGGTACCGACGTACAGGCATACCGGAAGTAATTTACTCAGAAGGAAAAACTCCCAGACAGGTGGCAGAAATTGCGGGACGTATGCACGAAAAGGGTATTCCCATTCTGGCCACCAGGGCTTCCCGGGATATGTATGACGAGGTGGAAAAACGAATTCCGGAGTGCACCTACCATGAGATGGCCAGGGCCATTGTGTATAAGGAAGAAAGTACTCCCGCGACGGACGATTATATAGCGGTGGTTTCTGCGGGAACCTCCGATATGCCTGTTTCGGAAGAAGCAGCTTTAACTGCAGAGTTTCTGGGCACCCGGGTGGAACGGATTTATGATGTGGGAGTAGCGGGAATCCACCGCCTCTTTCATCGCGTGGAGCTGATCAGGTCTGCCTCTGTGGTTATTGTGGTGGCAGGAATGGAAGGTGCCCTGGCCAGTGTTATAGGAGGTCTGGTGGACAAGCCAGTGATCGGGGTTCCCTGCAGTGCCGGTTACGGTGCAAACTTCGGAGGGGTATCGGCCCTGCTTTCCATGCTGAATTCCTGCGCCAACGGAGTAAGCGTGGTAAATATTGATAATGGATTCGGGGCTGCCTGTCAGGCCCATCTGATTGTAGCAAGCTCAAAATCAAAATAATATGAATGAAATGTCAGTTCTTGTACTGTCGGCGGCTTCCCTTGGGATCATCCACACCCTGCTGGGCCCCGATCACTATCTCCCCTTTATTGTGCTCAGTCAGGCTCGTAAATGGACGCGCACGCGAACGCTCTGGATCACCTTTATTTCGGGAGTAGGACATGTGGCGGGTTCCGTGATCCTGGGCCTTATTGGAATCGCCATGGGAATCAGCCTCGGCAAACTGGAGGCCATAGAATCGAGCCGGGGAAGTATTGTGGCCTGGTTGCTGATAGGTTTTGGTTTACTTTATACAGCCTACGGGATCTATAAGTATTATAAGCGAGGTGCACACTTTCACCTGCCGGCATTCCTTAGACCCAAGTCGATCCGGCACAGTGATTTACACCTTACCAACGGGGATCTTCGCAAGGAGGATGATGCAGGAAGGCTTACTCCCTGGATCCTCTTTTTGATCTTTGTATTCGGACCCTGTGAGGTGCTTATCCCCATGCTGGTGTATCCGGCAGCTGAACACAGTGGCATGGGCATATTCCTGGTGGCACTGGTTTTTGGTATTGCAACTGTGGGTACCATGTTGCTGGTGGTTTTGCTGGGCTATCAAGGCTTTTCCATGGTCCGCTTCAAAGGAAGGGAACACCAGCTTCACCTCTTTGCAGGCCTGGTCATTCTGGCAGCAGGTGCAGGTATGCAATTCCTGGGCCTCTAAGGGGAATATTCTTCTTGGATCAGGACATTTTTTCCTTTCTTTGTGTTTCGCCCCGACAGCATGAAACACTCATATACACCCACTTTTCTATATAGCTTCCTGCTTACCTTTCTGCTTTTTATGCAGCCTGTGGATGCTCAGGTGGATTTTCCCATGTACTCATCGTTCACGTACCTGAAAGGGGCTGATGCGGGTTCCCTTAATTCCCAATGGTATAGTGCTGCCTTTGATGATTCCCAGTGGGATCAGGGACAGGCACCTTTCTGGTATGGGGATGGCACAGGAGGAACCATGCTGGGTGATATGCAGAACTCTTACACCACACTTTACCTGCGAAGCACCTTTACTGCCTCGGGCGTGGATCAGCTGGATAAGCTCCAGTTAATGTGCAATTACGACGATGGTTTTGTGGTGTGGATAAACGGATCCCGGGTATTGTCTGTCAATGCTCCTCAGGTACTTTCACATGATGCTACTGCTTCCGATCTCCATGAATCGGGCCTTTCTGAGAGCTTTGAGCTGGATCCGGATGCCTATGAGCTGCTGGATGGAGAAAACATTCTGGCCGTACAGGCCTTTAATTACAGCATGGAGAGCAGTGATTTTCACCTGGACCTGAGTATGGACGCCGGACTCATCGAACCTGTGCTGGTCGATTCGGCGGGACTCACCTTCAGCATGCCTGCCGGATTTTACGAGGAAGCCTTTGAACTTCAAATATTTCCTTCCGATCCCACCTGGAAGGTAGTATATACGCTGGATGGAAGTAACCCGCAGGACTCGGAAACAGCGATGGTATCCGAGGGTGGAGCCAGCGTGCAGATAAATCCTTCCAGCAGCGAAAACCGACCGCTTTCTCCTGCAGTGGTGCTTCGGGCTTCAGCTGCTGTCGATGGTCTGAAGCCCGCCGTCGCGGAATCCCGGACCTATATCTTTCTGGATAAGGTGTTGAAACAAAACCATCCGGGAGGGGAATGGCCCAGGGAAAATATCAATGGTCAGCTCATTGATCTGAACATGGATCCGGAAATTGTAAATTCGGCTGCCTACGGGGGGCAACTGAAAACGGCTCTGACCGATATACCCACCCTATCAGTGGTCACCGATCTGGACCATCTGTTTCACTGGCAAACGGGTATCTATGTAAACGCAGAAGGACATGGTCATGCCTGGGAAAGAGAATGCTCGGTGGAGCTTATCCATCCCGATGGCTCAGAAGGATTTTCTGTGAATGCCGGATTGAGAATAAGAGGTGGCTGGAGCAGGCATCCGGACTTTCCCAAACATGCTTTCCGACTATTTTTCCGTTCCGAATATGGAAATCCCAAGCTGTATTATCCCCTCTTCGGTGAAGAAGGGATTGATCGCTTCGATAAGATCGATTTGCGAACTGCGCAGAATTATGCCTGGTCCAACGGGGATGGTCGAAATACTTTTATGCGGGATGTCTTTTCCAGGGACACTCAACGCGACATGCAACAGTCCTATACACGGAGCCGCTTTTACCACCTCTACCTGAACGGAATGTATTGGGGCCTGTATCAAACCCAGGAAAGGGCAGAGGCACGTTTTGCAGAATCCTATTTCGGAGGCAAGGTGGAAGATTACGATGTCCTGAAGGTAGATACGGAAAATTATAACTACACCCTGGAAGCCACCGATGGAAATGCAGATCACTGGTTTGAGATTTATAAGATGTGGTTTCAGTCGAACCAGGAATATTTCAGGCTTGAAGGAAGGGATGCACTGGGTAATCCGATGCCCGGGGGACAGGTGCATGTGGATATTGATAATCTGATCGATTACATGCTGGTCATATTTTACACGGGTAATTTTGATTCGCCCACCGCCTCCTTCATGGCCAATAAACGTCCCAATAACTTTTATGCCATTGACAATCGGAACGATTATTCCAGGGGCTTTCAATTTTATACCCACGATGCAGAGCACACCATGTTTGCCGAACAGTTTAACCCGGCCTTCGGCCTATACGAAGACAGGGTAAATCTGCATCTGCGGACCGACGGGTCAAATATGGAAGTCGGTGACTTCAGTGCTTTCCATCCCCAGTGGCTGCATTACAAACTGAGCTTTAATCAGGAATACAAATCCCGTTTCAGGGACCGGGCTCACAAGCATCTGAGTGGAGGGGGAGCGCTGACTGTGCAGGCTCTGGAAGAGCGCTTAAATAGCCGTGAAGAGCAAATATATAAGGCTATTATTGCTGAATCGGCCAGATGGGGAGATGCCAAAAGCAATCGAGCCTATACCAGGGACGACGATTGGATTCCCCAGGTAAATAAACTTCGAAGCGATTATTTCCCTTTCAGGGGGGACATTGTGATTGCGCAATTAAAATCGGCCGGACTCTATTCCCATATGGAAGCACCGGCTGTCTTTCATCAGGATACCCTGGTAAGTAACCGCACTGTGCACCTGGAGGGTCAGGGTAGCTTTCGTATAGCCAAGCAAAACAGCCATGGTTTTTTCGTTTACACCACCAATGGAAGTGATCCCCGTGAGGTGGGAGGTGGATACTCGGAGGATGCCAAACTGGATTTTCACGAGAATCTGATACTGACCCTGGATCATTCGGCAATGATCAAAGTGCGATTGAAGATGGCAGGGGACTGGAGCCCGCTTACCCAGCTGACTATTGTTCAGAAAACTGAGGATTTCTCCATCCTCGCCCTTACGGAACTTCATTACCACCCCAGTGAGCATATCCTTGGAGAAGATACACTTAGGAGCAAGGACCTCGAGTTTATTGAATTGAAAAACACAGGCAACTGGGCAGTCAGTCTTTCCGGTTTGGTTTTGGATTCTGCTGTATACTATGAGTTTCCTCCGGATGCGGTCCTGCCTCCAGGACAATTCTATGTGGTGGCTTCCAAACCCTCCTCCTTCTATCGTAAATACGGCATGGTGCCTTCCGGAAATTACCAGAAGAATCTCTCCAATTCGGGGGAAGAGCTAATGCTGCGACACAGCGACGGCCGTATTCTGTTCCAGTTCAGCTATTCCGACGACGACCCCTGGCCCGGCTTACCCGACGGTACAGGCCACTCACTGGTATCTGCCCGGCATAAGCCAACAGGAAGTCCTTCCGAGCATGTCTACTGGAAAAGTTCCCTGGAAAAGGGTGGATCACCCTTTGCCGATGATGCTTATCCCAGCACTGACGAGGTGCCCAAGGATCAGGGAAAACTCCTGCTATATCCCAATCCCACCTCTGACTGGCTTTATATCACTCTGTCGGAACGGGAAGGATTCCGGCAGGCAATGTTTGAATTGTACGATATCAAGGGTAAGCTGGTTCAGAAGGTGGAAATATCCGGAAGCAGTTCCATAGACCTGCGTAAATGGAGCCTCACGCCTGGAGTTTATATAGCCAGGATCCGTACCGCAGAGCAGGTCCACATGGAAAAGATCATCTTCCAGTAGTCAGAAGCTGCCATTGTTTATTGAGTATCCAGTTTGTAGAGGAACTCGCTGGTTCGTAGCAGGATGGCGGATTCGACCATTGCAGGAGTAGTCCATATTTCACCCTCCAGGGTATTCCGGCTCAGTAATTCGGGTTCGCTGCCCAGGGAATATACCAGGGTTTCACCTTTGGTAGAGCTTAGGTAGATATGACCGTCTGCATAGATGGGAGAAGAATGGTACTTGCCTTTTAGCTGCTCCGACCAAAGCACTTGTCCGTCTTTCGCCCTGAGCTTGTAGAATTTAGCCCTGGAGTCGACGGTGTACAGATAGCCATCCACTACCACCGGGGTAGATAGCTGTAAAATAGGTGCTTTCATCCTCCAGCGAATGTGGGTATCCGTTATATCACCCTGTCCATCGGGATCCACCGCAAAAAGTTCAGCGTATTTTTTTCCATCTTCTCCCGTAACAAATGAAGTGTAGAAAAAGAGCATCCCCTTGCTCTCCACGGGCATGGAAATAGTGGAGTCATCGCCCTGCCTGATGCGCCAGACTTCTTCTCCTGTTTCGGGATCGTAGGCCATACAAACAGTGGAACCGTTGCTGATCATCAAAGCTCGCCCCTTCACTTGAATGATGATGGGGGTGATGTAAGCCTTCTTTCCAATTTCGGGCATGGCATCGTAAAGATCCTTGGGACGTTCTGTTATCCAGAGAGTCTTGCCAGTGAGTTTATCCAGTGCCAGTATCTGCTGCACATCGGTGCCTTCCATGTGGACGATCAACTTGTCCTTATACAGCATAAGGGAGGAACCGGGCCCCTGGATATGTTCACACTGCAGATCGGTCCTTTCCCAGATGCTTTCCCCGGTTTTTGTATCCAGACATGCAGTTCCGTAACGTCCAAAATGCACATATACCCTTCCCTCCTCGATGGCTGGTGTGGGTGTGGCATACGAGTTTATGGCGTGAATTCTGTATAGCTTCTCCGGTGTAAATAAAAGCCTGTTGTGTACTTCTTTCCCGCTTTCCAGGTCCACACAGATAGCCCGCATCTCTTTTTTTTCCTTGCTGGCGGTGGTGAGCCAGACCTGAGAACCCAGTACCACCGGTGAAGACCAGCCCTTTCCTTGGATGGGCGTCTTCCAGCTTACATGGGTCGAGTCGTTCCAGGAAAGAGGAAAGCCTGTACCAGGGGCCATCCCGTTCAATGCGGAGCCGCGAAAATGTGTCCAGGAGGATACTCCCTGGGCATTCAGGAGCGACACCAGGCCCAGCAAAGTGAGAAAAAGAAATAGATGCTTTATTTGTCTCATTGGCTTGCTTTTATCCTACTCTTCGAAGGCAGCATCAAAATCGATCTCGGAGGGTGGGAAATCCACGTTTTTAACGAAATCTGCTGCCTCGGTGGCCCCGTGCTCCCTGTCCATACCACTGTCTTCCCATTCAACGGATAGGGGTCCGCGATAGCCGATGCGATTCAATTCCCTGATGATCTCCTCAAAATCTATCATCCCTCGTCCCAGCGAACGAAAATCCCAGTACCTTCCCGGGGCACCAAACTCGGTATGACCTCCGAATACTCCGGCTTCCACAGGTACATCCGACCAGTAGACATCCTTCATATGTACATGGAATATCCTCTCGGCAAAGATGCTGATGAATTTCACGTAATCCACCCCCTGGTAACCCAGGTGGGAGGGGTCGTAATTAAAACCGAATGCAGGATGCTGATCCAGGGCTTCCAGGGCTTTTCGGGCAGAGGCAATATCAAAGGCAATCTCTGTAGGGTGTACCTCCAGTCCGTAACTAATACCCAATTCCAGGAAGGCATCCAGGATGGGTTTCCACTGTGAGGCAAACTTTTCAAATCCCGCAGCGATCATGTCAGCCGGAGTGGGAGGGAAGCCATAGATCATATGCCAGATGGGACTTCCCGTAAAACCATTAACCACAGGCACACCCAGTCTGGCAGCCGCCTCTCCGGTCCTGATCACTTCTTCGGCTGCTCTTTTATTTACACCTTCGGGATTACCATCACCCCAGACATAGTCGGGAAGTATGCTTTTATGGCGTTCGTCGATCCGATCCGATACGGCCTGCCCCACCAGATGGGTCGAGATGGCATATACTTTCAATCCGTACTTGCCCAGCAAAGCCAGCTTCTCGTTGCAATATTGTTCATCGGCTTTGTCCACTTCAAAATGATCTCCCCAGCAGGCAAGTTCCAGACCGTCATATCCAAAGTTTTTTGCTTTCTCACAGAGAGTTTCCAGTGGCAGATCGGCCCACTGGCCAGTGAAAAGGGTAAGGGGTCGTTTCATGATAGAAAGGTTAATGGGTTATTGGGTTAATGGGTTATTGGGTTAATGGGTTAGTGGGTTAGTGGGTTAATGGGTTAGTGGGTTAGTGGGTTATTGGGTTAGTGGGTTAATGGCTTAGTTAGAGTTCGCGGACCCAGATGTTCCGGAAATTTACCGGATTTCCATGGTCCTGAAGCATAAGGGGCAGTTTTTCCGGGTGGGGATTGTTTTTGGGTTTCCCAATGTATTCGGTGGTTCCAAGGATTTCCACGTGATTCTGGATCAGCACTCCATTGTGGATCACGGTCACATAGGCCGGACACTTCTTTTTACCGTCCTCGTTGAACACCGGTGCAGAGAAAATAATGTCGTAGCTCTGCCATTCGCCCGGGGGACGGCAGGCATTAACCAGGGGGATAGACTGTTTGTAGATACTTCCGGCCTGACCGTTATAATAGGTTTCATTTTCGTAGGAGTCCAGTACCTGAATTTCGTACAAGCCCATCAGGAATACTCCACTGTTTCCCCGACCCTGTCCGTCACCCTTCACCTCGGATGGGGAGGCCCATTCGATATGCAGTTGTATGTCGCCAAAAGCCTGCTTGGTTTTTATGGGTCCGGTTCTGGGCACCATGGTGAGAATTTCACTACCATCCCACATGGCAGGTCCCTCTTTGGCGCTCTCCCACTTATCCAGGTCTTCTGCACCGCCATAAAGTACGATGGCATCAGAAGGGGGGAGGGTGCCCAGTCCAGGGGTAACAACTTCGGGTTTTCTGGACCAGTCTTCGGTTTCTTGTGGTTTTTGTGCCTGAAGAGTAATATACAGGCTTCCCATGAACATAAGGCATATAATTCTTTTCATAATCTGTGTGTTGTTGAAGTGAATAATGACTTGCTAATTTAAGAAAGTTTATCAATTGTGTTTCAAGGGTGTTTTATGTATTTTTATGCAACTTTGCATGAATGAGAGGAAACTTTTCCTTTGCTGGTGGGTTATTAGTGATTAAATAATTACCTATGCGTTACCTACTTCCTTTTGCCGGTTTTTTATTCCTCTTTCTTCTTCCCCTAAGTGCCCAATACGATGAAGTTCCATCCTTTGAAGATACCATGGAGGTTTATGAGGATCTGTTTTGGAAAACAGAACCTCTTCACCTGACCATGAAGTTCGATATTAAGGAATTTAATAAATCAAAACGCGACGAAAAATACCATCAGGCTGAATTAACCTGCCACGTGGACTCTAATTTTCATGTCACACACCGGGTGAGGGTAAGGGCCAGGGGAAAATTCAGACGCGACTATTGTTCCATGCCCCCCTACTGGTTGAATATCAGGCACGCAGGAATTGAAGCTGAGGGCTTGCAGAAAACCATTAAAATGAAGGTGGTTACCCGCTGTAAAACTTCACCGAAGCATGAGTACCTGGTCCTCAGGGAGTACCTGGTCTATAAGCTATATAACCTCTTAACGGATTACAGCTTCAATACCCGTCTGGTTAGGATTAAATATATCGATACGGGCCGGAAGAATAAGGAATCTGAAGACTGGGGTTTTCTGATCGAACCCAACCGGATGATGGCCGACAGGAATGGCGCCATGATCATTGATAGCGATAGGCTTGCCATACGAACTGTGAACAAGGAGTTTATGGATATTATGGCCTTCTTTAATTATATGATCGGCCATGGGGATTTCTCTGTAACCGGGCAGCACAATTTAAAAATCCTGGCCATGAAAGAATACGGCCCCACCGGCTATGTTCCGGTCCCCTACGATTTCGACTATGTGGGCCTGGTGAATGCTATCTATGCTGTACCCAGTGATGCGGGGAATAACCTGGGAATAGAACATGTACGGGAGCGTTACTACCTGGGGGCTTGCAGGGATGACGCTGTCCTCCAGAAAACCATCGACTTCCTGGCCTCCAAGAAGGACGAAATGATTGAAACAATCATGACTTTTGAATACCTGCCTGAAAAGGAAAAGCTCGATATGGTGGAATACATGGAAAGCTATTTTACGAGTTCAGAACGCGATGGCTTCATCAAATTTAACATCAGGCCCACCTGCCGCTAGGCGCTATAAATTTCAACAAAATCATTCTGGTGTGGTTATTGTATAAAGGATGGTAGAGATATGTATAAAAAAATGAGATACCTGGGTAATGTTTTGGCTGTATTAGCCACTGGATCGTTTATGATCACCCCCGTAGCGGGACAGGCAGATGCCGAAAATACGAATGCACCGAAGAACGTGATCCTGATGATTGGGGATGGTATGGGTATTTCTCAACTCTCCTCAGCCTATTATTTTCAGGAAGATACCACCAAATACCGGGAACCTTCCTTCAGTCGTTTTTCTTACATCGGTCTGGCCAAAACCTCTTCAGGCGCAGAAAGAGTAACTCAGTCCTCAGCCGCGGCCACAGCTCTGGCTACGGGATATAAGACCTACAACCTGGCCATTGGTGTGGACCTGGATACCATACCCAGGGAGAATATAGTGGAACTACTTTCCAAACAGGGTTATATGACCGGTATGGTAGCTTCCTCATTCATCACCGATGCCACTCCGGCCGGGTTTTATGCCCATCAGGCCGACAGGTACATGCAGCGCGAGATTGCCATTGATCTCCTGAAATCGGAGGTGGACTTTTTTGCCAGCGGGGGCTTTAATGTGTTCATCGATACTACCGGCCGCGACCTTTTTAAAGAATACGGAGTCAAGGTGGATGTGGCCAAACTGAAAAAGATCAGGAAACCGGAACCTGGCGACAGGTATGGATTTCTATTGGGCGGCGACAGAATGCCAGCCATGCTGGAGGGAAGAAAGGATTTTCTGGCCAAGGCCACAGATATAGCTGTTGATTTTCTCTCCACAGGGGAAGCCGGTTATTTTCTGATGGTGGAAGGTTCGCAGATCGACTGGGCAGGACATGGGAATAATGCCAAATATATGATCACCGAAGTAAACGACTTTGAAAAGACCGTTGGAGAGGTGCTGGACTATGCAGAGAAGGATGGGGAAACCCTGGTGATTGTAACTGCCGATCACGAAACCGGGGGTTATACACTTGGAGCAGATGGTCAGAATGGTTATGGCGCCGACTACTCCGTCATCAATCCCACATTTGCCTCCACCAACCATTCAGCTGCACTGGTTCCTGTGCTTGCCTACGGTCCGGGTGCAGAAAACTTCATTGGTATCTATGAGAATACAGAAATTTTCCACAAATTAGTGTCCTTGTTGATTTCTGAATAAATTCTCGATACTACTCCATGACCAAATCTGACCGTGACATTGTTATTTCCATTGTCACCAGGGCATTTGAAGAAAACCCTCGAGCGCAGGCCATGATGAAGCAGGGCAATCCCACCCGCAGCGTGCGTCACATGACCGAATATGCCTATAAGCTGGTGGATAAATTTGATGGCATCTATCTTTCCGAAGATAAGACCACCGTTTTGTTTTACTACCTGAAAAGCCAGTACAATAGGACTCTGATAGATTATCTCAGGTATGTGATTATGTTTGCCAAGGCCATCAGGCCCTCTCAATTTTTTCCTACAATGAAAAGGGAAAAGTACATTACCAGTCTGAGACCAGCTGCATATAAGGACTATATCTATGTATGGGTACTGGCCAGTGTTCCAAACAACCGGAGTCTCCGGGGACTGGCCGACATCAGGGATCACCTTTTTGGACTATCCGAAAAACTGAATCTGCCCATCCTCATTGAAACAACGGTGGAGAAAGTACTCAAACTCTACAAATACGTAGGATTTGACGTCTACCATCACTGGCACGATAAGGATGCCGATATCGATGTTTGGTTTTTGGAGCGAAAACTGGAATCGGCTACCGAGGCCGCTGAGAACTAAAGATTCTCGGCCAGCCAGTCTCCCACTTCCGAAGTGCGATAGGCTTTTCCCTCAGCAATATCTTCTGTGACCACTCCTTCACTCATGGACCGGTCTACGACCTCTCTTACGGCCTCTGCCTCACCGCTGAGATCCAGGGCTATTTCCAGCAACATGGCTGCCGATAGAACCGTAGCTAGGGGATTGGCGATGTCTTTACCTGCTGCCTGGGGATAGGAGCCGTGAATGGGCTCAAAAACGGAAGTATGCACCCCAACCGAAGCAGAGGGCAATAGTCCAAGCGATCCGGTAATAACACTGGCTTCGTCCGAGAGGATGTCTCCGAACATATTTCCGGTGACCATAACGTCGAATTTTTTTGGCCACTGGATGATCTGCATGGCGGCATTATCCACAAACATGTAGTCTACTTCAATGTGTTTGTGTTTGGGTTCCATTTCCTGGGCAACTTCCCTCCATAACCTGGAGGAAGCCAGTACATTGGCCTTGTCCACCACGGTCAGCCTTTTGTTCCGTTTGTTGGCATAATCAAAGGCCAGATCCAGGATGCGTTCCACCTCAGGCCGGGTGTAAACCATGGTATCGAAAGCTTTGTTGAGGTCTTCAGACCTGCCCCGCTCCCCAAAATAGATGCCGCCTGTGAGTTCGCGAACCACCACAAAATCTGCTCCTTCCACCAGGTCGGTACGAAGGGGTGACTTATGCAGCAGGGAAGGAAAGGTGGTGACGGGACGAATGTTGGCATATAGGCCCAATTTCTGGCGCATGGCCAGCAAGCCCTGCTCAGGCCTTACCTTGGCTTTGGGATCGTTATCGTATTTAGGGTCGCCGATGGAGCCAAAGAGTACCGCATCGGAATCCATACAAAGTTGAAAAGTCTCTTCGGGAAAGGGGTCCCCTACCTGATCAATGGCTGTGGCACCCACCAGGGCTTCTGTAAAATGAAATTCATGCTTGAATTTTTTACCCACTGCCTTCATTACTTTGATGGCCTGTTCCACAATTTCAGGGCCAATGCCGTCTCCGGCCAGTACAGCAATCTTATACTCCATTCTTTGTTGGTTTTATCTATTAAGTATTGTGAGACTTAGGCTTGCATGGTCTCAATAACATTCAGCATACGGGTGGTACACTTAATGGCCGCAACGGTCTGATCCGGATCCAATGCGCGGGTTTTAATAACATTTCCATCCAGATTCCAGGTGATCATACATTCCACCAGGGCATCGGTTTTTCCACCCGGAGGGATGGTGACCACGTAATCGGTAAGTATGGGATGTTTTTTGTCGAGCCTGTCGTAGATTTTCCAAAGGGCCTTCATAAAAGCGTCGTACTGGCCGTCGCCCGATGCCGTTTCTTCGTGTACCACGCAATCGATTTCTATGGCCAGGGTAGCGACCGAGCTTAATCCCCTGGAGACTGAGAGTTGAAAATTTTTAATACGGATCCTTTCTTCCACACGTTTGCCCCTGAGTACATCGGAGATGATATAGGGAAGATCGTCCTTGGTAATTATTTCCTTTTTATCGCCCAGCTCAATGACCCTTTCGGTGACCAGCCTGGCATCCTCCTTGCTCAGTTCGATACCCAGCTCTTCCAGGTTCTTAAGGATGCTGGCCTTGCCCGACATTTTGCCCAGTGCATAGGAGCGTTTTCTGCCAAAGCGCTCGGGGAGCAGATCGTTGAAATAGAGATCGTCTTTGTGATCTCCGTCAGCATGGATCCCGCTGGTCTGGGT
>Ga0180436_10001511_pt1 | contig 22692 bp, 20 predicted proteins | sample SS_ome_2_FD_132434 | JGI IMG/M metagenome (GOLD analysis project Ga0180436, IMG submission 132434) | Hypersaline lake sediment archaeal communities from the Salton Sea, California, USA - SS_3_S_2 metaG | ecosystem: Environmental > Aquatic > Non-marine Saline and Alkaline > Hypersaline >... | reverse complement strand
TTCTGGACGGCGGTTTTGGCGGTTTCGACGGCTTGTTGATCGTGCGCGAGCCGGTCGCGGGCGAGGTCCTGCTCCCTTGGGATGCGCTGCAACTGTTGGCGGAGTTCCTGGAGGCGGGTGTCGCGTTGCTGGATTTGCAGAAGGGAGACGATCTCGGGCCGCATACGGATGTGGTAGCCGCTGGCGGGGCCGGGGGCAAGGCCGGGAAGAAGCCGAAAAAGTCGAACGGAATGTGTTGGACATCGGTCTTGTTGCAGGGAGTCTGTTCTCGAAAACCGGCTTGACCCATGACGCTCCGCATCCAATGCCCGTCCTGTCGCCGCCAGTTCCGGATCGGCAGCGAACTGAACGGCCGGACCGTCGAATGCGGCGCCTGCGAACATCAGTTCGTCGTCTCCGAGGAGACCATCGTCAAACAGAAGAACAAATTCTACCCGGGCGAGGTCCGGGGAGCGGGCCTCGAGGGGTTCAGCCGCATGCCGAGCCCGGCGAACCGGGCGGTCGACTTCCAGACCGCGAGTTACAGCGAGGCGGCCACGCCGGCCGACGTGTTGCCGATGTCACCCCAGCAGGTGGTGGCGATGACGATAGGGGTGCTGACGCTGGTCGGGTTCGCGCTCTTCCTGATCGTGGGGGTGCAGGCGGGGTTGTTTTTCAAGGACATGGATCTCGGAAAGCGGATCGTGCTGGCGGGGTTCGTGGTGATGATGGGGGGAGCGTTGATCCTGTACGCGGGCCGGCGGCGGCTGAAGGGAGGAATGATGACGGCGGGCGTTCTCGGGGCGGCCGTGATGATCCTTGCGGTTTTTCTTCCCGTGCCGAGGACGATTCCGGCGGCTAACCTGCGGGACGCGTCGTCTCAGGCGGGACAACCGTCGGAACCTGTCGTGCCCCGCCGGATGACGGCACGGGACGTGCTCGAGAGGGTGGGATACAAACCCGTCCGAACGGCCATTGAGCGCTCTGCCAAGAGCGGCGGGGGCCCGGAAGAAGTCGTAGCCATCTGGGTGCCCCGCATGGAGGAGCGCTTCAAATACCAAATCCAGAAATTCCTGCACCGCAAAACCCGGACCGGCGAGCGGCCGTCGTATTATCGCCGGGACGACGGGGCCCTGTTCGTCCTCGAAGGGGTGAAGGTGTCGCTCGCGGAGGTCGAGGCCCTCATCGATCGCTTCGGAAGGGTCGATGAAACCTACCCCGAGATCCGGGTCGTGATGGCGACCGTCGAGGGGGAGCGCCTCCTCGACGCCAGCCCGGAGTTGATGCGGAAACTCAAGGACAAGGGCCACCCGGCCTTCTACGTCCGCAACAAGAGCGAGTTGGAACACATCGACCTCGACCGGGTGCGGGACGCCGTGCAGCGCCTCGCGGACGCCGAACCGAAGCGCTTCCAGCCCGAAATCACCCGCAGGCTCATCGAACTCGTCAAGGAGGAGGACGAACCGGAGTTGCAGGACTTGGTGTGCCGGGCCCTCATGGTGTGGTCGAAGCCCTCAGACGGTGCGACAGCCGTGGTGGCCGCGGAAGCCCGGGAACTCCTCGTGAACAACAAACCGCTGCCGCAGAGCATGGTGGAATTCCTCGTGGCGCGCGAAGCGCCCGAGGCCATCCCGATCGCCGAAACGCTCTGGGCCCGCGACCCGGCGGCTTGGGAGCCGATCCTCGCTTCCGTGGGCCCGGAGGCCGAGGTCGTGATTCGCCCCCACCTCGGCGACGATGACCGGGCGGTGCGATTGTCGGCGGCGCGTCTCCTCCGCCGGATCGGGACCGCCGAAAGCCTCCCCGCCCTGCGGAGCGCCCTTGCCTCCGAGACCGACGACACCGACATGGAGACCATGCTGCGAAGCGCCATCGCGGAGATCGAAGGCGCTTCGTGAGGATCTCAGGAGATGCCGAGGGCGGCCACGCTGCGGATGATCCCGTGGAAGCTCCCCATGGTCTCCGCGGTCCAGCATTCCAGCCCCGTGGGAGTCCAGAGGCCCACAAAACTGCCGTATACAATGAGCGCGCCGAGGACCGTGCCCGTCAGGATTCGTTTGCTTGATTTCTTCATCCCTGCCTTCTTGGTTTCGCCGGGCATCATGCGCCGGTTCATTCCCCTGACGATCAAGAGATCCTGATATGCAAGGCAAGTTGCGTTCCATTGTCCTCTTGGCGTCATTTGGAGAACTCGAAGTAGAAGGCGCGGGGGACGCCTCCGGGGTACACCGTGAATGAGCCGATCACCTTGCCGTTGGACGTGATGGCGCGGCAGGTGCCGACGGGGCCAACTCCTGATTGCCATGCCTTGATCCGGGTGCGGGCGTGGTCGTGCCAAGTGACGCCGTTGTCATGGCTGACGAGCGCGGCGAGGTGGCCGCTATTGTTGTAGTGGATGCGCTGGACGTCCGGGGCGGCATAGTCGTTGGCGGAGGTGAAGCGGAGGAACTGCGTCCCGCCCCCCGGGGGTGTCCTCCGGGTCGGGAACGGTGGTCAGGTCGTTCTGAAGGACTTCCGCAGGGCCCAGCGTCCTATCGTACACCCGGATGATGTTGAACTGGCCAAATACCGCGGATACCGGATTGTCACCAGCCTGTGCTCATCACGAAGCACACCACCCGCCGCGGTCCTTTCGTGAGGAGTCGATCGCGTGGTTGAAGATGGAGCGAACAGGGGAGCGACACCGGTCCAAGCGGTAATACGAAAACGGCGGAGTTCTGGGGGCGTCAATGGGAGCGAGTCCTTGCCGGCAACGGTTCGCGGTGGATGTTCCCGGCCGGAGAGCGGTTTCCCCCAAGGACGCGGGGCGTTCTGGCTCCCGAACGGATGGGACCTATGCCCCGCTGGGCGAAAAAGATTGCTGCGAGCGCAATGCCGGGACGCTTAGGAGCCGCGCAGCAATAAATTGAACAAATTAGTCATCTCGGTGTGATCGTGTAGTTCCACGCGCCGTGGGTGAGGTGCTTGGTGAGCCGGACCCTTGCCAGATCCTCGTCGCTTACCTTGATGCCGGTGTCGTATGTGTCGGTGTCCAGCTTCGCGCGGACTACGAGACCCGCTTTGGTCGTGGTGCTGCTGATGAGGTCACTGTATGGATATGTCGTTGATGGGGTGGCGCGGAACGGAGAGAGATACAGCTTGCGGGGGGCGGGCTGGACGCGGGACCGGGTCCGGGCCGAGGAACTCGTCAAGGAGTATCCGGAGGGTTCCGGGCAGGTGTGCCATGGCAACCCGCGTGATCCGGATCAGGCGGTGTTGAAGCGGGACTCGAAGGCGCCGTTGTACTCGCTGTGGTTTCCGCTCCTGTTCGTGGTGGGCGGGGCGGGAATGATCGCGGGCGTCATCCGGCGCCTGAGGTTCGCGTAGAACGGGAGCGGCGCCTACGTTGTATTGCCGGTTGTCCATGCTGATTGCTGGCTTGCCCCGGCATCATTCCGCATCAGCGGGACGATGCCGGACTACTTCTTACCTTTCACTGATTCAGTTCCTGCCCCGACAACGGATTCGAAGGTCGGGCCAACGCGAATTTCATCGAGATGCCCCTCCTGCTCTATGACAAGAACGCCAATCCTGGTCTGGTCGACATTGAACGGGACGGAGACCCGGCCATGTTCTTCGTATGCGCGCCCCCGAAGTAGCGGCCCCAGCGCCAGTTGTGCTTGTAGGTGACGGCAATTGCCAGCAATCTTCTTCTTCGTTGCGGCTTTCCCGGCCCCTCAGGGCGCGGGGTTGGAGGGGGGCGAGCACCGCCGTCCGCCGCAGCCGGCGGCGGCTTCTTCTGCCAGACGGCGACGGCAATCCCGCCGCCCCGGTTACCATCCCTCCCTCCGGACGACACGATAGAAGCGGCTCGGCGCGGCCGCAGGGTCGGTGAACATCAGGTGCTGGTCGCCGGTCAGCACGGGGAAAAACGAGTTGGGAAGGTTGGAGCGCCAAACCGCCCCGTCATCGGAATACTCGACCTGATAGTGAAACCCGATCTCGCCCGGCCAGCAGACCGAAGTGCCCGCGCCGTCGCGCTCGAAGCCGCAGAACCGGAACGGCACGATCCCGCGGCCGGCACTGCGGACGATCAGGTCGGCGACCAGCATCCAGTTGTCGCCGAACCCCGACGGGCTGAGCGCCGACAACTGCCACTCGTACGCGACGTAGCCGAAATTCACCGCCGCGGCGCCGGCGTGGAACGGGGCGTCGGCGAACAACGGAATCCCGTCGAGGTCGGCGCTCCAGCGGTTGTTCGGCAGGTCGACCCGCAATCCCAACAGGTGCAGTTGGGCGCGGTAGAAATTCACGCCCGTGTCCTCCTCGTCCACGGTGCCGTCCAGCCGCCACAACCCATAACTTGCCGTTTGGTTGGCAAACCGGATGCCCGCCAGGAAGTCTCCGGCTGAGTTCCAGATGCTGACGAAGAAGCTGTCCCGCGTCGGCTTCGTGATCGAATCCTGGATCCCGACCAGGGTTTCCACCTCGACCACCGGGAGGTCGCCGGCGCCCGGGTTGTAGGGGATCTGGCGGGCGACATAGACGAACGTCGACGCCGGTTGCCGGAAGCCGAGGAAGGCCGTCCTGCCGAGTCCGCCCCCGGCAATGATGTCCTGGTCGATGCCGTGCACCCCCAGTCCCGTGCTGTTGCCGATCCACCCGTCGGTGCCCGCCCACATGTCGTCGCCCGCCACCCAGTCGACGGCACCCGAGTCATAGGTTTCGAAGTCGGTCCGATACAACTCTCCCGCCGCGACGGGCGGCCCCGGCAGAAAACGAAACAGGATGGCGGCCGACAGAAGGGTGATGCGGACGGCGCGGTTCACGGTGAGTTGCTTGGATGACATACGCGGACCGAGACAACCCGGCACCAGGCCGGGCTGCCTCGATCCATTTTTCCGGGGCCGCCGCGCACCGCACGGGGGAGTCGCGCAAGGACTCGGTGTCGGCGTCGCGGCCAACCGGGGAGAATACTTACTGGGCCGGTGGGCAGTCACGATCGCGATCGCACTGCTTCACCGCCGCGAGAAACTCGTCGAGTGTGACCAGGCCGTCGTCGTCGGTGTCGAGCCGGTCGAAGATCGTCTGCACCATATCGTCGTTGTCCGGGTCGTCGTCGTTCAACTTGTTGGCCATTCCGGGCAGGGTGGCGAACTCGCCGTAGTCGAGCGCCCCGCTGTCGTCGACATCCGCCTCCTCGAAGCGGACGATACGGGTCTCCTCGATCATTTCGCGCAGCCGGGTGCGCGCCTTGTCGCGCTCCTGGTCGCCGATCTGGCCGTCGCCGTTCTCGTCCCAGTCGGTCCGCAGCTGCTTGCGGATCTGGTCGCGCGCCTGTTCCATGACCTGGCGTTCCTCCTCGTTGATCACGCCGTCGCCGTCGACGTCGTAGTGGGCGAGATACTGCGGCAGGCAGGTGCCGTCGCCGAATTGCTTCTGGTGCTGGAGCTGCTCCTTGCCGCCTTCGCCGAAGGCCGGCAGTGCGAGCAACAGGCCGCACATCGCAATTGCCTGTAGTTTCATGGTCTTGCTTGGGTTGGTCTTGGTGTTGCTGTTGTCCGGGCGGGAGTCATCTCGCCCATCAACAGGCCGGACGCGAGACATGCCGCGCCGGTTACAAGGATCCGAAAAAAATTTCGGCCGCGGCCCGGATCAGTTGCCCGGGTTGAGCAGATTCCCGCCGCCGCGCGGCGCCGGGGCCGTCCGGCCCCCACCCTCCGCCGGGACCGGCTCGACCGGCTCCGTCGGCACCGGAGCATCGGCGTCCGATCCGCCGCCGGTGTCGTCGAGCAGTTCGGCTTCGAGGCGGTTGAAGATGTCCTGCCACCACAGCTGACGGTCAAGTTCCGCATCCTCGAACCGCGCCTGCTGCTCGGCGTCGAGCAGCGCATGCACCTCCTCGTCCGGCAAAGTGGTCCGGTCGACGTCCACCCACACCCCGCCAACCTGCATCACCGCGTCGTAGCCGGGCATCGATCGCGCCAGCAACGGGAACATCTTCGCCCGTTGCTCGCGGGTCAGCGCGAGTTCCTCGGTCAGCGTCTCGAGCCGCTCGCGCGCGCCGCTCTCGACCTCGGCGGCCCGCTGCCGCAGCAGCGCCTGCTCGCCCGCCGGCAGCACCGCCAGTTCGGACGCCGGCACGGTCACATCGAAGCGGACCCGCTGCGGCCGACCGCCGGAGCCGGCCAAGTTATGGTTGGCGCGCCGGTCAAAGGATGCGGAGTAATCGGCAGGATATGCGCGACCGGTTGCCACGATCCTCCCGCCTTGGCCGGCCTCATCGATCTCTCCGGCCTCCCGCGGGGCGTTGCGCATCGTGATGGTCGCGGCTAGGGTGGCCGCCACGACGAGCAGCGCGACGCCCAGTATGAAACTCGAGCGGGTCACGCGTTTCCTCCCGTCCTGCGTCAGGGGTAGCACCCTCGCTTCGTTTGTCGAGCAATTCCTGCAACGCCGCGCGACTTTTCTCCAGCCGGGCCTGCTGCTCATCGGTTAACATTGGCAGCAACCGGTCGTGGAGAGTTACCAACAGCTGCCGATAGTCGTCGAGCGCGCGCGCCCGCACTTGACCGATCTCCGTGGCGGCGCGCCGTAGTTCGCGCTGCACGGCGGCCGCCTGGTCATCGTCGAGTCCGAGTTCAGCGCGCAGGCGTGCGAGGGTCTGTCGTTCCCACTCCTGTTGTTGCGACGCGTTCTCGGCGGCCTCGGCGGCGAGCCGCCGCTGGGTGGTCACCTCGCCGACGAGGAACCCGATGCCGTAGCCGCAGAGGAGGATCGCGAGCAGCGCGGCGGTGATGGTGAGGTAGTCACGGGGAGTGGCCTTCATGGCTGGGCGCGGGGCAGGGATTGGGCGGGCGGGTTGATCAGCGGCCGGGCGTCGTCGGTGCAGCGGGTGGCGGCGAAGACGGCGGCGAGTGCCAAGCCGCACACTACGGCGGTGATCACCGACCAGCGGCGCCATGTCAGGGTGCGGGCGAAGGCGGCGATGGCCTCGCGCATGGCGACGATGCGGGCGGCGAAGCCGGGCGGCGGCGGTTCGTCCGCGGCGGGTGGTGGCGTCTTGCGGGCGGCTTCGACGAGTTTCTGCCAGGCTGGGTCGGGATTGCTCATGATTCGGGACGGATGTGCGGGTCGAGCCGCTGCATTTGCTCGGCGAGTTTGCGGCGCGCGCGCATGGCGGTGACCTTCACCTTCGAAGACCCCCAGCCGGTCACGTCGCAGACATCGTGTACCGAGAGCGCTTCCAGGTCGAGCAGGCGGATGACGATCTGCTCGTGCGGCTTGAGGGTGGCGAGCAGCCGTTCGAGGAAGTCGCGCAACAAGCCCGGGTCGGCATCCGGCGCGGCATCGTTGCCGGCGAGCGTGCGCTCGAGCAGTTTGGCCTGTTCGGGGTGCAGGTCGGTCCAGGAAACCGCCGGCCGCGCCTGCATCCGGCGCAGCCAGTCATGGCAGGTGTTGAGGGCGATCCGGCTGACCCAGTGGCCGAACGGTTGCCGGCCGCGGTACTGCCCGAGGTGAAGGAAGATCTTGGCGAACACCTCTTGGGCCACATCCTCGTGGTCGTCGCGCCGGCGCAGGTGGTTGCGCACGATCGCGAACACCCGCGGTGACAGCCGGGCGATCAGGCTCCGCCACGCCTCCTCGTCGCCGGTCGCGGCGGCGGCAATCAGGTCGTCAGGGATGTCGGGCGACTCGTCAGCCATGGTGCCCGCCGCGAAAGTGGCGGGAAGCGCCGCCGCAGGCGAGCAATTCTCCGCGGCTTCACCAAGGGAGCGGACGCCATCGCCAACGGCGACGTGAGCTGGATCATCGGAACCTCGACCACGCTCGCAGCCGGCTCTTGGACCGAGGTGGTCATTCGGGCTGCCGGAGATGCCACCGCCACCATCGAATACACGTTCACGCCCGGCAGCCCGCCGGTGGAATTCGCCCGCCTGAAGGTCGTGCAGTGACCGCAGGCAAGGCGGAGGCTCGAATCCACCCGCGACGTGCGCCCGAAGGGCCGCGGCAGTTGAGACAGACCCAAGGTGGCCGCAGATCTGAAACGTCCGTCCCTGGATTTCGGAGCGAAACCATGTGATCCGGCGTAAATCGCTCCGCCGCAAACGTCCGGTCTCTTGGCCATACGAACACTTTCATGCTGACGCAATGCGATTCACGAGGTCGCGAGTCACCGGGCAGTGGAAGAAAAACCCGGCACGGCGTTCACTGGTTCGGACTCGGCTTGTTCGGCTTCTCATATTGACGCTTCAAGGGGACAACGACGGACAACAACGATCCGCCCGCGTTCGCAATAGTGACACCCAAAGCCACGCTTCCATCGACTTCAGCTTGCGGGTCGCGCTTGCACAATCCATTGCATGAGCCCTTCATCAATGACTTGCCCAGACCTTGCGGCTGCGCTTGGCACCGGGCGCGGCGTCTTCGGGTCCTCAGAGGTTTGCAAGGAGGGTGATCACCTCCCAGAAGACCGTCGAATCCTTCGACCGACCGCTCCTGCAGCGAAGACCTTGGGGGCCCACCCCGTGAATTACGGCGCCTGCCAGCCACAGCCCCCTTCAGTTGCGAAAGTCGGGCCGAAGTGCAACAAGCGCAAGAAGGACGGCAAGGTCCATCGCTACCGGAGCGTGATGGAAAGCTACCGGTTGCACGACGGCCGTAGCGCCAAGCGCCAGGTGCTCTATCTCGGCGAGATCAACGACAGCCAGAAGCTGTCTTGGCGCAAAACCATCGCCGCCTTTGAGGGCAAAGCCAAACAGCCCCGCCAGGTGGCACTCTTTCCCCGCGACCGGCAGCCCCCGGAGCGCTTGCCCGGGACGGTACTGCCGGTGCAGGTGGATCGTTCGCGCATGGAGTTGCGCCGGCCGCGGCAATGGGGAGCGTGCTGGCTGGCGCTCGAGCTTTGGGAGATGCTCGGTCTGGGCGATTTTTTCACCCCGCGTCTCCCCGCCAGCCGCAAGGGAACGCGCTGGGATCTGTTGTTGAAGTTGCTGGTCTGCGCGCGGCTCATCAAACCCTCCAGCGAATGGTATTTGCACCGGGAAGGTTATCGCCAAAGCGCCATGGCGAACCTGTTGGGCATGGAGCCTGAAGTGGTGCCGAAGAACCCACTCTACGAATGCCACGACAAATTGCTCGAACACAAGGAGGCGCTGTTCCGACATCTTTCGCAGCGCTGGCAGGATCTCCTCGGAGCGCGCCACGAGGTGCTGCTCTACGATCTGACCAGCACCTACTTCGAGTGCGATCCGCCCGCCGAACCCGGCGGCAGCAAGAAGCGTTTTGGCTACAGCCGGGACAAGCGATCGGACTGCGTGCAGGTCGTCATCGCCCTCATTGTGACTCCCGAAGGTTACCCTCTGGCTTATGAGGTTATGGCCGGCAACACGCAGGATAACCAGACCTTGCGGGCTTCCTCGACAAAATTGAGAGACTCTACGGAAAGGCCGAGCGCATCTGGGTGATGGACCGGGGCATTCCCACCGAGGAAGTTCTTGAGGAGATGCGCCGCAGCGATCCTCCGGTCCATTACATCGTGGGCACTCCAAAGGGTCGGCTGAGCAAATTCGAAAAGCGTTTCCTGGAACGTGACTGGGAGCAGGTGCGTCCCGGAGTGGAGGTCAAAGAACTCGCAGAGACCGGCGAACACTCCGAGGTCTGGACCCAGTACATCGGGCTCACCGAAATCGAGGAGAGCTTTCGCAACCTCAAGGGCGATCTGGCCATCCGGCCCATCTACCATCAAAACGATGAGCGCATCGAGGCCCACATCTTCCTGAGCTTCCTGGCCTACTGCCTGCACGTGGCCTTGCGGGGCAAGCTGCGCCAACTCGCGGGCGGTCTCACTCCGCGGGCCGTGTTCGAGAAGTCCGCCACGGTGCAGATGCTCGACGTCCATCTCCCGGCCGGCCGGAGCGACGAACTCGTCATGCCCCGCCACACCGAGCCCGACAAGGATCTCAAGCTGCTACTGGCTCGCATGGGGCTCGAACTGCCCAAGCAACCCCCGCCCAAGACCCAAGCAAGAGAACCCAAGGCTTCCTCATAACTTGTAGGGGAGACCTTTTTGACCAAACCCCTGAAAAACAGGGGCCGGTGATCTCGAATGTTCCCGAATCAGGAAAGTCGGGGTAGGGCAAACGCCCCGCTTGCCGCGGGCGGCCCTCCGATCGTCCTCCCAACATTCGGGAATTGTAGGGCAAGCGCCCCGCTTGCGGCGGGCTGTGCCCACGAGCACGACTTCCGGGGCGCCAGCTCGAGGTGACCTTGACGAGGAAGCCCTTGCGCCGGGCGCCTTGGAGCATGGCGTGCAGAAGCGCGAGGGCCAGATTCAGGTAGAAGGCGTTCAAGACGAGAGCGGCCAGCATGCTCCCTGCCGGGAACGACGCTCCCTGGATGACCCCGCGCATCCCCTCGAAGACGTGGGGGGAGGGGAGAATCATCGCCACCGGCTGCAGCCATGCGGGAAGGGCCGAAACCGGGTAGAACACCGCCGAGACCGGCTGGATCAGGAACGGTGCCGCCCAGGCCAGCGTCTCGGCGCCGTGGCCGAAGCGCAGGATGAGACTCATCGCCAGCAGCCCCATCGCCCAGCCGAAGAGCATGAGGTTCGCGTAGAACGGGAGCAGCGCCCACTCGAACGCGAAGAGGTTGAACTGGTAGGCGAGGATTGCGATGACGGACAGGACGAGCGCCGTGATGGTGACGCGGGTGAAGCCTACCAGAAACATCGCGCCGACGTATTCCGAGGTCCGGATCGGGGCCCCGAAGATGTTCAGCAGGTTGCGCGTCCACACATCCTCGAGGAACGAGATCGCGACCCCTTGTTGCGAGCGGAAGAGGGCATCCCAGAGGATGATGGCGCCGATCAGCAATGTGATGAACTGCGGAAAGTCGCCCCCTCCCTTCGATTGCAGGAACTTCGTCAGGAACCCCCACACCAGGAGCTGCAATTGCCAGGAAATTCCTTTTTGGGACCGGGTTCATGGGGCCTCAGGGGCCGGGGTTGGAGGGGGGTGCAATCGTCACGACCTCGACGAACTGACCCAAGTTGACGGCCACGGACTCGAATCGAAAAATACCAGTTGCAATCCAATCTCAACAGGCGTAGGGATCGCAGCGTCTTAAGGATGCGCGTGCTATTTGTCACATTCTTGCTTGCAGCATTCCAGATGGGGGTATTCGCCAATCTGGCCCCGCCGGAATCCGTCTGCCATGCGCACTTGGATGGCCACATCCATTCCGACTGTGGGCAGCAATCCCCCGCTGCAAGGGATGACCATGGTGGTCATCCTGATGGTGACGATTGCCCGGGTGGCGATCACCACCACCATCACGGATGCTGCATGCATGGGGTTTCCATGGCATATGTGAGTGAACGTGAATCGAAATTGCTTCCTCCCTGCTCCGTAGCGCTGGGCATGGTGATTGAACACGAGCGCGTGCCCGATGCTCCGTTCTGCGAATTGGACAAGCCGCCGTTGATCTGACCGCACCATCTTCAGGTGCGGTGGGCCCCTGATGGGGTTCTACGTTCTGCCACCCACGTCCGGGTGGATTCGTTACAGTCGGTTCAACCATCTCTGGCAGGCTGTACTTCGCGGCAGGCCGCTTTTCAATCATCACCATGTACTCATTCAGAATCAGCTTCGCCGTCACAGTGATGCTGGCGTCGGCACAACTTCCGTTGGGAGCGGTTCCCGCACTCATCGTGTCCTATGATATCGTGCCCCAGCGAGTCCGGGCCCAGAATCCGGATCTCGCCGCAGCGAGATTATTGATACGCGAGGCTCGTGGCCGCGCGATGAACGCGGGTCGCCTCACCAATCCGGAACTTGAAACCGCAGTCGAAAATGATGCCCGCTTTGGCGAGTGGAGAGTGGAAGTCGGGTTTGCCCAGCGCTTCCCTGTTACGAACCGCCTGCGGCTGGAGAAGGAGATCGGCCGCATTGAGCTCGAAGCAGCCGAAGCCGAGGTGCGCAATGTGGAGCGCGAACTGATTGCCACGGCCCGCCAAGCGATCATCGAAGTGCTCGCGCTGCGTCAACGGCGGACGCTTCTAAAACAGCAGAAAGAGTTGCGCGACCGGTTCGCCGCGTTCCTCGGCGAAGCCGCCGGCCGCGGGGAGGCCTCGCCGCTGGATTCCGGGCAGGCCAAGATCGAGGCCGCCAGCCTGGATGCCGAATTGCAGCAACTCAGCGCCAGAGAGCCCGGTATCACCGGCCGCCTGAAAACCTTGCTCGGGATGCCGCCGGACGCGCCGGTCCACATCGCCGGGTCGCTGCCTCAGCCGAAACTGGCGGCTCCTCCTGTCGATCCGGATCGCCGGGCCGACTTCCAGGCGAAGAAACTTGAGACCGAAGCGGCCGGCCGATCAGTGCAACTTGAGCAGGCGCGCAAATACGACGATCTCGAAGCCGGTCTCTTCGTCGGAGCTGAGCGAACCGAAGACGCTCCAGAGGGCTACGAGCGCGAAGCGATTATCGGCTTTCGGATCAAGGTTCCGCTACCCCTCTGGAACCGCAACGAGGGTGCGATCGAGGAGGCCGCGGCAAGGCGGGAGCGCAAGGAACTAGAAACCCGGGCGCTGGCCCGCGGAATCCGGCTTGAGGCGGAAGCCGCCCGCGAGGAGATGGTTCGCTGGTTCGGTCTGCTCAACGAGATCGAGGCGACCCTGCTGCCGCTCGCCGACAAGCACGCCGAAGATTCCGAGAGCGCTTTCCGCAGCGGTCAGGGCGACCTCCAAACCGTCTTCCGGAGCCGCGAAAGGCAACTCGAACTGGCGAGTTCGCGGCTGGACGCCTTGCTCCAGTTTCACCTCGCCCGTGTCCGACTCGATGCGGCGCTTGGCAATTCCAACTGACGACCCCAATGAAACCGCATCTTTTGTTCATCGCATCAAGCTGCCTTGTTACCGGCACCGTCATCGCCCTCGAGGAGGTTGTCGACCCGGACCGCGCCACCAACACGGTGATTCTCGACGAGGCCGGGGTGAAGAACCTGCGGATCGAGACCGTGATGGTCGAGGAGCGCGACTTCGACTCCACCGTGTTCGCCGTCGGACGGGTCGAGGAGATTCCCGGCAATCAGTACTCCGTATCCTCGCGCATCACTGGCCGGGCGATCGAAGTGAACGCCTTCGTCGGCGATCGGGTCAAGGAAGGCGAGGTGCTGGTCAAGGTCGAAAGTCGCCAACCCGGCGACCCGCCGCCGACGATCGAACTACGGGCGCCGCATGCCGGTCTGATCACGGCATCACACGTCCTCAAGGGCCAGCCGGTCGAGCCGGACAAGGACCTGTTGGACATTTCCGACCGCTCCGAGATGTGGGTGGTGGCACGGATCCCGGAGCAGCGCGCGGCAGGGATCAGGCCGGGGACCGAGGCGCGCATCATATTTCCCGCCCTCGGAGGCGAGCCGATCGTGGCCGAACTGCTGCGCTTCGGGGTGCAGGCCGACCGGCATGCCGGCACCGTCGAGGGCATCTTTCCGGTTCCCAACAAGGACGGGTGGCTGCTGCCCGGAATGCGGGCGGAGTTTGAGATCATCGTGGCGTCGCGTCCGAACGTGCTGGCGGTGCCCGAGGAGGCGGTACAGGGCGATCCCGCCTCGCGGGTGGTCTATGTGAAAGACTTCGAATTGCCGAATGCCTTCGTCAAGGCACCGGTCGTCCTCGGCGAGAAGGGCGGCGGCTGGGTCGAGGTGAAGGAGGGGCTGTTCCCCGGCGACGAGGTGGTCACCCGCGGCTCCTATTCGCTTGAATTTGTCGGGGGTGGCGGGGGTGTATCGCTCAAAGAAGCCCTCGATGCCGCACACGGCCACGCCCACAACGAGGACGGTTCCAAGATGACCCCCGAGCAGGAGGCGGCTGCAAGAAGCCAAGGGCCTGGCCACGATACGCACGAAAACGGCGGCGCGCCCACCTGGGTGATCTGGTACGCAATCGGCAGCACGGTGCTGATGCTGCTTTTTGCGCAGTTGTGGTGGAATCGAAGGCGCAAGGAGGGTGCTAGCGATGCTTAACCGGTTGATCCGCTTCTCGCTCGCCCAGCGACCGCTCATTCTGATGGGCGCGCTGGTGCTGATGATCCTCGGCGTCATGAAGACGCTCGAGATGCCGGTCGACGTGCTTCCCGACCTGACCAAGCCAACCGTGACGCTGCTCACGGAGGCGCCGGGTTACGCCCCGGAGGAGGTCGAGACTCTCATCTCCATTCCGTTCGAGAACGCCCTCATGGGTGTGACCGGAGTCGACCGGATCCGGACCACCAACGACATCGGGCTATCCTTGATTTTCGTCGAGTTCGACTGGGACACCGACATCTACAAGGCGCGACAGTTCGTCCAGGAGCGGCTGATGGGAGTGGGCGAACAGTTGCCCGAGGGGATCAATCCCTACATGACACCGGTGACCTCGCTGATGGGCGACATCATGCTTGTCGGGCTGCGCGATCCCTCTGGCAAGACCTCCCCGCGGGATCTGCGAGTGATCGCCGACTGGGTTGTGGCGCGCCGCATCCAATCGATCCCGGGAATCGCCGAAGTCCTGACAATGGGCGGCGGAGTGAAGCAGATCCAGGTGCAACCGGATCCCGAGCGAATGTTGCTCCATCAGGTCACCTTCGAGCAGTTGCGCGAGGCGGCGGCTGAGGCGGTAAAGAATACCACCGGCGGCTTTCTCACAGAACGGGCAGAGGAAATCATGGTGCGAAACCTGGCTATGACCACTGACCCGGCCACCATTGCCGAGACGGTGGTCGCCTACCGCAACGACCGCCCGATCCACATCCACGACGTCGCTGAAGTGGTATGGGACATTGAGCCCATGCGAGGCGACGCCGGCTTCGGAGTGGCGGGCCGCGAGCCGGACGCGCGGGGGAATCTCGGTACCCGCGGCGTCATCCTGAGCGTGCGCAAGGCGCCCGGATTCGACACGATCAAGCTCGACGCAGAGATCCGCCAGGCGCTGCAGGAACTGCAAGACTCGCTGCCCGAGGGCGCCGAACTGGTGCCGCTCTACCGACAGTCCGAGTTCATCCACCTCTCGATCGACAACCTGCTGGAGGCGCTGCGCGACGGCGCAATCATGGTGGCGATCATCCTGTTCCTGTTCCTGTTGAACCTGCGGATCACCGCCATCACGCTCACCGCGATCCCGCTATCGCTGGCGATCACCATCCTGGTTTTCGACCTGTTCGGACTTACGGTAAACTCGATGACGCTGGGCGGGCTTGCGGTCGCCGTCGGGATGGTGGTCGACGATGCCATCGTCGATGTCGAGAACGTCTTCCGCAGGCTGCGTGAGAATGCCTCCCTTGAGAAACCATTGCCGCGGCTGGAGGTGGTCGCACGTGCATCCAGCGAAGTGCGGGCGTCGATCTTCTACGCGACGGTGCTCATCATCCTTGTGTTCCTTCCGTTGATGGTGCTCAGCGGGCTCGAGGGCCGGCTGTTCACGCCCATCGCCATCGCCACCATCGTCAGCATGGCCGCCTCGTTCCTGGTGTCCCTGACCGTGATCCCGGTGTTGAGTTCTTTCCTGTTGAAGCCGAAGCCGGGCAAGCCTCACAGGGACTCCATTCTGGTGCGCTGGCTCAAGGCAGCTTTCCGCGCTACCTGCCTGCGTTTCGCGCTCTCCCAGCCTCTGCTGGTGATCGTGGGGACCGGCGCGCTGATGGCGCTGGCCTGGGTGGCCTACTCAAAGATGGGACGCAACTTCCTGCCGCCGTTCCGCGAGCCCACCGCACTGGTCGCCACGACGTTGAGCCCGGGCACCTCCTTGAAGACCACTTCTGAAATTTCCGACGTCGCGATCGAGCGGCTGCTGCGTATCCCCGGTGTGAAGACCGCCGGCTATCGCGCCGGCCGCGCCGAGCGCGGCGACCACGTGGTGCCGGTGTCCTCGGTGGAAATCGACGTCGAGTTCGATGAATCGGCTGGTCGCTCCCGGACCGAGGTGATCGAAGACATCCGCACGACGATGAAGACGATCCCGGGCACCTTCAGCGCGATGAGCGGCCCGCTGGCCGACCGTGTTGGCCACATGCTCAGCGGAGTCTCTGCCAAGGTCGCTGTGAAGATCTTCGGGCCTGACCTCGAGGAACTGCGGCGATTGGGAACCGAGGTGGCGGAGATCGCGCGTGCCATCCCGGGGCTGGAGGAGGCGCGCACCGAGCAGCAGGCCGGCGTGCCACAGTTGCGCATCGAGCCCGACCCTGAGCGTGCCGCCGCCTACGCGGTCACCCCCGCCAGCCTGACCGGGGAAATGGCCGGACTGATGGGCGGTGACTACGTGGCTGAGATGTACGAGGGGGTACGCGTCTTTGACCTGGTCGTTCGCCTGCCAGAGGAGTGGCGCGAGAACCCCGAGCGCTTGCGCGGGCTCTACATCGATACCGAAGGCGGCCAACTCGTACCTCTCGACACGGTCGCCGGCCTGCGCATGGCCACCGGCCCCAACACGATCAAGCGGGAAAACCTCCGCCGGCGCTTCGTCGTGGCGATCAACCCGACCGTTCCCGACCTGGTGGCCGCAGTGGACGAACTGAAGCGCCGCGTGGCCGAGGAGATCGATCTGCCTGAGGGCTACACGGTCTCCTATGAGGGAGAATACCTGGCTCAAAAGGAGGCGTCTCGAATCATCGCCGTGATGTCGGCGGTGATCCTGCTCGTGGTGGTGTTCCTGCTCCACTCTTACTTTCGCTCCTTCGCCTTCGTGCTGCTCGTGTTGACGATCATCCCGGTATCGCTGATCGGCGCGGTATTCTACACCCGTATGACGCTCGACAACGTTAGCATCGCCACGCTGGTCGGCTTCATCGCAGTCGGCGGCATTGCGGCGCGCAACAACATCATGCTGCTCTCGCACTACCTGCATCTGATGAAGCACGAGGGCGAGGGGTTCACCCGCGAGATGGTCGTTCGTGGCACCGAGGAGCGGCTGGTTCCGATCCTCATGACCGCGCTCGCCGCCGGCATCGCCTTGATCCCGTTGGTGCTCGCCTCCGAGCAACCGGGCAAGGAAATCCTGAACCCGGTGGCCATCGTCATCGTTGGCGGGCTGGTCAGTTCGACCTTGCTCGGTCTGGCCGTGACCCCCGCGCTGTTCTGGCGCTTCTGCCGCAAGGCGGCCGCCAAGTCCCTGGAAAGCGGCGCATCTGCGTCGATCTAACATAATGAGAAAACTGAACCCGAAGCAAAGCAACCAAATGAAAATGCAATTCCACAAAATGCCGGCCGCGTGTGCGGCCGTTGCCATGGCCGTTGCCCCGAGCGTTTGCGCGGAGCAAGGTCACGACCATGCGAAGAAGATCGCCGGCCCGAACGGAGGACGCGTCATCAACACGGTCGAACCCCACCTCGAGTTTTTCGTCACGAAGGACCGCAAAGTGAAGATCACCGCCGCCAACGACGATGGTAAGGCGATCGCACTTGGCGGCCAGACCGTGCGGGTCATCGGCGGAAGCCGCTCGAATCCGACACGGTTGAGCTTCACCAAGGAGGGTGACTCACTGGTTTCGGACAAGGCGCTTCCCGAGGGTAACGACTTCCCGGTGGTTGTTCAGATCAAGGTCACGTCCGACGCGAAGACGGTGATTGACAAATTCAACCTGAACCTCAAGGACTGCCCGACTTGCGAGCACAAGGAATACGCCTGCACGTGTGATCATGGTGAGGGTTCACACGAAGGACACGACCACTGAGATCAACAGTGGCGCCCTCCGAGGCGGGCCGGGAATGCCGCGGCGTTCCCGGCCCAAAAAGTGACATGTCCCACGATCATTCATCCCCTGTTGACCACGACAGCGAAGGCAACCTGAGAGCCGCTTTCGCGCTCAATCTCGGATTCACGATTCTCGAAATCGTGGGCGGATTGTGGACCAACAGCATCGCAATCCTGACCGACGCCGTGCATGATGCCGGCGACGCAGCCTCACTCGGTCTAGCCTGGTATTTTGAACGAGTTTCGGCCCGCGAGGGGACGACCCGGCACACCTACGGTTTTGTCCGTTACCGCCTGCTGGGTGGCCTCATTACCGGGCTTGTATTGATCGTGGGTCTGGGGTTCGTCCTCTGGCATGCGATCCAGAGGTTCGTCGATCCTGAACCCGTGAATGCCCCGGGCATGATGGCTCTGGCGGTTCTTGGAGTGGCTTTCAACGGTGCGGCGGTTCTGCGAGTCAGAAAGGGCGGATCTTTGACTGAGCGAGTGGTCAGTTGGCACCTGCTGGAGGACACGCTCGGATGGCTTGCGGTGTTGATCGGGGCTGGCGTGATGGCGCTCATCGACTTGCCGGTCATCGATCCCATTCTCTCCATCGGGATCTCCCTGTTCGTTCTTTGGAACGTTGGGCGAAACCTGACAAAGGTCATGCGGGTGTTCCTGCAGTCGTCGCCGGATTCCTTCGATGCCGGTGAGTTCCGAGGGCGCTTGGCGGCACTTCCCAAAGTTCTCAGTTTTCACCACCTGCATGTTTGGTCGCTCGACGGTGAACGTCATGTGTTGACCGTGCACGTAGTCATGGCGCCCGACGCGGAACGTGATGAAATCCTGCAACTGAAGCGCGAGGTGCGCGCGGCCCTCGACAATGACGATTTTGAGCACGTCACCGTGGATGTCGAATTGCAGGGAGAGGATTGCTCTGCCGAGGGGCAGTGAGAACTCGCGAAAGTCCCGGAGTTTCAATTGCCATACAGCAAGATGGCAGCCCGGTGTGGGGCTGTCTGTCGCGGGTTCTCGTGCTGCCAACTACCAATCTCTGAAAACAGCCCAGTTGCGGTTCGAACCGCGTCACAATCGCACGAACCGGACTCGAACCTCCACAACCCCCTGATCATCAGCCTCTCACAAGACAGAGAATACCGCCAAATTGTTCGAAATGCGGTGCCTTCGGGTCGCCATACTTTCCCCGGTTCGAACTTTCGGGCCCCGCATGCGCCGCCGCCAAGGCGCCCGGAATTCCCCGGTTTCCAAGGGTTTGCGGGGCGGTTCACCCGAGGGCGTTCTGGCCCAGTTCGACCAGTCTTCGCCACCTCCTTCGCCCGCCCGGGGGCTCTGGCGGGACCGAGGGGGATGGGGCGACCATGGAGTCGTCACCGATCTCGGCGCGGGCTTCTCGTTCGGCACGTATTCCGGGTTGTCCCGCGGAAGTTTCGCCCCGCCGTCGGCCAGGCGCCTCATCAGGATCGTCTCGAGTTCGGCCGCCTGGTCCGCCATGTCGGCGGCGAGGTCCTTCTCCTCGCCGGGGTCCGCGGAGAGATCGAACAACTCGCGCGAACCGTCCCAGAACTTGATCAGTTTCCAGTCGCCCTTGCGGATGGCGCTGTAGGGAGGGATGCCGCAGCGGTAGTGGGGGAAATGCCAGAGCAATTCGTCGCGATCGAGACCCACCCGGCCGCCCGATTTCAGGTGGGCGACCAGCGAGAGCCCGTCGATGGCGCGGCCGCCGGGAAGCGGCACCGCGGCGGTTTCCAAGGCCGTGGGGAAGATGTCGATCGAACTGACCGGCGTTGTGCTCACCCGGCCAGCGGGGACCACGCCGGGCCAGCGGACGAGGAAGGGGACCCGGATTCCCCCTTCGTAGGGCGTTCCCTTGCCACCGCGGAGGGGCGCGTTTTCGGTGGGTTTGCCATCGTCATCGAGCCCTCCGTTGTCGCTGGTGAAGATGACCAGGGTGTCCTTGTCGATGCCGAGTTCCTTCAGCGTGGCGAGGATCCGGCCGGTCGAGTCGTCGACGGATTCGACCATCGCGGCGTACTTTGCATTGATGGCGTTCTTGCCGTCTTTTTCGTATTTGGCGGCGACCTCCCCGATGGCCTGGACGGGCGTGTGAACCGCGTAGTGGCTGACCTGCAGGAAGAACGGCTGTCTCTTGGCGTGCCAGCCCCGGATCAGGGCGGTGGCTTCGTCGGCCTCGCGGTGGGTCAGGTATTCGCCCGGCTTGCGACCGGGCAGCCCGTGGATCATTGGGAAATTCCTTTTTTGGGACCGGGTTCATGGGGCCTCAGGGGCCGGGGTTGGAGGGGGGTGCAACGCCAACAGGAATGCAGTCGGAGCCAGCAACACATCCGTTTCTGTGCAGAACACGAGTCCATTTGTGATCGGCGTATTCACGGCGGATGCCGAACGCCAACACGTCTACGGCCATGGAGTTGCCCGGAGTCAGAGCATTCTGAACGCCTACGTATTGAGACCCATTCCCCCAACCGGCACCGTCATGGTACTCGGGCAACCACCAAGCGATCTCGCCTCACATCTGCCGGGCATAGACGAAGTAGGCGCCCTGGCGTTTCCCGTCTGACGAGATGAGCCAGGCCTCGACGTCCACGTTGCCCTTGGGGAGATCGACGTCGAAGGTCACGGACGCGGCATCCTTCTTGACGGGCTTCTCCGTCGCACGCCCCGAGAGCGTCAGTTCCACCTTCGCAACGTCCAGCGCCACGCCGGGCACATCAATGCGGTAGGTCTTGTGACCGATGTACTCGATGTCAGGGTCGGTGGTCGGCGGAATGGGATCGCTCATGGCGGCCTCGACACCGCGCGGCCAACGGCGTACTTCGAACCGGTACCGTCCATCAGCAGGCACCTCCAACAGCCAGACCGGCGTAATGGGCCTGCCCTGGCGGATGGCTTGCTGCGTGATCGGGTTACCCGCGTTCGTAATGTCGGGCGTCAGCCGCATCTCCTGGCCCTTGGCCATGATGGGCCGCTCCATAATGTCACGCGTATCCAACGCCTTCCAGTGGGCATCGTATTTTGCTTTGAGCGCCGTCACCGTCTCGGGGTACTCCTCCGCGACATTCCGCTCTTGGGCTCGGTCTTCTCGAATACGGTACAACTCCGTCTTTCCTCCCGGTTTCTCCTGAATCATGCGCCACTCGGGCGTCAGCACCACCGCTCTTGTGTTCTTCTTGAGCGGCTGCCCGTTGTGATGGTGGTACACGATCATCCGCTCGCCCCATGTGCCGTCTCCCGAGAGCAAGGGTTTCAGGCTGCGACCGTCAAACGGCAGCAGCTCACGGTCAGGGCTCTTCAAACCACAATAGTCGATGAAGGTCGGCAGCAAGTCGAGGTGCGCCGTCAGTCCGTCAATGACGCGTGACTTGCCCACCAGCGACTCCGGGGCACGGAAGAAGCAGGGCACACGGTGGCCGCCTTCATAGCGAGCGCCCTTGAAGCCCCGCATGCCGGCCGTGTATGCGTCTTGGCTCTTGTCCGGAACATCGGAGCCATTGTCTGTTAGAAAGACGAGAATCGTATTGTCCGCCAGACCTTCCTTGTCCAGGAATGCCATCAGCCGGCCAAGGTTATGATCCACACGATTGATGGAAGCATAGAACGCTGCCCGCTCACGGCTGCAGGTTGCTTCGTAGGGTTTCAACCAGTCTGCCGGAACATTCCAGTCCCAGTGAGGGACGTTGGTCGCAATATACGAGAAGAAGGGCTGTCCCCGGCGCCTGGCATCTTTGATGAAGGCCATCGCCGCTTCGAAGTAGACATCCACATCGAACCCCTCCCGCTTCTCGGGTTTGCCGTTATGCCAGTACGTATCATGCATGCGATCGTTGTCCCAGTGGTCCTGACAGGTGGCCAGCCCATTGTTGCCAAGGCCCAGCCACTCATCGAAGCCGCGGTCGATCGGACGATACGGGTAGTTCGCACCAAGGTGCCACTTCCCGAAGATACCGGTTCGATATCCCGATGCCTTGAAGAACTCTGCCATCACCACTTCGTTCCGTCTCATGTAGTTGCGATGCGTGTTGGTGCTGGTGACGCCGCTCCGGTCAGACATGCGCCCTGTCATGAGCGCCGCCCGCGTCGGGGAACAGAAGGGATTCACATGGAAATCGCTGAACTGGATACTGGAGGCGGCCAGCTTGTCCATGTTGGGCGTTTGAATGATCGGGTTCCCGTGGTACGCGATGTCCGGATACCCCTGATCATCCGTCATCACCAACACAACATTGAGCGGCTGCCCTGCGCGGACGGCACATACAGTCACGAGAAAGGACACGACAATCGAACTGGGCTTCATACTCACTCTCCCTGTTTCTGCGGACGTCCGCTAAACCTTCTCACAGCGATCTGCTTAACCCTACCCGTTGATCGGCGCAACCGCAACCCACACGGAACAGCTTGCATATCCCTTTTGAGGGGAGGTTCTATGGTATAGATACAGACCGAAGAGAAAATAAGGTATCCGTGAAACGGATGCTTGACTTGCCTTCTCATGGAAGGCATGTGGAGAGCAATGATGCACGAATCCGGCGCTGTCGAGCTTTACGATCTAAGCACGGACCGTGCCGAGCAGAACAATCTCGCCGGCAAGTATCGCCGGATCGCTGAAAAAATCGGGCGGCTGATGGACCAGGCATGGACCAAACCGCGCAGCCAGAAGGATGACGGCGTATATAGGGGATTCGAAGCAGACCCAAAGAGGGGCAGAAAGTGGCAAATAATTTCTTGCCGACAGGGAGGCCAGATATATTGGCCATTTCAGTGTTCTGACCCTCCCACCTGCCACCTGCCACCTGCCACCTGCCACTTCCCACTTGTCGCCGGAAACTGATCAGTCTTCTTGTGTGGAATGCCATTCTTTCCAGATCGACTCCATGGGGTAGACGATGAACTTCTCGACTTTGGCCTTGCCGCCCTCGGCGTAGATGCGTATATCTTCGATGGTCTTTCCCAGGTCCCGCCTGTAATTGGAGCGGTGCACCTCGCCTTTGCCG
>Ga0180436_10001503_pt1 | contig 22744 bp, 23 predicted proteins | sample SS_ome_2_FD_132434 | JGI IMG/M metagenome (GOLD analysis project Ga0180436, IMG submission 132434) | Hypersaline lake sediment archaeal communities from the Salton Sea, California, USA - SS_3_S_2 metaG | ecosystem: Environmental > Aquatic > Non-marine Saline and Alkaline > Hypersaline >... | reverse complement strand
TCTTCCAGGTAGATCTCATGATTAAATGCGGTATATTGTCTGTAGCTAGCACGCAATGTTACTAGAGTGAAAATCATCAGTATTATTGCAATCATGTCAAATATCTCTCCATGATGATACAAAAGCATCATAATAAGCGGCACCATACTTAAAACAACAAAAAGTACATAAAGCTGATAAATATTTATCAAGGTGGCACGGGCACCGGCGGAGAGAGAAATGATGATCACTGATAATGCAAAAACCTGTAGATCAGAAGCGTTATAGTGTATGCTTGACCAGACAGCTATCCCATATAAAACTGTAGTGGTAAGTGTTAACATAAAAGTTATTATTAAACACTTTTTTATGTTTTTGTGTTTTATTTTTAAAAAATACCGTAATCTTTCAGTAGTAACTATTCTTCCCGAAAACACTGATAAATGCAATAACAGCCAGATATAAAGATAAGTATGTGGGATTACATCATAAAAGATATATGATACTAACAAGGGAGTTACAATATTTGCGATGAATACACCTAAAAATGTCATTGAAATAAACATTTCTAAAAGCTTAGGGTGATAATCAAAAGAGAATATATTTTTAAAATTCAACATCTACGCTCCTACCTCTTAGTCAATTCTATACATTTGGATTATATACGATAAGAAGGTGGTTAATATATAGGATTATTCCTACATCTATCATGTGAAAAAAAAGTAAAAATATAAAGAACTAAAATTAGTTTTTTACTTCATTAACAAGTATCTAATTTGAGAAATTATTTAAGTATAATAGTGATTGAAAGGCAGGATATGAAACACATAATTGATGAAACAGAAACCATAGCATATGATCATTTGAAAGGATTTGGCTTTAATGACGAGCAGATGAAAGCATTGATACATCAAGGTAAAATAGATCTTCAGAAAGAGTTATCAAAACTAAAAGCACTTTTGACAGATACTGAACAACTCTCACTTGATGAGATCAACAATTCTCTTCATGCGCTGAAAGGACTATTTTTCCAACTTGGAAATCATCAAGTAGCAGAACAGCTAAATGAAATACGATCCTATGGTGAAAGCAAAGTCATCTTACAAGAAATTTCTGAGTTATTATTCGGCAAGGAATAAAGAAAATAGATTCAAAACTGCAAGGCATTATGACATCCTTCTCATACTGAATGATTCTAAAAAGCTGTTTGTCAGAATAAACCTACAGACTGATATGCATTATTTTGTTAAAGTTCTCCCAGTGATGGTAAAGGACTTAAACAATGAAAAAATATTCTTATACACTTATTGAACTCATTCTATTGTTGCCCTTTATATTGTCAGTTATCATCACTGGCTACTACTTTTACACTTTTTATTCAGAACATATTTCTATCAAAGAAGTGTTAAATACAGAGACTATCTTTTTATCTTCCATTTTTTTATTTTCTTTACTCTATATACTTTTTATAAAAAAAATTTTCTCTAAAATAACACGTGAGAATAGTAGTCTTCATCAGATGTTAATACATCTTCAAAATTACCCAAATGTAAAAAAACAATATAACATTAAAGAGATGCTTGTTAAGCAGGACAAAATAGAGATCTATGAATTCTTCATAAAAATTATCTATGATCAGGAAAAAAATATAAACCTTTCAGAACAGGCAAACCAGGCCAAAAGTTTATTTCTTGCAAATATGTCTCATGAGATTCGAACACCGCTCAATGGTATCGTAGGTTTTACAGACCTGCTCAGATCAAGTGACTTGAATACGGAACAAGATGAGTATGTGGAGATCATTCAGAAAAGTTCAGAAAACCTGCTTGCCATTATCAATGATATTCTAGACATTTCAAAGATCGAAAGTGAAAAAATTGAAATTGAGAAGATAGCATTTAACCCTATTACCGAGTTTGAAAGCGGCATTGAGTCTTATGGAGCAAAAGCATCTGAAAAAAATATTGATCTTGGCTTTTTTATTGATCCTACTTTAACACAAAACCTCATGGGAGACCCAAGTAAGATCACACAGGTTCTTGTAAACCTCATCAGTAACGCAGTAAAGTTTACTCCGGTTGGAGGTAAGATCGATATAGATATTGAAAAGATCATTAACTACAACGGGAACACTATCGTCAAATTTTCAGTAAAAGATTCTGGTATTGGGGTATCTCCTGAGCAAAAGTCAAAGATATTTGAAGCATTTTCACAGGCTGACAGCAGTACCAGTCGAAAATTTGGGGGTACAGGGCTTGGTTTGACCATTTCAAAGAAACTCATTGAATTAATGGGCGGTGAACTTGACTTGGTAAGTAAAGAAGGAGAAGGTTCGAATTTCTTCTTTTCTCTTCGGTTTGAAGAAGCAGCAACTAAGACCACACGTCAAACTATTGAAAATCTAAATGTAGGACACTATATACCACACAATATTAAAGCCAAGCAATCAGATGAGAATATCAAAAAGTATATAACTGCCCTTACCCCTGAGTACAAGCTATATGATACGGTTGAATCATTGGAAAAAGGTCACCATCCTGAACTTCTTTTTGTAGATTTTGACTATGTTTATCATGAAGATATCCAACGACTCAATAGATTAAACTCACATATTTGTATCGTGGCTGACCTTCATCAAAATGATGAAATAAAAAAACTCTCTTTCAATCTTTATAAAACGCTTTACGCTCCTATCAATTTTACTAAAGTCGAAAAATCACTTCTAGGCATCAGGTATGAAAACATCAGTCAAGATGCGGGAGATACTGAAGAAAATAAGTTTGCCGATAAAAAGATCTTGGTGGCTGAGGACAATTTGATCAATCAAAAACTTATTAAACTCACTCTGGAATACTTTGGCATCGATGTAACACTTGCCAATAATGGTAAAGAGGCATATGAACAAAGATGCAAACATGACTTTGATCTTATATTTATGGATTATCAAATGCCTGAAATGAATGGTATAGAATCAACACGAGCGATACTTGCCTATGAAGAAGAAAAAGGGGCTAAACATATACCTGTCGTCGCATTGACAGCCAATGCACTAAAAGGCGATAAAGAACGTTTTTTATCTGCAGGAATGGACAACTACATCTCTAAACCTATCAAGAAAGAGGAAATCAAAGAAATTCTCAATCTTTATTTTACAGATAAAGCCACAGTAATTTCTGAGAAATCATTGCCTCAAAAAGAGCATGTGGATATACTCCTTTGCAAGAAAGAAAAAGGGGATTCCCATTTATTCAATACACTGCTTCAAAAAATCGGTTACAGTGTAGAAAGTGTAAAAGACCTCAAAGAGCTCAAGGAGATGATTCAAACCAAACACTACGACTATGTGCTGCTTGATAAAGGTTTGGAGAAGCTCTCTGTAGATCATGAATTACACAAAATGTTAGATGATCTATCTTTAAAAAGTATTCTATTTATTGAAAACAGAAGTTTGATAAGAGATGAAGATTATAAAAATTACTCACGTGTCTCCATGAATGTTGCAAATACAACGTTTTTAGAAAAACTGATTCGATCAGTATAAATAGGAATGCGAATTTACTCCAATCTAGGATAAGTATACAAAATTAAAGGAGTTTTTGTTATTCTTCAACATCAGAAGGTGTATGAATGGAAGATAAAAATACTTTAAAAATAATTATCGCAGATGATCATTCCATAGTGCGAAGTGGCATCAAGTTTACTGTTGCTACGCAAAATGACCTCTCTATTGAGGATGAAGCATCCTCTTTTCATGAACTTATGGATCTTCTTTCTGTAAAAGAGTATGACCTTTTGATCCTGGATTTAAATCTTGGTGACAGAAACGGTATTTCTTCTATACGTGAGATCAGTGACACTTACGATCAACTGCCCATTTTGATCTTGAGTATGTTTTCTGAGGATCCATATGCTTTACAATCGATTCAGGCTGGAGCTGTAGGTTACCTAAATAAAACAATGGTCTCAGAGGAATTGATCAATGCTATAAACACCATTAAAAATGGGAAAGTTTATTTGAGTGAAGCATACATGGATACACTTCCTTACGGAACACCTCTAGAAAAAACATCCAAAAGCTCTATTGAATCATTATCTAAACGAGAATTTGAGGTCTATTCTCTTATTACGACAGGTATCACCTCTAAAGAGATAGCTGAAAAACTTGGCTTAAGTCAAAAAACCATATCTACCTATCGTACCCGTATATTAGAAAAGTTATCATTGTCCAACACGGCACAACTTATTCAGTATTCTCTACAGAACACTATAGGCACCAAATAAACCCGATAATCCTCACTAAAAATTTGTAAGCAGAATCCTACATACAAAGCATTTGATCTATTGATATAATCCTTTATATAAATAAAAAGGAAGTCAATAATGAAAAAAAGAGTTATTATTGTCGATGATGTTGATTACAATATCGAATTTGAAGAGAATGTTATCAAGGCACTAATGAGTGAACTTGATATTGATATACAGGTCGACTCTGCATATACAGTAAATGAAGCATTAACATTAATTAATGACAATGATGCATATGATGCCATGGTCATCGATATGAATTTACCCGATGGTTCCGGTGTCGAGATAGCGAAAGCTGCGAGGAAAAAAAATCCAGAGACACGAACAGCAGCCCTTACAATTTATCCGAATAAATTTGAAAATGATCGTGCCTATTTTGATCTTTTTTTAAAAAAACCAATCATGCCATCTAACTATAAATATAATTTCATACGGCTTTTACAATTAGAATAATATACAGTATATTAAAAGAACGACGGGTTATGAAATACAAAATAAATTGACACTAAACACTAAAGGAAAAAAAATGTTAGAAGAGTTTAAAAAATTTCTCATCAAAGGAAATATGGTAGATATGGCTGTAGGATTTATATTTGGTGGTGCTTTTGCGACTGTAGTAAAATCGATGGTTGCCAATGTGGTGATGCCTCCAGTGGGAATGCTAATGGGACAAGTTGATTTTTCACAACTGTTTATAGCACTCGATGGTAACAGCTATGAAAGTATGGCAGCACTGGACAAAGCAGGTGCTCCAGCTATCAAATACGGTATGTTCATCAATGATGTGATCTCTTTTGTGATCTTAGGTTTTGTAGTATTTATGTTTATTAAAGCCTATAACAGACTCAAAGAGCCAGAAGAAGAAGCTGCACCTACAACAAAAGTATGTAGTGAATGTGCTGAGAGTATTCCTCTAGCTGCAAAAAAATGTGGTCATTGTGGTAATACAGAGGTCTAATACAATACTTATTATAGATGTTGAGATACAAGAAAAGTTCTAATACTATTGTATTTAATATTTGTAGGTTTTTGTAGAGGAATAACTGTGTAGTTAAAAATGCTCATAGTGATAAAAGTGGCGGACAGAGAGGGATTCGAACCCTCGGTACCCGTGAGGATACACGCCCTTAGCAGGGGCGCGGATTAAACCAGCTCTCCCATCTGTCCATGCGTTTTGTGGATGAGATTATAATAGTATTGGGTTAAATAAAAGCTTAAAAAAGAATCAATTATTTTTAATTTCATCTTTTTTATATAAGATATTTTATTTTTTAGGAAAATCACGAAAAAAGTGATTATCATTACATTATAGATTTACAAATAAGGTTCTAAAATGTTAAAAAAACTTACACCGCTCATCGTACTTTTATTATTTGCAATTGGTGCGTATTTGATGAAGACAGGTATGGACAATGCAGTGAAAATGTCAAAGCCGCAAAAAGTTGAAGAGAAAAAGGCTGATTAAAAGCCTGAGATCACTTTCAGTATCTCTTCCACTTTATTTTGAGGATCGCTGTCTTTATAGATAGGCCTTCCCACTACTGGATAGTCAACCCCCTCTTCACTAGCAAGTTCTAGTGTTGCTACTCGCTGCTGATCACCTGCATCTTCTCCAAAAGGTCTTATCCCTGGGCAAAGTGTCAAAAATTTTTCTGAAGTAGCATTTTTTATCCCCCTGCTCTCAAATGTAGAACAGACCACACCATCTAAGCCGTTATCATAACTCATTTTTGCAAACTGCTCCGCTTTTTCATCTATACTTTTTTCATAGACACTCTGGAAGTTCTCTTCATCAAATGAAGTCAATGCAGTGACAGCCAGCACCAATGGACGGTTTTTGTAAGGAGCCAGCCTCTCCATCACTGTTTTCATAGCTACTGCACCTGCACTTGCATGGATGTTGAACATATCCACACCGATCTTAGCGATCTCTTCAGCAGCATCTGCCATAGTATTGGGGATATCATAAAGTTTGAGGTCCAAAAATATCTTGAACTCAGGGTTGATCGCTTTAAGGGCTTCAATAAAAGGTCTTCCATCACGGATATATGCACGAAATCCTACTTTCATCCATACATTGTATGATTTCAGTGATTCGGCAAGAGCCAAATTCTCTTCCGCCGACGGCAGATCAAGTGCTACACATAGTTCCATGCTTCAAACCTCTTATATTTTTTATGAATATTCTTTGGGTATAATAATATCCTAATTTTAATATATAAGGACTAAACACACATGTTTGGAAAAGAATCAAAAAGATATGACATCCCTCAAGATGTTATGGATACATACAACTACGCTAAATTTACTACATCTAAAGGGGTTATCTGGACTAAACTTTATACAGAAGATGCACCTAACACAGTTGCCAACTTTGCTCACCTTGCAGAAACAGGCTTCTATAACGGTCTAAAGTTTCATAGAGTGATCCCTGGATTTATGGCACAAGGTGGTTGTCCTCATTCAAAAGACAATCCAGCTATGGCAGGAACTGGTGGACCAGACTGGCAGATAGCCTGTGAAACAGATACAAGTATGGCACCACATAGAAGAGGAACCCTCTCTATGGCACATGCAGGACCAAACACAGGTGGAAGCCAGTTCTTTATCACTTTTGTCGCTACTCCACACTTGGATGGTGTGCACACTGTTTTTGGTGCTATTGATGAAGATGATACTGATAGTTTCATGGTTCTAGACAACATCGAACAAAATGACGATATCATCAGTATCGAAGTTCTTGCTGAAAAGGCATAATTGATCGTTTATCATCCTTGGGCTCAGGTCCAGGGACATTAATAAAAGGAACTATATGTTTGGATATTATAGAGTTGCATCAGCTGTCAATAAAACCACTGTAGCAAACCCTGCTAAAAATGCTGAAGAGATTATTACACTCATTCAAGAAGCACACTCTAAAGAGGTTAGTGTCGTTGTATTTCCAGAGCTAACGCTTACAGGATACACTGCTAGTGACCTCTTCCTCAATCAAACCCTACTTGCTTCGCAAAACGAATCACTTGTACATATATTACATAAAACAAAAGCTGTCAATACCATTGCGATCGTTGGAATAGCCCTACTTGAAGCTGATAGACTCTATAACTGTGCAGCAGTGATCCAAAATGGAAAGATACTGGGTATCATCCCCAAAAGCTACCTTCCGAACAAAAAAGAGTTCTACGAGAAACGTCAGTTCATTACAGGAAAAGATATCACGAGAACCACAACTGACCTCTTAGGTGAAGAGATACCTTTTGGGGTGGACCTACTCTTTACAGACAGTCAAGTTATGACCTTTGGTGTAGAGATATGTGAAGACCTCTGGGCTGTCACACCGCCAAGTAACCATATGGCAAATAATGGTGCCAACCTACTCTTTAACCTTTCAGCAAGTAATGAGCTCATAGGTAAAGCAGAGTATCGTGAAGAGTTGGTTCGTACACAGAGTGGACGCTGTATGGCAGCCTATGTTTACGCCTCTTCGGGTGTAGGTGAATCTACAACCGATACGGTCTTTGGAGGGCATGCGATCATCAGCGAATATGGTTCTACACTGGCTCAAAATGAGCGTTTCTCACTTGATAGCAACCTCATCACAGCTGATGTGGACCTTGAGAGATTAAGATGGCTTAGAGTGAACGAATCAAGCTACTCTGACGGAAGACGTAAAAAAACACGTACCATCAAAGTCGATGCCCTGCCTCAAATGAGTTCACTTCAAAGAGATATCAACCCTATGCCTTTCGTACCTTCACGCTATGCAGAGAAAAAGCACAGATGTGATGAGATAGTCAATATACAAGCGCACGGCCTTATCAAACGTATGAGCCATGCACATATCAAAAAAGCAGTGATCGGTATCTCTGGGGGACTTGACTCTACCCTGGCCCTGCTCTCTACACACAGAGCGTTTGAGATCATGGATTGGGATAGTTCTGATATCATCGCTGTAACGATGCCGGGGTTTGGAACAACAAGCCGTACAAAATCCAATGCGACCAAGCTGTGTGAAGCCTTAGGTGTTACCCTTAAAACTGTAGATATCACAGATATCTCTCTTAAAGAGTTTGAGGCCATTGAGCATAATAAGGATGATCACTCTGTGACCTATGAAAATGTACAGGCACGTGCTAGAACCTCCATTCTTATGAATATGGCGAACAAAGAAGGCGGCTTGGTTATCGGTACCGGTGATCTTAGTGAAATAGCACTGGGGTGGAGTACCTATAACGGCGACCACATGAGTATGTATGCCCTTAATTCGGGTATCCCTAAAACACTCATACAGTATGTTATTGAATATTATAAATCGAATGAATCTATAGCAGATATCATTGATGATATACTCGATACACCTATCAGTCCCGAACTTCTCCCACATGAGAGTGATGAGATCGTTCAGGAGACAGAAGAGATCGTAGGTCCATATGAGCTGCATGACTTCTTTCTCTATCACTTTATCAAGTATGGAGCTAAACCAACAAAGATACGCTTTTTGGCTGATAATGCCTTTGAAGGAAAATATGATGAAGAGACCATCACCAAGTGGCTCAAGCTCTTCTTAAAACGATTTTTCACCCAGCAGTTCAAACGTTCTTGTATGCCCGATGGTCCAAAAGTCGGTACCATCTCATTGAGTCCAAGGGCTGACTGGAAAATGGCCAGTGATGCAGATGTAGAGATATGGTTAAAGGAACTCGATAGATGAAAAACAACAGCGCTGTAAAACACTTCTTTAACACCATGATTCAAGGGTTATTCTGGTTACTGCCTATCATAGCTATTATTATCATTCTCTCATGGCTTTTTACGAAGATAGAACAATTAGTAGGTAGTATGTTCAACTTTATCGGTTTCACACCTGAACATAATGTTTTTGCGTGGGAATCACTGGCTATACTAATTTTTTTAGTTCTGCTTTATATTATGGGACATCTAGCCAGAACAAAACTTGCAGATCTGTTTAATCATCTCTTTTCCAAGATTCCGGGCTTTACCACGATCAAAGAGCTTGTAGATATTTTCAACTCATCAAAAAAGGGTAAGAATCAAGTTCTAGTCGTACTCATCAAAGGATTTGGTTCAACCGGCTATAACATTGGTCTGATGTATTCTCAAAAAGAGAGTCTGGTCAAAGACCATTACACTGTTACACTCTCTATGTCTCCTATCCCCAATGGTGGATTTATGTTCGAGATACATAAAGACAATATCTATGTCATAGAAAATGCAAGCTTTGATAACAATCTACAGTACCTGCTCTCCATGGGTGTCAAAAGTTTTGCAGAGATATTAAGAGTAGAACCAAGAAATATAGATGAACTTCCTACTATAGAGAAGTGGCTTGAAGCGAAGAATAAATAATATTGTTTGTATAAAACAAAAGAGACTTCTACATAAAGTCTCTTTATCTACTTAATAGAAGAGCTGTACTGAACCCATGAACTTACTGCTGCTATAAGCTTCTGTATTTACACGTGATGCCGTAACAGAGAAAAAGAACATACTGTATATCTTTGTATATCCAAGTGAATATCCAAAATTATTATTATCAAACTCATCATTATCTACATTGAATATGGCTTTGATATGTCCCATATCACCCATTGGGAATGTTGCTGCATTTTCAAGCCCGATATAATCCTCTTTAGAATCATTGGCATAGACCAAAGAAGAGTTCCAAATAAACATAGTAAACTCTTTTTCTATAGGCAGTATCAAAGAATAATAGGTATCACCCATAACCTCAGTATGGTTATATATCAATCCGACTTTATAATTTGATTCTGTTCTATAGGTTACACCAGCTAAAAATGCATCCTCATCTTCTACTGAACCTCCATGACCTTGACCATGATGATCCAGTACCTGTTCTCCATAGGAAGCTAGAAGTAAAACGTTATTATCAAATAGATAAGAGTACTCTGCACCCTTTATTTTATTCACATTAGCATGATCCAGAGGTGAGAGATAATTCACACCATGACCTTCTCCACCATGCAATCCGGAATGCGCCATACTTCTTTTAACATTACCCAGTTGTGTCCATGGAGAAAGAAGCCCTACTCTGATAGCATGTTTTGCTTCTAAAATATTGTATTGGAAATAGAGTTGAGAATTACCAGACTCGAACAAGTTCTGGTCATCCTTATTGCTATTAAAAGATTCCTTTGTCGAGGCCCACATAGATAAAGAGTCTGTTAGGGTACCGGTCAAGTAGAGTTTAGCTAATGTGTTCACACTGTCATTTTTAGAATTATCAGATACACCTGCCATCACACCGATCGGGAAAAATCCATCCGTACCGTTAAAGTCCAAAGCACTCTTTAAAGCGGTTGGATCAAGCTTAGATGTTCTCAGTCCGTTTCTGACAAAAGAGAGTCCCATATCATTCAATGCTGGTACTTGTGAGTGACAGGCACTACATGCCATGTCATACTGTCTTGACAATGCAGGATTCGCTTCCAGGTTTAAAGTGAACACTCCTACTAATAATAGAAATCCTATTTTAATTTTTCTCATGATAGTCATTTTATTTCCTCCCCCATAAAATAATACATATAAGTAATATTATCATAAAAGTAATGAACTCTTTAAGGGCAATTAAATAATGATATAATTACCCAAATGCCAGATAAAAGGATCAAACTAATGGAAAAAGAGTTAAAAGATATCATTATCCAATCAAAGAGATCACTAAAAAAAATTCAAGATAACATAGAAGAATACAGTGAAGATTTTACAGAAGAGGTCAGTGAACTTTGGACAGAACTTAAAAAGCATTTATCTGATACGGAAGAGAAACTTGATGATGCTTATGATGAGTTTGAAGACCAGGTAAAACTCAAAAGTCATTTAGGCATGATGGAAGCAGGAGATAAAATTAAAAAACTTGAAGACGTTGCATATGAATTCACCACTAAACTTGCTTCAAATACACAAGAGGAACTTGATATTGTAAAACTTAAAGGACACCTTTTAAAGATGGAGGGTGATGATCTGTTGGAAGAGAAGCAAAAAGAGCTTTCAGCTGTATATGAGAGGTCAAAAGAAGAAGCGGAGGAACTGGCGATGAAATCAGCTAAAGAACTCAATCAAATTGTTTTAAAACTCACGGAGATCATATAATGAAAAAAACTAAATCGCTTTTGTTTGTATTCGTTGGTATATTTTTTATAGGCGGTTGTGCCTCCTCAAACATTTCCTATGAAAATGAGCAACTCAACCTACGGATCAATCAATCCCAATTACAATTACATGGAAAATCACTAGCCAAGCAAAGTGAAAATTTCTCAACACTCTTTATTGATAGAAATCTTTTACGATTGGATGATGGAAGTACGGTGGTATATGAATATGGTTGGACTGACCTGGATTATGAATTCGAACCAACAGCACCAAGAACAATAGCTATTGTATTTGATGCAAAGCGTGTTGACAAAGTCTACTATAATGCACTGATTTATGGTTTCCAGGTTATTTTAAAAGACAACAGAGTACTCAATATGATCGCAACACAAGGATTGAATCAAAGACTCCAAATTATATATGGTATGAGTACGGAAAAACTTAATGCTATGCTAAAAGAGCTTGATCCAAATGCCCAGCCAGCCTATTATAGAAATGTAATAGACCTGCGTAATGAATCATCACCATTCTTGGCTAAATGGACTACTTGGAAAGTTCATATTTTACCTTTAGTAATTCCTATACGTCGCAGAGGATTATTTTAGTAAAATAAAATTTTTTCTTATTAATAAACATATTTTTTTTAAATAAGCTTATAAGTCAGAAAAGTAAGATACAATACATACGATGAAAGATGAGGTTCGAGTTCATCTCTCGTGTGTTAAGTGTTATTGCTAGACCCCGAAAGACATCTCTCCAATTTTGATTCCACTTTAATTTAAAGTGAAAATTATTACCCAAAGGTACAAAAAAATGGCAACATTAGTAAACGGAACTGTTAAATGGTTCAACGATGAAAAAGGTTACGGATTTATTCAACAAGAGAATGGTGGAGACGATGTATTCGTACACTTTCGTCAAGTGAACAATGAAGGCGGTGGACGTGTAACATTGACAGAAGGTCAAGCAGTAACATTTGAGATCGGTGAAGGTCTAAAAGGCCCACAAGCTGAGAACGTAACACCACAATAGTGGTGAATTGCAGGTTTCATGCCTGCAAATTAACTTCCCCCTTTCCCTCTCTTTTAATAATTCACTTTCAGATCTTTATCATGAGATATCTCAAATAGTACTTCTATCTTCTTCGTTTCATTTGGAGCTAACGTAAGTATCATCTCTATCTGTCCATCTTTTAACATTTTATAATTCACTTTTTTATTTGAATTGATACTTAAAAGTTTAGACTTGATCTCTTCAGTAGTTGATGTAGGGATACGTTCTATCAATTTGAGATCTTTTGCTTTATTTGATTTGTTGATCAGTGTGAGTTTGAAACCATCTTTTTTTCGAACAGTACCTCCAAAGATTCCTGATTCACGCTCTTTATTGACTATTCGTCTACGCTCTATCTTAATATCATCTTCAACCTTTGTATAGAGGTTGTACTGCCCTTTTCTATACTCGCCTACTGCATTTTCATTGATCATTTCACTTGAAGATCTTATTATCCACTGGTTGGAATCGATCTGATACTTCGGTTTAAAAGAACAGACATGAAATGCCCTGCTGTTCTCATATGGGTATGCTCTTACATCACACTTAAGATCTGTACTCCAACTGAGCACTTTGACATCTACTGGCACACCTTTTGAAGGCAATATGAGATTGTCTATCTTATACTCTCTTGCATCTTCATAAGAAGCAACCGGAGCAGAAGAATAAGCAACAGGTGAAGCCATACTCTCTTCAGCCATCATCGCCATATCCATACTTTTTCTTTTCGCCATAGTGTTTTTAGATATTTGAGGCCGTGGTACATATTTGTTTACGATCCATGGGCGAAAGTGTATAGGATGGACGTATTGATGTGCAGAACGATAGAAAAATGTTGCTGTGTCCGCTTGGATCTCTATTCCACTTCTGTTCGTAACTGACAGATATTGCGTTACAGTCAACTCTTTTTCGCCCTTTATGTTAGCTTCATAGTGTGTCGAAAAAGAGAGATAACCTCGAGGTATGGTCAATTCTATCTCTTTATTGCATTCGGATAATGTATGCATTGCATATTTAGAGGGTGCCTGATTTTTAAATTTTCTTTGTAATATCTTTGCCTCTTCACTCAAAGACTTTTGAGACATTTTAAGTCTCGCCTGCTCTTCTCCTAGACGTTTAGCAGTTTCTATCCAGGTATCTGCTTCGAAAGTAGTAGGTTGAGGAAGTGAGATGAGTTTCTCCAAAACCTTTTTATTTTCCTGAACTGCTTCAACACGCTGTTCTGCATTTTTCAAATTCCCTAAAAGCTGACATAGTCTATCATTTGATGGACAATTTGTACTGACAGAGAGTGGTATTGTAGTACCGTTACATTTCGCTTTTACACTTTTAGTTAGACCGATAAAGTTTTTATTTGGTGTAAAGCTGTAAAAAGTATTATCTTGATATACAGACAAAGATGAAGCAGAAGCAATACCCCCGCATAAGAGTAGAGCACTAAGAGAAGTGGAGAGTTTCATTGATGATCCTTCATGATAATATGAGAACCATTATAACCAATTATTGTGTACTGTTTGTCTCTGTAAAAGTCGATAGATAATCCTGGTTTTTTGTTTGTATATAATCATATATCGCTTTTACTTCTTCATTCGTAAGATAATAGCGAGGCATGATCTTATGATAGGTATTTACAGCCTTTATCATCTCTTGAAGTGTGTTTTTACGAATGTCAGAACCTTTTAACGCCTGTTTGCCATGGATATCTCTAAACTCAACGATGGTTTTACCTTCACCGCCTTCACCATGGCATTGTGTACAACTTACTCCCCTTGGATTGGCATAGAGCATTTCACCATATTCGTAATGTGAAATAAAATCTTCCTGCGCCCATACCATCAAAGGCAATAACATCCACAATAGTTTCATAACACTGCCAACCTTACTCAATAATAGGGCAAAACTGCTGTATTGCCTAAAGTATTTTTGATATAATACAATAAAAATTATAAGGGCACTCTATGCAACTCATCGATGGTAAATCCTTAGCCAAGAAAGTGCAAACTACAGTAGCTGGTGAAGTAGAAAATCTTAAACAACAAAAAAACATTGTTCCAGGACTCGCAGTGATCCTTGTTGGTGACGATCCAGCAAGTCATGCATACGTAAATATGAAAGCTAAAGCCTGTGAAAATGTGGGATTCTATTCAATCACACACAACATGCCTGATACGATCAGTCAAGAGGAGATCATTGCTACTATAAAGATGATGAATGATAACCCACGTATCGATGGTATTTTAGTACAGCTTCCTTTACCAAAACATATAGATACGGACAAGATACTAGAGGTCATTGACCCTAAAAAGGATGTTGATGGTTTCCATGCTTACAATGTAGGACGTTTGGTTACTGGTCTAGATAGCTTTGTCGCATGTACGCCGCTTGGTGTGATGAAAATGTTCGAAGAGTATGAGATAGAACTTAGAGGAAAAGATGTCTGTGTAGTAGGTGCCAGCAACATTGTAGGAAAACCTATGGCTTCTTTGCTGCTTAACGCTGAGGCAACTGTCACGATCACGCATATCTATACAAAAGATCTAAAAGCTCATACAAGTAAAGCTGATATCGTTGTAGTAGGAGTCGGTGTTCCTGGACTTATAAAAGAAGATATGGTCAAAGAAGGAGCCATTGTCATAGATATAGGTATCAACCGTATTGAAGACGGTTCACTTGTAGGTGATGTTGATTTTGAAAATGTCAGCACTAAATGTTCTTACATCACTCCAGTACCTGGCGGTGTAGGACCAATGACCATAGCAATGCTTTTAAGCAATACTCTAAAATCAGCAAAAGCTAGAAGATAATGAAGAAGTTTTTCCAAGCATTTGGCAAATTTGCCAGTTCATGGACCGGTACGATCATCATTGTACTTTTCCTCATATTTTTTGTGGCTCAATCTTTTGTTATTCCGTCAGGTTCAATGAAAAGAACACAGCTTATTGGTGACTTTTTATTTGCAAAAAAATTCTCCTACGGTATCCCTACTCCTCACTTGCCATGGTTAGAGATCCCTATCTTGCCTGACTTCTTTGGAAATGGTCACCTTATCGAAGGTCCTAGACCACAAAGAGAAGATATCGTTATTTTTCGTTATCCTATAAATAACAAAATTCATTATGTAAAACGTTGTGTTGCCGTTGGAGGGGATGAAGTGCTCTACACTGAAGACAAATTGCTCATTCACTTTCATGAAGGTGATACATATATTAAAGAGAATTATCCAGCTGATAAAATTGTTTCACTAAGAGAGAAACTTTGGGTAGTGAACCCCTATATGGAGAAGTACCCGGGTATACAGTATGCACCTGAAGGGGTAACTATATTTGAGGGACTTCTTCGTTACTACGCGTATAATGAAGAGATAGATATGATTCCTGTCTATGTAGATGGTCTAGATGCACAAACATATGAATTGACAGGAAAAGGTGTCAATGCACTCTATACAAAAGTAGACGAAGACCATTTCTATATGGTCGGTGACAACCGAGACAACTCCAATGACAGCCGTTTTTGGGGTGCAGTGCCCTATAAGCTTATCGTAGGAAAACCGTGGTTGAACTATATGAGTTTGGAGCACCGTTCATACGATACGATGCTAAATGGTAACTCAAATGGAAGCGGAAAAGACAATACCGGTCTAAAACGTGTATGTGGCGACGTAGAGATCGATACAGCTGAATGTGCAGAGATGTGGGAAAATCAGCGTTTTACTGTGCGCTGGGGGCGTATAGGTAGACGTATCGAGTCTATCCAAAGAGAACAACCTATCGAGTAAGGAATAGATCATTATGAAAAAATTTTACATTGCAACAGACCATGCAGGTTATGCACTTAAAGAATTTGTTAAAGATTATGTCACTTCAATGGGTCATGAAATCATCGATCTTGGACCAGACTCTGCTGACAGAGTGGACTACCCTGATTTTGCAAAAAAATGTGCAGATGCTGTTATCACAGACAAAGGCAGTTTTGGAATACTTATCTGTGGTACGGGTATCGGTATCTCCATAGCAGCTAACAAAGTACCGGGTATTCGTGCTGCACTCTGCCATGATACCTATACAGCCAAACTTACCAGACTACACAATGATGCCAATATCCTCTGTTTTGGAGAACGTGTTGTAGGTAAAGGTGTAATTGAAGATATGCTAGAAACTTTCATCAACACTGAATTTGAAGGCGGCAGACATGCCGGACGTGTAGCAAAGATAGAAGATAGCTGTTCATACGGATCAGATCTAGGATAACCCGCGTAAGCAATTAGTCATCAATCAGACGAAGTCTGCCTTGTCACTTCGAACGCCCTTGAAAGCCAGGCGATTCGAGAGAAGTGACGACTTTTATTTTACTTTTCTAGAAAAGTAAAGGACATAACATCACTACAATATAAACGAGAGGAAGTCAAATAAAATGAGTACACTAAGCACAGAAGAAAGAGAAATCATCTTAGGAAGCATCAGAGATATCCATGACTTCCCAAAACCAGGCATTATTTTTAAAGACATCACAACCCTACTCTCCACACCACACGCTTTTGACACCCTAATGACACACCTCTCAAAACGTTACGAGAGTTATGAACTAGACTACATTGCCGGTATCGATGCAAGAGGCTTCATCTTTGGATCAATTTTAGCCGATAGACTGGGTGTAGGTTTCGTACCTGTTCGTAAAAAAGGTAAGCTGCCCTACACGACCGTAGCCGAAAAATACAGTCTTGAATATGGATTTGATGAAGTGGAGATCCATATTGATGCATTTGGGGAACATGAGAGTCCAAATGTACTTCTTATTGATGACCTAATGGCAACAGGCGGTACAGCAAAAGCAGCGGCCAACCTCATAGATAGAGTCGGTGCAAACTGTGTTGAAGCGTGTTTCATCATGGAACTTGGCTTCCTCAATGGACGTGAAGGTTTTAATGCTCCTGTATACTCTGTTCTAGAGATAGATTAATAATTTAATTTATACTCTGAAAATTCATTATTTACTTATAGATAAACTATGTAGTGTATAATGCCATTATATACACAAGGTGGTAGTTTTGAGAGTTTATCTATTTTTTTCACTTTTTCTTCTTCTTTTCTTTTCGATCCATTATCTTTTCTATTCAAGAGTGATCAAAAAACTTCTTGTTTCAGATTGGACCAAAAGAGTGTTTACGACCCTATTGGGACTGAATTTCATTTTTAATATCCTCTATGTTGTAGGTCGATACTCAGACATACTCAACAGTTCATTTTATTATCTCTTTTCACTCTCGATCGGCATCTCTTTTATGCTGCTTTTATACTTGATCCTACATGAGGTTCTTCACCTGTTTCACAAGACACTCAAAAATGTAGACCACTCAAAAAGATCATTTATAAAAAACACCGGTGATGGTGCAATGCTCATGCTTGCAACATCCTATGTGAGTGCAGGTGCCTATGAAGGAAGTAAAGCGCCTGTAGTAAATGTAGTGGATTTCAATCAGTTTGATTTTTCTATCGTGCAGATCAGTGATCTTCATATAGGTGGATTGATAGATAAAGAGTTTGTCAAAACCTCTGTAAAAAAAATAAATGCACTGGATCCTGATATCGTTTTCATTACCGGGGATATTGTAGATACTGCACTTGGAGAGATAGAGGATATTATCATGGAACTTGATAATATCACTTCAAAATATGGTTCCTATTATGTATTAGGTAACCATGAATACTTTCATGATCCACTAAAGCTTATCGACTTTATGAAGAACACAAAGATCAAACTATTACTCAATGAGCATGTTAAAATTGATGCACTTAAGCTTAATGTAGTGGGTGTAACTGACCGTATTGGTTATCGTACGAACTTTCTACCACCTGACATCCATAAAGCATTTTCAGGATGTAATGAAAACTATAAAACCATTCTACTTGCCCATCAACCAAAATTCATAGAGGAGCTTGGAAACTATACCCCTGAGCTTATACTCAGTGGTCATACACATGGTGGTCAGATCTGGCCGTTTGAATATTTGGTCAGACTACAGCAGCCTTATGTGAAAGGGTTACATAAACTTCCGTCCGGCAGCCACATTTATGTCAACAGCGGCATTGGATTTTGGGGACCTCCTATGAGACTTGACTCTCAGGCTGAAATTGCCTATATTGTATAGAACAAGAAAGATGCTATCCTTGAATATAAGGTGTTTTATAACCTCTCATTGGATATAATCTTTCCCATTACGACACGAGAGAATTAAATGAATTTACATGAAGAAATATATATTCCAAAACCAAGCCCGCATGACCCTGATGCTCTAGGTCATTTTGGAAGCCTTGATGATGGCCAAGCCGGTTATGGCGGTCGTTTCGTACCCGAAACACTTATGCCTGCTCTTGAGCAGCTTAAACTTGACTATGAAGCAGTACGCTTTGATAAAGACTTTTGGTCAGAGGTGAACTACTACTACAAAAACTATGTAGGTCGTCCTTCTGCACTATATTTTGCTGAGAATATCTCTAAAGAGATAGGTGCAAAGGTTTATCTGAAAAGAGAGGATCTCAACCATACAGGTGCACACAAGATAAACCACACTGTAGCACAGGCAGTCCTGGCAAAAAGACTTGGTAAAAAGAAGATCATTGCAGAAACAGGTGCCGGTCAACATGGTGTTGCAACAGCTACAGTGGCTGCACTCTTTGGCTTAGAGTGTGAAGTCTTTATGGGTGCTAAAGATGTAGCACGTCAAGAGCTCAATGTTTTTCGTATGAAACTGCTTGGTGCAAAAGTAAATGCCGTCGAAAGTGGTTCTAAAACACTCAAAGATGCTATGAATGATGCCATCAGACACTGGGTGACCAATGCCAGAGATACTTACTATCTTATAGGTACAGTTGCCGGTCCTCACCCCTACCCTATGATGGTGCGTGATATACAATCCGTCATTGGATGGGAAGCCAAAAAGCAGCTCAATGCTGTTGAAGGATGTCTACCTGACAAAGTGATCGCATGTATTGGTGGTGGGTCTAATGCTCTTGGGATCTTTAATCACTTTTTAGAAGATGAGAATGTGGAGTGTATCGGTATAGAGGCTGGTGGACTTGGACTTGACTCTAAGCATGGGTGTTCACTTGCAAAAGGAAGTCCTGGTGTACTTCATGGACAACTCAGCTATTTGCTCCAAGATGAAGATGGACAGGTACAAGAGGCTCACTCTATCTCTGCCGGGCTTGACTATCCTGGCATAGGGCCTGAGCACTCTTTCTTGAAAGATGAAGGTATAGCTACCTATGATTATATTACGGATGATGAAGCCATGGACGCTTTCGTATGGCTTTCACAAGCTGAAGGTATCATCCCGGCTTTTGAAACTTCACATGCCATTGCATATCTCAAAAAGATGAATCCTGAAGAGATCCAAGGAAAGACGATCCTGGTCAACCTCTCTGGACGTGGTGATAAAGATATGATACAGGCTAAAGATATTTTAAAAGAACAATTTAATTAATTTAGAAGGAAATAGTATGAATTTCGAATTAACCACACTTCCGGTGGCTGATATCAGCAGTGATGTGGAAGTTATCATCGTTGTCGACAAGGATACAAACCACCGTTTTGTACAAGATAAAAAACTTTTGAAGAAAGCAGGATTCTCTGCAGGTCAAGATGAAACATATCTGCTTATAGAAAAAAATAGACTCTATGTGGGTGCGGAAGCTTTAGAAAGTAAATCGATCAGAACAGCAGCTGCATCTGCTATAAAAGCACTGCAAGGTACCAAGTATAAATCTATGAAAGTGGCTACCTATACAAACAAAGGTTGTTCCTATACCCTACGAGGAATGATCGAAGGATTTATGTTGGGTGGGTACTCTTTTGAGACATATAAGAGCAACAAGAAGAAAGATCGTATCAAGCATATCACTGTATCACTGGAAGAGTACTCTAAACTCGACATTGACATAGAAAAAGCCTCTGAGGCAATACATAAAGCACAGATCATAGCTGATGCTACAAACTTTACACGTGACATCGTCAATACAACACCTGATGACTGCTACCCGGAAGTTATGGCTAGTATTGCTGAAGGTATGGCAGAAGATACCGGACTTAAATGTAAAGTACTCAAACCAAAAGAGCTTCGTAAAGAGAAAATGGAAACTCTACTCGCTGTTGCACGTGCAAGCCGTCATGAACCAAGAGTCATACACCTCACACACAAACCTAAAAATGCAAAATATGTTGTTACTTTAGTAGGAAAAGGTTTAACCTATGACAGTGGTGGTCTGAGCCTGAAGCCTGCAGACTTTATGGTCACTATGAAAGCGGACAAAGGTGGCGGTTCAGCGGTTATAGGTATCATGAAAGCTGTAGCAGAGATGGATCTACCTGTAGAAGTACATGGATTTGTAGGTGCAGTTGAAAATATGATCGGTGGGGATGCATATAAACCGGATGATGTACTTGTTGCTAAAAACGGTAAAACCATTGAGGTCCGAAATACAGATGCGGAAGGCCGTTTGGTTCTTGCAGATACACTCTGTTACGCACAACAAGAAGTTAAGTCTGATTACCTATTTGACTTTGCTACACTCACAGGTGCCTGCGTGGTTGGTGTAGGCCACTATACCTCTGGTATCATGGGTAACTCTGAAGAGATGAAATCACTTGTCGTAAATTCAGCTAAAAGTGCAGGAGAGCTTGCAACAGCTCTTGACTTTAACCCTTATCTAAAAAAGACGATCAAGTCAGAGATAGCAGATATCTGTAACATATCAAATACTCGTTATGGTGGTGCGATCACTGCAGGTCAATTCCTTTCAGAATTTATCGATGAGCATCATACTGATAAATGGGCACATATAGACATCGCTGGACCAGCATTTATAGAACACCCATGGGGAGAAAATCCATTTGGTGCTTCAGGTGCAGGTGTAAGACTCATGGTCAAACTCATTGAGAATCTTGCCAACCCAAAAGAAAAATAAAGATTATTTTAACTTAACATGGCACGCTAATGCCTCTTTTGCAAGCATATCCGCAATAGTATCTCTGCTATTGATGATATGCTTGATACCCAATTGCGAAAACACTTCCTCTTCGGCACTGTTATTTACTTTTACGATACTATTGATATCAGGATTGAATGATGCGATATTTTCACAGATCAATTGTCTTTGTATCTCATTTTCAATGGTCACAATAATAGAGGTACAGTCATTGACATTAAAGTGTGATAAGACCATTTTTTGTGCAGCATTGGCAAAATAGATAGCCTCTTCACCCTCTGCAATTACTTTATCTACAATTTTAACATCATGTTCAAGCACAATGTAGAGCAAACCTCTTTCTCTAAACTTTTTTACCAGTTTTCGCCCAACTGGCCCGTATCCACAAACGATAATGTGATCACGATATGTACCACTTTGAAGTGCACGATCACGTAATCCTTCCTGTTCTTTATGAAACATATCTGCCAACTTTTTAATGTTCTTTAAAACAAAAGGTGTCAGTATCATTGAAAGTACAACTGTAATGATCATGATCTGATTCAGGTCAGCAGGTATAAGATCATTTGCGTGTGCAAGTGCCAGGATCGCGAGTGAAAATTCACCTACCTGGAAAAGTGCCAGAGCTGTTTTAAGTGCAGTTCTTTTTTGGACAAAGAAGTTCAATATACCAAAGATCAACAGACCTTTGATCATCATGATCCCTACCAATAAGCCTAAGATTATATGCCAATAGTCAACAACAGAGTGCCAATCTATCAACATCCCGATCGTCACAAAAAAGACACCTAAAAGGATATCTCTAAATGGAATGAGATCTGTTTCTATACGATAACGGAATCTTGTCTCTGCTATCATCATACCCCCGATGAATGCACCTAAAGAGTAAGTAAATCCAAACATATGTGCCAAATATGAAGTACCCATAACTACAAGAAGTACAGCAACCAAAAAGATCTCTTCAGACCCTGTGGACATCACCCAGCTAAAGAAATGTTCAAGAAAATATTTACCCAGTATAAAGAGAATTAAAAATACAACTAGTGCACTAGCCAATGTCTCTAGAAGTAAGAAGGCTACAGACTCTGACTCTGACGCGAAGAAAGAGACCATTAAAAGCAATGGTACAACTGCCAAGTCCTGGAAGAGTAAGATACCTAACGTGCTTCGCCCATACCCTGAGTGGATCTCATTGTTTTCATTTAGTATCTTCAATACGATCGCTGTTGAAGAGAGCGCCATTGCAAAACCTACTACAATAGCGGTTTTTGTTTCCAGTCCGAATGCATAAGCAC
>Ga0180436_10001502_pt1 | contig 22755 bp, 2 predicted proteins | sample SS_ome_2_FD_132434 | JGI IMG/M metagenome (GOLD analysis project Ga0180436, IMG submission 132434) | Hypersaline lake sediment archaeal communities from the Salton Sea, California, USA - SS_3_S_2 metaG | ecosystem: Environmental > Aquatic > Non-marine Saline and Alkaline > Hypersaline > Sediment... | reverse complement strand
GCCAAGCTGCTGGCGGGCGTGGGCTTTGGTTTCAGCGCTGATCTGCAGATGGATACCGGCGGTGGCTTTGCGGCCAGCCTGAGCCAGTTCGGGGCCGGTATCGAGATTGCGGATTCCGGCCTGAACGTTACCGCGAGCATCGGCGCGGTGAGTGGTACGGCTACTGGCGATGTCTCCCTGGATGCGGCCCTGGTGGCCCAGTTCGCGGGAACCGCTGACTTCACCGACACTACCGATGCAGCGGCCTTGCTCAGCGCGCTGGACCTGGATCTTGGTGGTGCACTGACCGGCTTCACTTACGACTTCGATAATGACACCTTCACCTTCGGTGGTGACGCGGAATATCTGGTTGCTCTGGAGTTAACCGTTGGTGGCAACCTGATTGAGGTCGGTGGTGCTGCTGCCAAGGCCACTATCGATATCTCAGGGGGGAATCCCTTCAGTGGCGACAACCCGACCATTGTGTTCGGTGCCGATTTCGATAGTTTCTTCGACTTCAATAACCTGACGCCCACCGCCATCATCAACACCCTCGCCAACTTCATCGGCTGGATCGAGGATGCCACGGGCAGCTCGCTGTTGTCCGACATCGAGATTCCATTTGTCGAAGGTGGTCTGGATGACCTGGCGAACCTGGCCCAGGTGCTGTCCAATGCGCTGATCTTCGACTTTGGCGGCGACAATGTCCGCGACGGCGCGGACAAGCTGTTGACCGACTTCAACAATGCTCTGCAGGCGGCTGGGCTGGATGCCTTCCTGCGCGCCATTCCGGGTTCGGTTGTTGGTGAAATTGATCTTGAGTTGCTGGACGGTGTGGCCAGTGTGGATATCAATGGTTCCAGCCTGGACGCGACTCTGGGTAACGGGAATTACGGTGGCACCATCACACTTGGTGGCCTGGAGCTGACCGGTATTTTAAGCGGTGCACTGACCGCTTCCTTCACCGTCAACCTGAACGGTGGTCGAGCGATTCAGAAAGAGTTCGAACTTTCTGTTGAGGATATGGCCGACAACATCGGCCTGGGTGATGACCTGCCCAAGCTGCTCGATGCCTTCAACATTCCGACCTTCGACTCGGTCCAGGATTTCCTGGGTCGTCTGAGCGAAATCGGTGTGCTCGGTGATGCATTTGCTGAAGCCGATCTAAGCAATTTCTACGATCCGGTTGAAGATCAGCTGACCTACGAAATTGCCATTACCGACAAGCCGATTTTCGACGTTGAGTTGCCGGCCGATTTCAACCTGGACCTGGGCTCGCTGCTCAACGTGCAGAGCGACACCCGTCTGGTGCTGTCCGGTATGGGGTCAGTGGGCCTGGTGCTGGGCTTCGACCTGACCAGCAGTCCGGGTGTCGGTGATCTGCCCGGCGTTTCGGGTGACCTGGAAGGAACCACCCCGCTGAGCACCATCGGTGTTGAGCCGAAGACGCAGCCGGCGGTCACCGGTACCAGCGATCCTGCCTCTGTGCAGGGCATCCTGAGTTCGGATGCGGGCTTCACCCTGGATATCATCGATACGAGTACGGATCCGGAATCGATTACGGCCTCTTACGACATCCTCGTCGAGAGTAGCGCTACTACCGACAACACCACCATCGATCACCTGGTCATCGACATCAATAACGCACTGAATGCGGTATTTGATGATCCGGACGGTAACCCGGGCACCAATGATTCATTGCTCGCTGCCGATCGTGTGAGTGTCAATCACACCGACGGTCGCCTGGTATTTACCGGTGGCTCTAACATCGACAAATTTGCCATCAGTGTGGCATCCGGTGACCCGGCGCTCGGGGCCTTTGGCCTTCAGCCGACGCAAAGCGCTTCGGCCGACGGTGGAACGGCCAGCCTCACCGCCGCAGTGCCGGTGCCGACGTTGATTGGTGTGTTGAATAGCGATGCGCCGATTACCCTGCAGCTCAATGGTGCTGGTGGTGCGACAGAGACCTACGTGGTCACCGTCAGTGCCGAAGACACCTTTAAGCTTACCCTCGACGGCGAGGTGCAGAACGTCAACCGCAACATCATCGACCTGGTCGCCGATGTGCAGACCGCGCTGGGCGAGGCCAAGGAATCCGGCGCTCCTCTTGATACCGATCCTTCCTTCGATCTGAATGACATCATCGAAGTGGGCTTCCAGGGCAAGTTCCTGGTGCTGAGCCTCAAAGAGGGTGTTGAGTTGATCAATACCCCAGAGACGATTGATGGTTTCGACGTCACTGCAGCGGATGCACGTCTGGGTCTTCCCACCGGGTCGGCCAATACCGATGACCTGCTGATACGTTTCGACAATGGCGAAACCGTTGGTATCGATATCACGGATTTCAATACTGACGGCAACCTGGATATCGATGATGTATTGGCAGCGATCACCAATGCCGATCTCAGCGGTGTCGTCGGCGCCACGGGCTCGCTATCCGCCATTATCACGCCGGACGATGCTGCTACGCCTGAAAATGAAGGCGGTAAGAGCCTGACCATCAGTTACGACAATGGCACCAGAAAACTGCTGGCCATCGAGGCGACCAACGGTTCCTCGGCGGCTGCACAGCTCGGCATCATTGGTATCGATTTCAACGATCGGGCCGATCCGGGCACACCGGAAGCGGAAGCGGACGGCAGCATCACCGGTCGCGCGATTGGCGGCGTGACCCTGGCCGATCGCTTCTTCATCACCTCGCCATCTGGGGGCAGCCTGGAGAACATCGCGAGCTTCGAGTTCAACGCCGAGGCAGGGCGCCTGATCAAGGATCTGCGCCTGGTCAGCGATGACGATGTGCTGGTCTCCGACAGCGTCGACTTGCGCGCATACGCGGATTCCGACCTGGGTGATGACGAATACCTGGAAATCGAGATCAAGAATGTCAACGGCTTTGCTGATGGCACCTATCGGATTGGGGCTGTTGTCAGTGGCATAGATGCAGACGGCGACGGCACGGCAGACGAATTCGGCGTGAAGATCCTTACCGCCGGTGGTGGCGATGCCGATCTTGGCACCGACGGCCTGGCCGGTGGTGTCGGCGTCATCAATACCGGCGTGGATGCATCTGCGGCGCTGGGCTTTATTGAAGTCAACCTTGATGGCACTGCAGACTTCCAGGCCGAGGCGTCCATCGGCCTGAACACCGGCAATGCCGCGGTCAGCGATGGCACGGTGACGCTGGCCGAGGTTATCGAGCAGGCTGAGTCCGGCAATGTGCTGGATCTGTTCCGCATCCCGAGTGTCGCTGTGCCGTCTGGCGATACCGACTTCGGTGGTGTTGACCTGACCCTCTCCATTGGCTCTGGCTCGGATGGATTCGATGCCATTATCAATGACATCCTGCCGGGCAATTCGGCAGCAGTGACCATCGATATCCTGGCGCTGGGCGACCCGTTCATGAAAACCCGCTTCGACCAGGCGGGTGGCTTCAGTTTCACCGATAGCGATACCTTTACCGTCAACAGCAATGCAACCCTCAATGGCTTGCTGATCGAGGGCGCCAAGCTGCGCTTCACGCTGGACACTGGCGATGTGTTCGATGCCAAGATGGACTCCGTATCCGACTCCGGCGGCGTGATCACCGTGGATCTTGTCGAGCTGACCAAGGTTGAGGGTCCGGCCCCTGAGTCTGATCCAGCACTTGATGCGGGAACCATCACCGACGTGGTATTGTTGCCGTCGGCCGATGTGACCCTGCCGGATATTGGCGCCATCTTCGAGAACCCGTTTGCCGACTTCGGCATCGACCAGATTCTCGATGCGTTGGAGCTGTTGGTCGACTTCCTGCTCGATTTTGAGCAATTCGACTTCCTCGATCAGCCGATCCCTGTACTCGACAAGTCGGTTTCCGACCTGCTGGGCATGGCCCAGGATCTGGCCGATTACATCGACGAACTGCGTGCGAACCCCTCGGACAGCCTGCAGTTCCTCGAAGATGCCATCAATGACGCGATTGGTCTGTCCGGCGCAACGCTGGCCGACGTGTTTGATGTGGTCAATGACCAGGCGCTGGGCACCACGCTGGATGACGCGCTCAGTGGTTTCAACATTGGCTGGGACAACACCAAGGAGATGTTGACCCTGACGCTGAATATCGGCGCAGGGTTCTCCGAGTCGCTGAATGTCGGTTTCTCCGAGATGGGTTTCGGTGATCTGTTTGCGGACATCGGCATTGACGGTTTGTTGGATTTCTCCGGTTCCGCCGGGCTTGAAGCCTCTGGCGGCATCTTCCTGAACCTGGGTCTGGGTATCGATATCAACCAGTGGTCGTCAGATCCTACTGCGTTGACCGACGCGGTTTACATTCTCGACAGCAGTGCCATCGATGCCGCGTTGGAGGTTGCAGGTACCAACCTGGCCTTTAACGCGGGGCTGGGTCCGTTTGCCCTGGCGATTCAGAACTCGGAGAGCGACGATGCCGAGATTGAAATCGAAGTGGGTGCCGAGGTTGCGTTTAATGACTCACTTGACGAATGGGACGATGGACGCATTGCCATCAGCCAGCTGATCGGTGGTGGTGTCTCGTTCACCGATGCCTTCAACATCACCGGTTCTGATGGCGCCGAGAGTTTCGGTACCGTTTCCGGTACCTTGCCGGTGTTCTTCCCGAACGACGCCAATCTGGTCGGCACCATCCGCATCGGTGAAGCGGCAGGCAGTGGCGCACCAAGCTCCGGACTGGGTGATCTGCTCAACTTCGGCAACCTGACCTTCACCACTGATTCATCTGGCCTGTCGGCAGCGGAAGCCACGCTGACTGATGGTAACAGCGACAATGACGCACTGGTCGTTGATATCTCGGACCTGGTGGGCTTCTTCCAGGACTTCGATTTCAGTTCCTTCTCACTGTTCGACAACATCAAGCTGGCCGTGGATGGCTTCGACAGCTTCCTGCAATTGCTTGAAGATTCTGTGTTCGGTGCCTTGGGTGATTTGAATATTCCGCTGGTCGGCGCAGGCTTTGCGGATGCGGCCTCCTTTATCGCCGACTTCCGCGTGGATTTTGTGGGCCCTCTGCGCGAGGCCATCGATACTGTCGAGGATGCGGCAGACGATTTCACCGATCCGGATAAGAACATTATCTCCAAGCTATTGTTCGACCTGCTGGGTCCGGATGGACTGGATCTGCTGCTGGAACTGGATCCTCTCGACAAGCCGGGTGACCTGACTGCCGGCCTGTCGCCGGAAGACTTCATCATGCTCGATTCCGATGCCCTGGCGAGCGTGCTGTTCGATGGTGAAGATCTGTCGATTGCCGACATCGCCTGGGACTTCAAGATCGGCCAGACCGGCCTGGGCCTGGAGAATGCCGGCTTTGGCTTTGACATCGGTATCCCGGGCCTTGGTCTGCGTACCGATGCGGAAATCGATGCAACCCTCGGCTGGGAACTGGAACTCGGCTTTGGCCTTTCGACCCAGGACGGTTTCTATCTCGACGTTGAAAACGAGGATGGCACCCCGGAACTGGTCTTCAATGTCGATGTCACGCCAACGGGCTCCATTACCGGCGAACTGGGCTTCCTGGCGCTGACCGCCACGACCGCGGAACGTGACATCGACGGTGAAGCGGGCAACGAAAGCACGGGCCTGAGCGCCTTCTTCGGCATCGACCTGTTCGACAGCAATCTCGCCAATGACGATACAAGCGAAGACGAGAACCGCCTCGGCCTGACCGAGTTCGGCGACATCGGCCTGGAGCTCAGCGCAGAGGTCACAGCGGCCGCTGTGCTGGATATGGTGTTGGGACTGAATTCCTCGCTGGTGGGCGATGCGGTCGCCAGTGGCTTCCCGTCCATCGTTGCAGATTTTGACTTCCTGTGGAGCATCGACTTCACCGGCGAGAACGCCATTCCTCTGATCGGGGGCGATACCTCACCCGACTTTGGCAGCGTACTCGGTGATTCCCTCAAGGTGCTGGCGTTCAACGACGTTGGCCTGGATCTGGGTGAGTTCATTACCGAGGTGCTTGGCCCGATCGTGGACGCGGTCTCGGAGTACACCGCGCCGCTGCAACCGTTCATCGACTTCCTGACCACGCCGATACCGGTGATCGATGCCTTCGGCGTCAACCTGACCATGCTGGACCTGGCGGCAGCGCTGGGTGATTTCGATGCTGGCCTGATTGAAAACCTGGCCGAGATCATCACCTTGATCAATGCGGTTGCCGATTTCCGATTGAATTCACCGGATGAACTGGTTATTCCATTGGGTGACTTTGTACTGTTCGGCCCAGGGCAGACAGACAACCCGTATGCCGATGACTTCGATCGCGCTGATGCATTCGCCGATCGGGTCAAGACCGGTGGTTTCGCGGTCGATGACAGCACGGTCGACAGCTTCCTGGCGAGTGTAATCGACGATTCTGGCGCTTCGGACAAGGACAAGAACGCCGCCAAAACCGTACAGAAGCTGAAGAAGCCCGGCGGGGCCTTTGCCTTCCCGATCCTGGAAGATCCGACCCAGGTCTTCGGCCTGCTGATGGGTGAGAGCCCGGTACTGGTGACCTACGACCTCGAGCCGCTGATCGTTGGTTTCGAGCAGAACTTCTTCTTCTCGATCTTCGGTCCGCTGGGCGTTTCGCTGGGCCTGATCATCGAGTTCACGGCTGATTTCGCGTTTGGTTACGACACGCTGGGTATCGAGCAGTTCGTGGAAAACGACTTCAAGAACCCGCTGCAGTTGTTCAACGGCTTCTATATCTCCGATACCGAAAACCCGGACGGCTCCGGTGCCGACGTGCCGGAACTGATCTTCCTGGGCGGCATCACCGCCGCGGCGGAGCTCAACCTTGGCATTGCGCGTGCCGGCGTTGCCGGCGGCCTGTTCATCGAAATCCTCTTCGACCTGTTCGACCCGGACGATGATGGCCGCGTACGCATCAACGAACTGATCTCCAACGTCGAGAACCAGCTGCGTGCGCCGGGTGCCGAAAAGGCACTGGCCCCGCTGGCAATCTTCGATGTGACCGGTGAGATCTTCGCGCGCCTGTTTGCCTTCCTGAAGATCGACTTCGGCTTCTTCGAGATCGATAAGGAGTTCGATATCGTCGACCCGATAACCCTGCTTGATTTCGAGATCGACTTCTTCCGTCCGCCGGTGGTAGCGAGCGAAGCGCAGGGTGACCTGATCATCAATGTAGGCGCCTTTGCCGATCAGCGCCTGCTGGGTGATACCCGTGACTTTGGCGAGACGGTAACCGTTCGCAAGCTCAGCGAGGGTGGCGGCAAGGTCAAGGTGGGTGTGTTCACTGTCAGCAATGGGTTCGGTTCCGACAGCCCGACCGAAAGCAATCTCTTCGAGTACGAACTGGATGCGGGTGGCACCATCGTGATCGACGCGGGCGCCGGGGATGACAACATCTATCTCGATGGCTGGCAGGGCAACGAGGTCGTGTTCGATATTCGTGGCGGCCTGGGTGATGACCATATCGAGTTCACCAACAGTGTCGCTGGCGACTTCAATTCACCGTTCAACATTATCGATGGCGGAGCCGGTGCGGACACTATCATCGGTTCCAACGGTCGCGACTACATCACCGGCGGTGCCGGCGACGATACGATCGACGCAAAAGGCGGCAAGGACGTGGTGGTTGCCGACCAAGTCGATATCTTCGGCAGCGCCCTGGTGGTGAACGTACTCGGTAATGACGGGGCTGATGTCATTACCGGCGGCAGTGATGAGGACATTCTGTTTGGCGGTGGCGGTAAGGACAAGGTCGTCGGCGGGGCCGGTAATGACCTGATCCTGGCCGACGGCGGTACGGTCGCTTTCAACAATGCCATCGACCTCACTTCCGACGTGGACAGCGTGTTGCCACTGTTGGGCAACGTCAAGCCGCTGCATGAGGGCGGCGTTAGCGGTACAGACAACCTTGGCGAAGGCGTGGCCGACGAGATCTTCGGTGATGATGAGGCTGGCAGCGAGACCGGAGACGATATCATCTTCGCATCCGGCGGCAACGACGAAATCGATGCTGGCAAGGGCGCTGACGTGGTCTTCGGCGGTGCTGGCTTCGATGACATCATTGGCGGTGCCGGTGCCGATCTGCTGGTCGGTGATGTCGGTTCCATCCTCGGTCCGATTGTCCCGCTGACCAACACCGATAACCTCAGCCAGAGGGCCAAGCAGGTCGGCCTGGCAGCGGACGGGGCGGGTGACACCATCTACGGTGGTGACGATAATGACCTGATCTTTGCCGGTTCCGGCAATGACGAGGTGTACGCTGGTGCTGGCGATGACCTGGTCTTCGGCGGCGCCGGTGCTGATTACATCGAGGGTGGTGCCGACAACGACGATCTGCGTGGTGAGAGCCAGGGCGACACCATCTACGGTGACGATGCCGATGGCCTGCTGACCGGTAATGACATCATCAATGGTGGTACCGGCCCGGACCTGGTGTTCGGTGGCCTGGGCGACGACAAGATCATCTCGACCAAGGGCTCCGACGTGGTCAACGCGGGCGAGGGTAACGACACCTATGTCGTTAACCTGGCCGGTGGCACCACCACCTCTTTCATCGACATCGTCGATGGTGGCCCGGATACCGACACTGACCGCCTGGAGGTCAATGGTACCGATCGCGATGACACCATCCTGATCCGTTCCGACCTGTCGGGGCAGTTTTCCTTTATCGCCGGCATCAACGGCGAGTTCGATGTCGAGCGCATCAATTACGGCGATACCATAGAGCGCATCATCATCAATGGTGGCGCCGGTGATGATTTTATTGTCTCGGATGACACGTCAGCGGTCATTGAGGTCAATGGCGAAAGCGGCGACGATCGCTTCCAGATCGGCCAGCTGTTCCGCACGCCGCGCTTCACCAACATCGATCAGTTCGAGCTGCCGATCGATACCGGCATTCTCGAGGATGACTTCTTCGGTTCCATTGAAGTTACCCGCGGCTGGTTGTCCAACGGCATCAGCGAGCCAATGACCATTAATGGCGGCATCGGTGATGACACCTTCACCGTCTACCACAACAAGGCCGTATTGAGCCTCAACGGTGACGAGGGCGACGACATCTTCGAGGTGCGGGCCTTTGCCCTGGCCGGCAGCCAGGAGCCGCAGCGTGAACGTACCGACCTGTCCGGCGGTGCGGGTGCGGATACCATTCGCTACGCGGTCAATGCGCCGGTCAATATCAACGGCGGTGACGGCTTCGATACCCTGATCGTGATCGGTACCGAATTCGGCGACGACTTCGTGATCACCGACGACGGCGTGTTTGGTGCCGGCCTCAACGTCAACTTCGTGAACATCGAAAGCCTGCGTGTCGACGGTGCGGAGGGCGACGACCGCTTCTTCCTGCAGTCCACCAAGGAAACCGTGTTCACCGAGCTGTTCGGTGGTCTGGGCAACGACACCTTCAATGCCTCCGGTGATACCCCGCCGGTGGTCTCGAATGACTTCCGTGGTCACAGCGGCATCATCACCCACGATATCGAGAGTACGGACAGCCTGTACAACGACCAGTCACTGTTCGGCATTTCGGCCAACGTGGGCGACAACGATGAGCCGTTTGCGATCATCACCGAGAGCCACGGTGCCACCATTATCAACGAGGGTGACGCGGTTGGTGACAGCTATGAGATTGTTTTGACCCAGCGTCCGACGCGTGACGTCTATGTCACCGTCAATTCTCCTTTGCCCTCTCCGTCAAACCGCGAGCAGGGTGCTTTTGCCTTCAGCGTCTCCAGTGACCATCCTGATGCGGAGGCACTGGCTGACGGCTCCTCGGTAACCCTGAGGTTCACGGTAGACAATTGGAATCAGGCTCAGACAGTCAATGTCACCGCATCCACGGCGATCTTCAATGACTTCCCGAGTGGCAGCTTCACACGCACCGACACCGAAGGGTTCGACTTCCAGGATTCCTCGCTGTACGACTTCAGCTACGACGATACCGTCTTCGAAGGTCAGCGCAATGGTGTGATCACACACCTGTTCAGCGCCGGTGAAACCACGGCGGGCGTCGGTACGGATGTCCTGTCTGTCGGTGTCGATACGATCCAGATCAACAAGGTGGGCTTATTAACGGCCAATGACCTGCTTGGCCGTTCCATTACCATTACGGAAGGTCCGGGCATTGCGGAATCGCGCTTCATCATCGGCGTGACCGACAATGGCGGCAGTTTCACTCTGCAGCTGCAGAACGAATGGGAGGAGAACAAGGAGCCGGAGGCCGGTACCTCTTCCTTCATCGTGCGGGTGGATGACGCCATCACAGGCGTGGTCGACAGCTTTACCGAACAAAAGGCGGACGAGATCTTCGACGATCGCTCCACCTTCACGGCAGAGGATGCCAACGGCGACCCGGTTTCCTTCGGTTCCGATAGCGAACTGATCGGTCGCACCTTGCAGATCATCGGTGGCGCGGGCGCCGGCCAGGAGCTGTTGATCCTGGAACACACGGATACCGAACTGACACTCAACGGCATCTGGACCATCAATCCGGTCGAAGGCGAGAGCATCTTCCGCATCGAGCGTTACGATGGCCTGCAGAGCCAGGTGGTCGAGGTCACCATCAATGACAACGACCGTCCGGGCCTGATCGTCGACCAGACCCAGGTGCTCGACGGCACCGGTAGCCCGGTCAGCGGTCTCGAGGCGATCACGCGCGTGATCGAGGGCTCGGATGGCGACCAGCGCGGTGAGGCGGATACGCTCAACCTGCGTCTGACCAACCAGCTCAACGGCACTGAGGAAGTTGAAGTCTTCCTGAATTACGATGCGACCCAGATCAAGGTGGTTGCCGCGGGCGATGGCCCGGACGGTGACGCACTGACCTCTGTGTTGTTCGACTCTTCGATTCTGCAGGCCGACGGCATCCAGGTGGATGTCTACGCGGTGGATGATGTGAAGCGCGAAGGTGCGCACACAGCGCAGATCGACTTCGCTTTTGATGCCGATGGCTTTGGTGGCACCGGCGATCCTGACGAGACCGGTATCCCGGCCAGCCTGGTGCTGGATGTGCCCTCCAGCGAGCCTCAGTCTTCCATCGGCCTGGAGTTCAAGCCCGATAACGAGGCGGCCATCGAGGTAAATATCTCCGGGGTGGGTGACCTGACGCTGGGCGAAGACTTCGAGCTGATCGCTGGGTCCAACACCATTTTGTTCCTGGATGACGATGGCTTGCCGCTTGAGCGCGATGGCATCATCACCATCAACTACACCTACACCCGTGCGGGCTTCGACTCTGCGTTCGCCGAGAGCGTTTTGGTCAAGATCGCCGACGACGATGCACCCACTGTGCTGGTACGCGAGAGCGATGGCTCGACCGATGTGATCGAAGGTGGTCTGGGTGGCTCCGGTGGTTTCGACACTTACGAACTGGTATTGACCAAGGCGCCGACCGCCGATGTCACCCTGGACCTCACCGAGATCATCACCAAGTCGACTCGCACCGGCGGTATCCGCCATGACCTGGTGCAGTTGGAGATCCTGTTCGCGGCGCAGGACGGCGGATTGGCTGCGCTCACCAACAGCGATGCCCTGGATGCCAGCGGTAACCAGGTGTTCGACTCGGGCGGTAATGTCGTCACCAAGGAAACCTTCACCTTTACTGAAGCAAACTGGGACAAGCCGCTGACCGTGGTTGTCCAGGCAGTCAACGATGAGGTGGTTGACGGTGGTGATACCAAGGTGTTCGCACCGGGTCCGGATACCGTGGCGCAGATCCTCGGTCCGGTACTGGTCAGTGGTGCCGGCGGTAATGGCTCGCTGTTTGGTCTCAACGAACCGCTCATGCTGCCGGGTGAGAAGAATATCAAGCCGCCTACCGGTGACATTCAAACGATTGACAATGGCGATGGCGGCGGTGCTGTCACCGTCGAGATCAGCCGTGCGGACCTGACCGGCATCGTCCTGGATGACCTGCGTATCCGCGTCGATCCGAATGACCAAGCGGTTGCCAGCCCGTTGGCTTCGGATGACGAGATCCAGGACCTGATCGGCAAGACACTGGAGATCACCCGCGCGCCGGCGGCGCCTTCGGTGGTTGACCAGTTCCGCCTGATCATCGATGTCAGCATTGATATCCAGGGCACTGGCGACCTGGCTGACGATATCGTGACCTTTACCCTCAACGCGCCTTACGACCTGGCAACGGACGAAGACGGCACGGTGATCGAGTCGCTGACTGACCTGTCCAGCGTACAGGATCCCCTTGATCCATCACTGGCAACTGACGGCGATGCACTGGTCAACCGTTATGCCATCACGTCTGAGAGCCTGAACTTCTTCGTTCGCGAGGAGGAGTCGGTCGACTTCCTGTTCGTGCACGATGGCGACAGTCCGGCCGATGACATCGATGAGCCCGTGGTGCTGACGGCCAACCGCCTGACCGGTCTCAACATGGGCCCTGATCGGGTGATCGGTGAAGTGGCCCGCCAGGGTGGCATTACCTTCTTCGATCTCGAGGTGCTCGATATCACCCTGGGCTCCGGCTACAACGATGTCGATGTCAAGGGCACCCCGACCCGTTCCGATGGTTTCCCGGTCTGGACCATTATCCGTACCGGCGAGGAGATCGCCGATCCGAACCAGCCCGGCGTGCGAGTTGGCGATACCGTCAATGTGACGCTGAACGAGATTGCTGTCGACATCGACAGTGGTACCGGATTCACGGCCGTGAACCCGGAAGTCAGCACCGGCTTCAAGCCGCTGCTGACCATCACCGATGGCAGTACCTACGCCGATGGTGAACTGGTCGGGCAACGCATTGAAATCGGCACCGGTGAAACTGCAGTCGAGCGTCGGATCATCTCCAACATCGGTAACGTCCTGGAACTTGATAGTGCTTTGGAAGATACCGATGGTACTGGTGTCGCGTGGCGCATTTACGACCCGGCCGACGGCAACCTGTCCGTTGACCTGCAGGGCGGTGAGGACTTGTTCGATGCTACGGGCTCGACCAAGGGCCTGGTGGCCTTCGGCGGGGCAGGTGAGGATGAACTCATCGGTGGCCTGGGTAACGACATCCTGTTTGGTGACGTCGGTCGCGTCGACTTCCGCAGCCCGAACGGCAACATCGTGACCCGCCTGGGCGAGACCCCGGACGTCATTACCGGCTTTGTGGTTTCGCCGTTCCCGCAGGCAGGCGATGGCACGGTGCTCAACACCAACCAGACCATCTTCCCGGTTGCCGACACTTCCTCAGGCCTGGTGAACGATCCTTCAGAGACCGCGGACACTGGTCTGGAAGGCCTGTATGTTGATATCAACAACGGTACCGGCTTCCTCGAGGAAGTGCGCCTGATCACCAGCAACACCAGTTCGCAGATGACCGTCGACCCGGCGTTCGTGCTGGATCTGGATGGAACCTCCGAGTTCCGCATCTCCACCACGCCGGAAGATCAGACCGACGGCGTGATCTACGCACCGACCTTGATTCTGGCGGTTGCCTCGGATGGCGGAGCGGATGACGTGATCAGCGCAGGCGGTGGTAACGACGTGGCCATCGGCGGCGAGGGCGAGGATGATATTGCCGGCGACGACGGCAACGACATCCTGTTCGGTGACCTGGGCGTGGTCGAGTACGCCTTCGATCCGCTCAATCCGGCGGAGCCGGCGATCGGTGATGTGATCAACACGCTGCGCAGCAGTGTTCGCTCGATCGGCCTGGAGCGTGGTGCCGACGATGAGATCGACGGCGGTGCCGGTGCAGACGTCCTGCTTGGCGGCGCGGGCAGCGATGACCTGTTCGGCGACAGCCTGAACGGCGATGCCGGCGGCTTGGATGGCAACGACATCATCATCGGTGACGCCGGCCTGGTGAAATACGCGGTCGGTGAATTCGATGCGGGAAGCGGCAGCTTCAGTTACAGCACGGTAGAGCGCGTCGAGAGTTACCGCACCAACGGGGCCGCTGACGACGTCTCTGGCAATGCAGGTTCGGACATCATCATCGGCGGCCTGGGTGGTGACACGGTGCATGGCGATGCTGCCATCCCGGTTGCGGGCCTTGACGGGAATGATGTGATCCTGGGCGACAATGGCGCCATTGTTTACGACGTGTCCACAACACCGGGCGCATCGATTCTGCAATCGCTCACCGGTGTGCTGGAGAACAACCCCGAAGGTGGTGCCGACACCATTACCGGTGATGCCGGCAGCGATGTGATCCTGGGCGGCAGCGATGCGGATACCCTGCACGGTGACGATGCAGCAGGTACCAGTGCCGGCCTGGATCTGGGAGACATCCTGATCGGTGACACAGGCAAGGTGGTATACAACACCTTCACGGGTGCCTCTGTCCTGCGTGATGTTGAAAGCCTGGATGTGTCTACTGCCAGCGGCGGAGACGATGATGTTACCGGCAATGCCGGTAATGACATTCTGATCGGCGGTATCGCGCAGGATTCACTCTACGGCGATGCACTGGATGCCAATGTCGGCGATGTGGATGGCGACGACCTGATCCTTGGCGACAACGGCGAATTGCGCTTCGGCGACGACGGTGTGCTGGACCTGATGGCCAGCTACGAGGATGGCCTGGGTGATGATGACGAGATCGCGGGTAACGCCGGCAATGACCGGGCCATCGGTGGCTACGGTAACGACATCATCGACGGCAACGGCGCTGGCAATCTGGCGCCGGAAGCCGATGGTGATGACATCCTGATCGGCGATAACGGTGAGATCGTTCTGGAAGCAGTCGGCCAGGTGGCCGAGATCCGCAGCTACGATGTCGATACTGGCTTTGCAGCGGACGACACCATCCAGGGCCATGGCGGTAGCGATGTGATCATCGGTGGCCTGGGTGCAGATGATCTGCATGGCGATGCCAGTGACCTGACCACGGCTAACGATGCCGCCGACGTCATCCTGGGTGACAACGGTGAGTTGTTCTACAACGACACCTTCCAGAACATTCCGGGTGACGGCGATCCTGCCATCGACTACAGCACGTTGGACCTGGTGCGTACCACCGAGGTGGGCCAGGGCGATGGCGATAACATTACCGCGTCCATCGGGGATGACTTGGTGCTCGGTGGTCGCAGTGGTGACCGCATCTCGGCTGGTACGGAAGATGACCTGGTCCTGGGTGACTTCGGCCGCGTCGAGCTGCTCAATGACGTCTGGCGTTACGCCACCATCACCGACAACCTCGAGGGTGGCGATGACACCATCTTCGGTGACGAGGATGAGGACGTGCTGGTGGGCGGTGCCGGTAGCGACCGTATCGACGGTGACAGCCATCGCGACCTGATCTTCGGTGACAACGTGACCCTGGATCGAATTGCTGACGGGGTCTTCAACGACTTTACCGATCCGCGTTTCCGTACCCTGATTGGCAGCGAGATCTACGGCACTGCCCTGAACGATTACAACGAGGGTGAGATCCTGGTGACCGATCCGGCGCGTCTCGACCCGACCGGTCAGCCGGTTTGGGGCAATTGGGATGCGACCCTGCTGGATCACGATGTTGCTACCGAATCGGCTGCAGGCAATAACTTCGGTGACGACTACATTGCCGGTGGTGGCGATCAGGACATGATCTTTGCCCAGCTGGGTGATGACGTGGTGCAGGGCGACGGGTCCATCGACAGCCTCGACCAAGGTGGCAATGCCGTCGGTGCCGAGCGCCTTGCCGATGGTTCGCTCTCAGTGACCGCGTCTTTCGAGACGACATCCACCGATGTCGCTTACGACGATGGTGATGATTACATCGAGGGTAACGGCGGTAACGACGTGATCTTCGGTAACCTGGGACAGGATGACATCATCGGCGATAACTCCGACCTGTTCAGCCTCGAGCTGCTGGATGAGCGCGAACCGACCGGTTCCGACTTCCTGTTCGGTGGCGCAGGCCTGCGGATCGATCGCAACGCCTATGTCGAAGACCTGGGTGCCGGTGATGCCGGAACCTCCGATATCGCGCTCGAAGATCGTCACTCCCGTGACAGCGATACCATCATGGGTGACAACGGACGCATCTATCGCCTGGTCGAGCTGAATGCCGGTACCCCTGATGCTGACGATACGCAGTTCCTTGAGTTCGTCTACGACCAGCTCGATGACAATGCCACCGAGCATTACGCTGAGCAGACCCGCGGTGACGAGCGGATCGTGGTCCGTGCGGCCGAACTGCTCGATTACACCCTGGGTGGTATCGATGTCGACCCCGCAGCCGCAGATGACCTCGGTAAGGCCGATGAGATCCACGGCGAGAGCGGTGACGACTTCATCTATGGCCAGGTCGGTAACGATGTGCTGTTCGGTGATTCTGATGACGACGACATCATCGGTGGTTACGGCCATGACTGGATCTCCGGTGGTACCGGCCAGGATGGCGTGATCGGTGGTGATGGCCGTATCTGGACCTCCAAGAACACCGATAGCGGTGACACCGAGACCCTGTACGGTATCGGCACGGTCGACACCAACCAGTTCATTTCCACCCCGGGCAAGATTCAGCAGTCCACCATTCACCTGGATAACGCGCTGAAGAAGACGGTGGACCTGACCCCGTTCCAGATCGATACGGCCGATCCTTTCACCAAGGTGGGCGATGAGTCGGAGAACGACAACGACATCATCTTCGGTGGCTTGGGTTCAGACTTCCTCCACGGTGGATTTGGTTCGGATGCGATCTCCGGTGCCGAGGCCATGCCGGGCAATGTCACCTTCTCCCTCGATGGCGTGGACTACAGCTACACCCTGCTGCCGTTCAGCTTCGACAATCCGGGCAACCCGGGCGACGTACTGAACTACGGGGGTGACCCGGCTCGGTCGGTTGAGTTCGCGGCCTACGATGAGTTCAATCCGCGTCCGCTGATCTTTGTCGATCCGACCAACGGTTATATCTTCACCACGCCGGACAATCCGAACGCGGTACCGTTCCTGCTCAATTTCGATGCGCAGGATGGCCTGGGTACGGACGCCTCGATCCAGGCAGATGGCCTGCCTTCGGATGGCGATGACGTTATCTTTGGCGACCTGGGTAACGACTGGCTGGTCGGCGGCACGGGCAAAGACCATCTGTACGGTGGCTTCGGTGACGACCTGCTGAACGCCGACGATGATCACTCCACCGACCAGGGTCGCAACCAGTCGCCGGATACGGCGGACAGCTATGCCGACATCGCCTATGGCGGGGCCGGCCGCGATATCCTGATCGGTAACACCGGCGGTGACCGCCTGATCGATTGGGTCGGCGAGTTCAACAGCTACATCGTTCCGTTCGCACCGTTCGGTGCCTTCACCATCAGTCGCAACGTGCAGCCGCAGATCTACGAGTACCTGTACGACCTGTCCGCTGCCGATGGCGCCGACCCGACCCGTATCGTGGATGGTGCGGTCGAGCGAAACGGTGAGCCGTACGGCGAGATCGGTGCGGTCAAGCAGCAGGATCCGTTCTGGCAGGATCAGACCGGTGCGCCGGATGATCCCCAGCCGGGCAACATCCCGGGCGGCAAGCGTGATGTCATGGCGGCTGAGGACTTCAACTCCACCGACCCGGGTAACGGTAAGAAGGGTGGCACCAACACCAGCGCCGCGGAAACCTTGTTGGGCTTCGCTGCGGATTCTGGCAACTGGAGTCTGGATGCCGGTCGCCTGGTCGTCTCGCCGACTGTGCGGGGTGAGGATGCGGTCAGCGTCTACCATGTCGATGGCGTACTGCCGGTCTACTTCGAGATGGCCGCCGATATTTCGGTCGACAAGGACAGGGCCGGTTTCGACTCCAACGGCTTCATGATCTTCGACTACTACGGTCCGGATGACTTCAAGTTCGCCGGTATCAATCAGGACATCAATAAGATTCAGATCGGCCACCGCGATGCCTCTGGTTGGCATGTGGATGTGCAGTCCAACATGCGCTTGCGTGCGGATGTGAGCTACAACCTTCTGGTTGCGGTCAATGGCACTACCGTCACGGCTCTGGTCAATGGCAGCAACTTCCTGACGCATACATTTACGCCGCGCATGGAAGATGGCATTCCGCAGAGTATCAGCAAGGGCATGGTTGGCTTCGGTGCCGACAACTCGACCACGCGTGTGGATAACTTCGCGGTGCAGGTGCTGCCGCCGAACCTGACCTATGCGCACAAAGAAAGCTTCGATGCCCACAGCGGTGCGTTCACCGGTGACACTGTGGGTAGCTGGAGCGTGGGTGGTGGCAACTACAGTGCAGTACCGGGTGCGGATGGTATGGCCTTCTCGCTGCTCGATCTCTCTGCTGATGCTGGCCTGGGCGAAGGTGAGTTGGCCCTCAATGCCAACTCCAAGGTAAAGCTGGCCACGACGCTGTCGACCAACGATCTGGCTGGCATCATCTTCGACGTGGTTTCCGAGGATCGCTTCAAGTTTGCGGTTCTCAATGTGGCCAATGACCAGCTGCACATCGGTCACTATGAAGCCCGGGCTGGTTATGTGGTCGATAGTCTGGTGAGCGTGGACCTGACATCCGGCCAGGAGTACGAGCTCTCTGTGCTGATCAGTGGCCTCACGGTTTCGGTAGAGGTGGATGGTGTCTTCCAGGGCAGCCATGCCTACAACGCGGTCGCCGTGGACGGCCCAAGCGGACTGGTGGCCTTCAATGGTGCAGCTGACTTTGCGTCAATGACCTTCGCAACCGATGACCCGGTATTGGCAGAGGGCCACTTTGATGCGCTTCGCGCCAGCGAGGTTGGCACCGGTGGCGAGGCAATTACGGCATACGACGCCCAGGCGGTGATCGACGAGGCCATTCGTCGCCTGATCGAGAGTGAAGATCTGTCAACCGAAGAGGTGGCTTACCTGGAGTCCATGACTTTCACGGTAGAGGATTTGGAAGGCGACCTGCTGGCAACCGAGGAAGACGGTGTGATCACCTTCGATATCGATGCCGCCGGCAATGGTTGGTTCGTCGATGAAACGCCACAGCTGGATGAAGAGTACGATGCGGATGGCAACGCCCTGATTGGCAGCGAGGCGGATGGTTCGATTGATCTGCTGACGGTGGCCATGCATGAACTGGGTCATGCATTGGGCTTTGACCATGTGAGTGGCGATGACTCCTACATGACCGGCATACTCGATCCTTCGCAGCGTCTCGGCCTGCTGGATGATGAGGAGTTGGTGAGCGAGCCAGTTGCCGATCCGGCCCTGCTGTATGACGAGCGCCTTGAGGACTTTGCGAGTGCTGAAGAGATTTCGTTGCTCAACTCGCTGGACATGAGTTTTGAGCTCGAGGCTCAAAGCGAGGAATTAAAAGGCAAAGGTAAAGGGCAACTGGTTCGTTGGTAGTCAAAAAATAATGTTGGGAAAGGGCCGACCATGAGGTTGGCCCTTTGAGAATTTTTCTTCTTAGAGTGGATCTTTTTGCCCAATTGTGGGGAGACAGGTCTATCCTCGAACCGTATGATTCAAATTGCTGAATCGGCAAAAATTTCCCTCAGCGAACGATCTTCCCGAATGGGGCAAGGACGTTTGTTCTGACGGTAATCTGCAGAGAGGTCTGCAACTGTAACCACCTAATGGAGTATCGATAATGACTGATGAAAAAGCAGCAACGAATGGAACCGGTGAAGTAGGCAAGCCGGCAGCACCGGTTGTGAACTGGGATGACTCGGAAATGCGAACCGTTTATGCCAACGTGGTAAACGCTGCCAGTACCCGTGAAGAAGTCACTCTGTTCTTTGGCTCCAACCAGACCTGGAACCCGGGCGAGGCCAAGGAGTTCGACGTCAAGCTGCTCGAGCGCGTGATTCTCAATCCGCATGCCTCCAAGCGCCTGTTTGTCCTGCTGGGGGCCGTGCTGTCCCAGTACGAAAAGCGTTTCGGTGAGATCAAGATCGAAGGCCTGAAGGCGGTTGCGAACGCTGCCAAGGGCGACAAGGAGCCTGCCGCCAAGGCCAGCTGATCGCTGAACCTGGCCACTGCCAATAACCAACCCGGGTCAGCAAGCTGGACGATCGTGGTTCCCAATCCGGCGCCGAGCGCGTAGCGGTTATCGATGACACGCTATGGGCGCGTTTCGACCGCAGTGAAGATCTCGTGGAGTTCAGCCGTGTCTGGCTGGCCCTGCAGGTCAGACAGCTCGAGGGTGTTGCCGAAGCAGTGGTAGTAATTGACAGCGGAGACGGGGATTTTGTCCCCGTTGCCCGCTGGCCGGGAGACAGTCCTCCCGATCAACGCCTGGCCGATGCCATGGAAAGCGCATTGGCCGAAAAGAAACATGCCCTGAATGCAGGTGTTGCACTGGCCCAGCCGCTGATGGCGGATGACGTGCTGGTCGGAGCGGTGGCCTTCCTCTTCAAGAGCGGAGGCGGCATGAGCGCCCGTCTGCGGCAACTTCGCTGGGGCAGCGGCTGGTTGATTGCAGGTGCCCGCCGCGTGCTGGAAGCCCAGGCGGCGGAAGAACGTGAACGCAGCGGCGTGGTGCTCGATTTACTCGGGTCCGTGCTGGATGCCGAAGACTTCGATAGCGCCTGCTTGGCCGCGGTGAACCTGCTCAAACGACGAACGGGCAGTGCTGAAGTAGCGTTGGGCTTCAAGCGTGGCAATGGCCTGAAGCTCTCTGCGATCTCTGATGTGGCCGATTTCAGGATGAATATCGGGCATACCCATCTGATTCAAAATGCGATGTTGGAGTCGGCCGACCAGGAAGGTTCGGTGCTCTATCCGCCGCGTCCGGATCAAGCGTTTGCCGTTGACGTGGCGCATGCCGAACTGCAGCGTGAAATGGGAGCCGGAGAATTACTCAGTATCCCGCTGTTCGACGAGGATAAGCTGGTTGGTGTCCTGCAGTTGCGCAAGGGCGCAGACGACAGCTTCAGCGCTGCCGATGCCTTGACCGCCGAGGCCGCAGCGGCGGCGCTGGGCAGTCTGTTGCATGAAAAGCGGCTATTGGAGCGCTCACTTTGGGCGTTTACCGCTGATCTTCTGCGTGAGCAGGCCCGGCATATGCTCGGCGCCGGCTATCTGGGGCGTAAGATCACCGCCCTTGTGCTGACGTTCCTGGTGGTCTTTTTCAGTTTTGCCACCGGCGACTTCCGTGTCCAGGCCCGCGCCGAGGTGCAGGGAAGGCTGGTGCGGTCGATCAGTGCGCCGCTGGATGGCAACATCCAGGAACAGTTCTTCCGCGCCGGAGACCGGGTGCAGGAAGGACAGGTGCTCGCGAGGCTGGATGATCGCGACATGCGCATCGAGTTGTTGCGTATCCAGACAGACATCCGTCGCTTTGAGGGCGAATACGACAAGGCCCTTTCGGAACGCAATGCCACTGAGGCACGTATTGCAGCCGCCAGTATCGCTGAGTCGGAGGCGCGTGAGGCATTGCTCTCGGCCCAAGTGGAACGCTCGGAAATCAAGGCACCTTTCGAGGCGATTGTGATCGCCGGTGACCTGAGTCAGGCGCTGGGCTCACCGGTGCGGCGTGGTGAGGAGCTGTTCCAGCTCGCGCCGCTCGAGAGTTACCGGGTACGTCTCGAGGTCAACGAGAACGATCTTGATGAGATTGCCGCGGAGCAGGTCGGGGACCTGGTGCTGGCCTCGCTGCCCGGTGAGCGTTTCAAGGTCAGGGTGATGCAGATCATTCCTAGCCTTGAAGCCTCGGAGGGCGAGAACGTCGCTATCGTCGAGGCCGAGGTAATCGAGGGCGGTGAACAGATTCGACCGGGTATGCAGGGTATTGCAAAGGTCTACGTGGAAGACCGCCTGCTGATCGATATCTGGACCCGGCCGATCCTCGACTGGTTCCGCCTGGCCCTTTGGCGCTGGTTGCCTTGATTGCTTTATGGCCGCTTTTGAAAGCCAGTCCTGGTATCGCGCTGCGCACCTGAAACCGCGCCTGGCCGATCGTGCCGAGATCTCGCGCCAGTTGTTTCGTGGTGTGACCTGGTACGTCATACGCGATCCAATCACCGGTCGTTTCCATCGCCTGACCGAAGCCGCACACACGGTGGTGGCGATGATGGATGGCGAGCGGGAACTGGGCAGGATCTGGGACTTGGCCTGTACTGAACTGGGCGATGATGCTCCTTCGCAGGACGAATTGCTGGCGGTGGTGTCGCAGCTCAACATGCTTGATCTGTTGCATACCGATGGCCTGCCGGATGCCCAGGAAATCGCCAGGCGCGGCAAGAAGCAACGGCGTCGTAACTTTCTTGCACGCTTTCTCAACCCGTTGGCAATACGGGTTCCGCTGTTTGACCCCAACGGCTTTCTGGACGAGACATGGCCTCTGGTGCGGCCTGTGTTCAGCGTGGTTGGCGGGATTGCCTATATCATCCTCATCATTGCGGCGCTGATCACAGCGGGGCAGCATTGGGATGGCTTGACGGGTAACCTGGTTGACCGGGTTCTGAGTACCGGCAACCTCCTGGTGCTGGTGCTTGTGTACCCGTTGGTCAAGGCGATCCATGAGATCGGACATGGCTACGCGGTCAAGAAGTTCGGCGGAGAGGTGCGGGAAATCGGGGTGATGTTCCTGGTGTTTCTGCCGGTGCCCTATGTCGATGCTTCGGCGGCCTCCGGTTACACGAACAAGTGGGCAAGGATGTTGGTGGGTGGTGCCGGAATCCTGGTCGAGTTGGGGCTGGCGGCCATCGCGGTGCTGTTGTGGGCGCAGATGGAAGAAGGCCTGGTGCGTGCCATGCTCTTCAACGTCATTCTCATTGGTGGAGTTTCCACGTTGCTGTTCAACGGTAATCCGTTGTTGCGATTTGACGGCTACTACGTGTTCAGCGACCTGCTGGAAATTCCCAACCTCGGTGCACGCTCCAACCGTTACCTGGGCTACCTCATCCAGCGGCGGCTGTTCGGTGTGAAAGAGGCACGCAATCCGGT
>Ga0180436_10001501_pt1 | contig 22756 bp, 16 predicted proteins | sample SS_ome_2_FD_132434 | JGI IMG/M metagenome (GOLD analysis project Ga0180436, IMG submission 132434) | Hypersaline lake sediment archaeal communities from the Salton Sea, California, USA - SS_3_S_2 metaG | ecosystem: Environmental > Aquatic > Non-marine Saline and Alkaline > Hypersaline >... | reverse complement strand
GAGCAAGAACTGCCGATATCATAATTGCCTCCATTTGCATGAACCAGACTGTGCAGTGAAAGCCGGTGTGGAGAGCAGAACCATTAGCGAATCCAGGTATATCAACTACCTGATGATGATGGAAGAAGAGGAAGGAAAATACCGCTAATTTTACAGGTACGGCTGTTGGTAACTCAGGCTTGCATATATCTTCCCATATGAAAATTGTTTATAAGTTTATAGATTACAATTTTACCTGCGAATGAGCAGAAATAATCTCATATCAGGCCTCATTCTGTTTGTCATGCTGGCACTCAATGGAGCTACCATTTTAAGCATCCATAAGCGCTTTGTCAACTATGTGAATGACCTTCTGATTACCCAGTCCCATCTTTGTGGTGAGCACATGGAAACCACCCTGAATCAGTTTTCAGCCGACATCAACCAGGAGCTGGGATCGCTGAACACTTACAGCGCAACAGGTATATTTGCTGACCCGGCACAGTTTGAAGAGGCTGCCCAGAGTCTGCGGCTGTTCTATACTAAATACAGGGAACTGATTACCAAGATTTCGGTGTATGATGACCAGAAGAATTTTTATGCCCTCTACCTGGATGCCGATGACGATTTCAGCAAGGCAAGCCGTTTTGTCGTGGATAGTTTTGCCACCCGGAGACAGGAAAGGCTGTTCCCGCGTGATAAGGTTGAACAGGAAGGCAGTGTACTGGAGTACTATTACCCTCTGCTTGGACAGGATGTGGTAAATGGAAATGTGGTGGTTGAGATTGATTTCCGCCGATTTGCCGAGTCCATTTTCCGTCTCTATCCGCAGGGAAAAACAGTGAACTGGCAATGGGTTCTGGATGAAAACGGACAGGTAATACTGGACAATTTTGAATGGGACTCCACGGGAATCGAGCAGGTTGGAATTCTGGCGGATAGTGTGAAAACCGAAGCCAGCGGCCTGATGGATCATTATCTTTTTGATGGAAGGGGCAACCAGGACAAAGTGACTACCGCCTATTATCCGCTAAGCATTTACGCAAGGAAAATGGGTGTCATGTTTTCAGCAAGCCGGGCCAAATTCTTTGCCTTCTTTATGCGCAGCAATCTTCTGGTTGCCATCCTGTCGCAGCTGTTGGCAACGGGTCTGGTTGTTTTTCTGCTTTTATCCCTGTCGCGTCAAAGGAAACGGGAAATTCGCCTGCAGCTTTCGGAGACCATATTGAGACAGGTCATTGAGCATTTCCCTATGGGAATTCTCATTCTCGACAAGGATCAAATTATTCGAAACATAAATAGTGCGGCTCACAGGATGTTGTTCCTGGGAAGTTCTGAAGATCTGGTGGGAAAGGATTTCACCAAGCAATTTCTTATTTCCAATAAATACCTCTTAAGCGATGGGCCCAGCCCCTTTCTGGACGATTCCCATTATCTCTACTACGAAAAGGACGGGATTGAAACGGTGATATACCGAACAGAGAAGGCTGCAAACATAGGCGGAGAAGAGCTAAAGCTGATTGCCCTTATTGATGTCTCACCCCTGGAAAAATCCAGGAAGGGTGAAGTGGCAGCAAATAAGGCCAAGTCGGACTTCCTGGCTGCCATGAGTCATGAGATCCGCACACCTATGAATGGCATTCTGGGGATGGTGAATAGTCTGTTGGAACAGAAATCCAATAAGGAACTCACGGGTAAGATCGAAGTAATCAAACGTTCTGCAGAACTTCTGATGACCATCATTAACGACATTCTCGACTTCTCAAAGATCGAGGCTGGCCGAATGATGCTGGAAGAGATTCCCTTCAACCTGGAGGATGAAATGAAGCTGGTGGGTGAATTGTTTACCCCCCTGGCCAATGAAAAAGGATTAAGACTCAGCATTGATATTCGTCCCGATGTACCCAATAAGCTGATTGGAGATCCTTTCCGTCTCCGCCAGGTGATTTCCAATCTGGTCAGTAATGCAGTGAAATTCACAGAAAAGGGGAGAATTGTCATTGGAGCTACACTGATGGAATCCTACAAGAGCCATGTCAACATTCTCTTCACCGTAGAAGATACCGGAATAGGAATTCCCAAGGACAGGATCAAGGAAATATTTGGCTCCTATACGCAGGCACGCGGATCGGTTCAACGCAAATTTGGAGGTACCGGACTGGGAACAACTATTGCCAAGCAACTGGTGGAGCTGATGCATGGCGAGATTTGGGTGGAAAGTCCCTCGACCATTAAGACAGAAGAAGAGTTTCCGGGGTCCAAGTTCAGTTTCACCATTGATGCCTATTCCAACGAGAGAATTCCCAAGACTTTTGATTACAGTCCCATTGCCAAGCTTAATGAAATCAATGCACTGATTCTGACCAAGGAATCGGATCCTGAAAGAAACACCATGGCGCGAATGCTGCAGAGATTTGGCTTAAATGCAGTGACCAAGATTTATCAGGACAGTACCGTGGATAGCGTGACTCACCACCTTCAGGTGAAATCGGACGACTATCATCTCATAGTCCTGGTGGATAAGAATCAATTGGATGGCTTTGCGCTGGCCCAGGCACTCAAGAAGAAAAATCTGATCGATCAGTATCCTGTGGTGCTTGTGAGTTCAAACGACCGGACAGGCAATTATAAAACCTGCCGGAAACTGGGCATCGATTACTACCTGATAGAACCCTTTGAAACCAAAGAGGTAATAGATGTTCTGGATGAAAACTATCCGGGTATTGAGGACAGGCATAGCCTGGAGCCCTTGATTAATGCACTTCCGGAAACACTTTCCATTCTGTTGGCTGAAGACAACCTGATCAATCAAAAAGTGGCCCAATCCATTTTCAAAAACATCGGCTACGAGATTGAAATTGCAAAGAATGGCCTGGAGGCAGTTGAAATTTTGGAAAACAAGGAATTCGATGTGGTCTTTATGGACCTATTGATGCCCGAAATGGATGGTTTCCAGGCTGCTCAAAAAATTCGGGAAAATGGTCACACTCTTCCCATTGTTGCCTTATCGGCCGATGACACGGACGAAACCAAGAATGCTGCTTTTGAGGCAGGAATGAACGATTATCTGATGAAACCGGCCAGGGTAGAAGGCATCAAGAAGTTGCTTATCAAATTATTTTCATCAACTATTTAAAGCCATGCGTTCACATGAAATAGATTACAGGATCATCGGAGATGATATCCAGCTTGTTGAAATTGAACTGGATCCACAGGAAACAGTGATTGCAGAAGCAGGATCGATGATGTATATGGATAACCAAATCAAGTTTGAAACCAAGATGGGTGATGGTTCGGATCCCAATCAGGGTTTGATGGGAAAACTCCTGTCTGCCGGGACCCGAGTGCTTACCGGAGAATCTCTTTTTGTTACTCATTTTACCAATCAGGGTGGAGGGAAACAGCGCGTTGCCTTCGCAGCCCCCTATCCTGGAAAGATCATCCCCATTGACCTTTCTCATCTGGGAGGTACACTAATAGTGCAAAAGGATGGTTTTCTATGTGCCGCCAAGGGCACTAAGATTTCCATTACACTGAACCGTAGAATCGGAGCGGGACTGGTCGGCGGAGAGGGTTTTATCCTTCAGAAGCTTCAGGGAGACGGGAAGACATTTATGCATGCAGGAGGCACGGTGATTGAGAGAGAGTTGAATAATGAAACCCTGAAGATCGATACGGGCTGTATAGTGGCCTATACGCCTGGCATTGACTTCAATATTGAGACCTCAGGAAGCCTGCGTTCCATGGTTTTTGGAGGCGAGGGTATTTTCCTTGCCACACTAAGAGGTACCGGCAAAGTTTGGCTCCAATCCATGCCCATACGAAAGCTCATACAGGCCATTTCTCCTTACGGGAAAAACGTAAGAAAAGAAAGCCAATCCATATTGGGCAACTTCCTGGACAGGTGATACAAATTGAAGAATTTCTCGCCCTGGCGGAGAAGTTCCCGGTGGTAGATGTGCGTGCTCCCCAGGAGTATGCGCAGGGACATATTCCGGGAGCTGTGAACATTCCCCTTTTCGACGATCACGAGAGAAAGGTAGTGGGGACCAAGTATAAGCAGGTTAACAAGGAAGCAGCCATGTATGCCGGCCTGGATTTTGCCGGGAAAAAACTGGTGAAGCTGGCCAAAAAGGGTGAGCGGGCAGCAGGCAAAAACAAGACACTTCTGGTACATTGCTGGCGCGGAGGCATGCGAAGCAAGAGTATGTTATGGTTGTTTGAAACCATGGGCATAAGCTGCCACCTCCTGGAGGGGGGCTACAAATCCTACCGCCGTTATATCAAAGAACAAATAGCCTTATCCCTTGTTCTTAGAGTGATCGGGGGACGGACGGGAAGTGGTAAAACGGGCATTCTCCATCATCTGGAAGGCCTTGGAGAACAGATCATCGATCTGGAAGGATTGGCCAGGCATAAGGGCTCCGCCTTTGGTGCTCTGGGTGAAAGCGAGCAGCCTACCACGGAGCAATTTGAAAACAACCTGGCTCAGAAGATTCTGACCCTGGATCGAAAGAAAGTGACATGGATAGAAGACGAGAGCCGGAATATTGGTAAGTGTGTGCTACCCGGGGAGTTCTACACACAAATGCGTTTGGGAGAATTGTTTTTTTTAGACATAAGCAGAGAAGAAAGGGCTAAACATCTGGTGGTGGATTATGCACGTTATGATCCGGAGGACTTAAAGGTCTGCGTAAATCGAATCGCTAAAAGGCTTGGCGGAGATCGGACCAAAGAGGCCATTGAGTCCATCGAAAAAAGGGATTTCCATACCACAGCTATGCTTACACTTCATTACTACGATAAAGCCTATATGTACTCTTTGGAGAAGAATCATGAAAGCTATCAGGTACTGGAATCGGATGCGGTAGATCCGGCAGTGAATGCCGAACTATTACTGGACTATGAAAAGAAGAGAAGATTATGAATTGCTGGCTCCGGCAGGGAGTTATGAGGCCCTGACGGCGGCCGGACAGGGTGGGGCCGACGCCATTTATTTTGGTATAGAGCAGTTAAATATGCGAGCCCGTTCCTCAGCCAATTTTACGGCAGAGGATCTGCCTCAAATCGTATCCAGAGCCCGAGAGCTGGGTATGCGTTCCTATCTCACAGTCAATACGGTGGTCTACAACCATGAATTGATCAAGATGCGCCAGATCATTGATCTTGCACTGGAACATGGCGTAGATGCTGTGATTGCTTCGGACCAGTCTGTACTCCAGTATTGCAACAGCGTGGGAGCCAAGGTTCATCTGTCAACCCAATTGAATATAAGTAACATTGAAACTCTGAAATTTTATTCCACATTTGCAGATGTGGCGGTCCTGGCCAGGGAACTGGATCTGGAGCAGGTAAAAGAAATTGCCGAAGGAATCAAATTGGAAGAGGTCAAGGGGCCCTCCGGTAAGCCGTTCAGGCTGGAAATGTTTGTTCACGGCGCCCTATGTATGGCCATTTCCGGCAAGTGTTATTTGAGCCTGCACGAGCACAATCATTCGGCCAATCGTGGTGATTGCTTCCAGGTATGCAGAAGAGGCTATACGGTGACAGATAAGGACAGGGAGGTGGAGCTGGATATCGACAACGAATACATCATGTCTCCCAAGGACCTGAAGACCATACATTTTCTCAACAAGGTTCTTGATGCAGGAGTTACGATACTGAAGATTGAAGGCAGGGCACGTTCGGCTGAATATGTAAAGACCGTGGTTTCATGTTACGACGAAGCCATTCATGCCTATGTGGATGGAAGCTTCAGCAGCGATCTCATCCAGGACTGGGATAAACGTCTGGCAAAAGTATTTAACAGGGGTTTCTGGGATGGCTACTACCTGGGCCAGAGGCTCGGAGAATGGAGCGAAAAATATGGCTCAAAGGCCAGCCATCAAAAGGTGTATGTGGGTAAGGGGACTAACTATTTTGACCGGATTGGAGTGGCCGAAGTGCTTATTGAGACTGGCAGCCTGGAGCTTGGCGATGAGGTGATCATTGTGGGTCCCACCACCGGGGTGATCGAAACCAGCATAAAGGAATTGCGGGTAGATGAACTCAGCTGCAAAACGGCCCAAAAGGGTGAGCGATGTTCTTTCCCGGTGGATCAGGTGGTAAGGCGTTCGGACAAGGTCTATAAATTGCTACCCCGCTCCTGAGGCACCTGCTTATTCAGCATAATACGTATGACGGTAGAATCAAAAGGAGTGGAGGATAATACAAAAATCCTTCCATCGTGATAGGATTCTATAATACGCTTTGAGAGCGAAAGCCCAAGACCCCATCCTCTGAGTTTTGTGGTATAGCCAGGTTTGAATATGGTCTTGAATTTGGACTTGCTGATTCCCTTGCCTGAGTCCTCCACATCAATAATAATCCCTTTCTCGGTTTCCACAGCATGAATAATAACCCTTCCTTTTTCTTTGATAGAATCGGTGGCATTTTTGCAAAGGTTTTCAATGACCCATTCAAACAAAGTAAGATTTAGCCGGGCCATGATGGGTTTTTTGGGCAGATCGAGCAAGTATTCGACACTCTTAGGGCCCCTGTTTTTCATGTAGTCCAGCGTTTCTGTAAGAATACCGGACAGATTGGCCTCAGCCAGGGCTGGCCGTGAGCCGATCTTTGAGAAACGATCCGTAATCTTTTCCAGCCTCGAAGTATCCTTTTGCATTTCGCGGATCATGGAGGGATCCAGATTCGATTGTTTGATGATTTCCATCCAGCCCATTAACGAAGAGATGGGTGTTCCCAGCTGGTGTGCAGTTTCTTTGGACATACCGGTCCAGACTTCATTCTGTTCCGCCTTTCGGGAAACGGAGAAAGCAATATAGGATACCAGGATGAACAGAATGATGACTCCCAGCTGAACATATGGAAATAAGGTAAGTTTTCGGAGCAGGATGGAGTCCCGGTAGAAGAGAAGTTGATAAGTGTCGGGACCCAGACTGATAAGCAGGGAATCGTTTTCTTCCCTGGCAAGCCTGAGCTGCTTCTGCATATAAGCTTCGGGATGTTTTACACCCGTAGTATCGATGTTCTTTGAGCCTAGAATTTCCCCAATGGAGTCGGTCAGGATTACAGGAATGTGTGTATTGCTCTCGATCACTGAAAAGGGGAAGGCAAGTTCTGATTCCAGGGGAGCGCCAATTACTATGCGGGTGGCCTCGGCCCACAATTCCATTTTTTGCCGTTCTGTGTCCTCTATATGGCCGACCAGCCTGCTGGTATACCATAGAGAACCGGCCCCTATGAGTATGGCAGCCAATAAGAGAATTTGCTTCCAGCGTTGCTTTTTTGTGTAGATATTCAAAGCCTGCTATATGGAATATTATTCATCAATAACGAATTTCTCAGCGGGTTTATTCTCGGTGCTGTCTTTTTTCAGGCGCCTCTTTCTCCAGCGACCCTTTTCACGTTTGGGTTCAGTTTGCAGGGTGTCTTCCTCTTCGCTGAACTCAAAGCGGAAGCTTCTTTCGTTTTCCTGACCTTGCTTTACCTGTTCGGTCACAGCCTCGTCCTTGCTAAACAGACCCAGCTCTTCATTAAGGATTTGCTTGAGTTCATTCTTCTCTTCTTTCAGGTCGTTTCGAATTTTCTGAGCTGCCTGCTCCCTGTCCATTTCCACCTTTGTTCCCGTGGCATCGTTTCGGACTTTCAAAAACAGGGTACGTGTATCGGACTCGTCAGCGGCAATGTTAAATTCACTGTTCCTCCTGCCCCTCGCTTTGTTGTATAGCAGTTCGGAGAGCTTGAGCTTCAATCGATAATCGTAGTGGTTGTTAAATTCATGGGTTCCCGAAGCGGACAGGTTCAGGGCATTGGTAAAAATATCCATGGTGGGGATGATGACCTGCTTATCCCGGATCAGTATGTTGTTCTCCAGGGTTTCAAATTGTATGTTTTGAAGTTCGTCCACATCGATGAAACGGGATAGGGCAAGGATGGGCGAAAAGGAATTAAGTTCACCCTTGCGGATGGTCACATTGTTTTCACTGAGAATACTCTCCTTGCGAATGGAGAAAGTAGAATCAAATTCGGCAGAAAACATGCTGTTTCCTGAGATGGTACCCTTGAGATGTTCGTGTGTAATCTGGCTTTGCCCAAAGTTGTTAAAGGAATAAAAGAGCTTTGTGATATCCAGCTTGCTTAAATGGGCATCCACATTCATATAAATATCTCCTGCCATATCCTGCGTCATCCCGTAGTCGCCCCGTAGAGTTCCATCCATGGTTTGCATGCTAATGGATTTTGCATGGAAAACAGGAGAGTCATAAGTAGCGATTCCTCTTACATTGCTGGCTTTGAAGCGATCTTTTGAGAATTCATCGATGACGAAATCCAGTTTCAGGTTGAGTTGCATGGGGAAGTGCAGGGCCTTATCATCGTCTTTCTTCGCCTGGGAAAAATGGTCAAGGATTTCCTGGAGATCAAGCTGTCTGGTTCGGAGGCTGGCAGAGGCCACCAGGGTTTCATTTTTATCCATCAGAAAGGAAATCAGGTTTAAACCCGAACCGCTGATATCAAAATCACTGGAGCCGAAAGTACCAGAAAGCCTCGGTTCCCAGAAATCGTTATCTATATGTATGGTGCCATTTAAGCTTTCCAGAGGCAGGGCGTTTTTATGGCTTACCAAGGTCAGGTCTTCCAGTGCCATTCCACCTGAAAAATCGAAGGACAGGAATTTTTCCCCTTTGGGTTTTAGCCGGTCATAGGTTCCGGTAACTGCCACATCGCTAATGATGGTGCCACTGGCCTTGTGCAGGGGGATGGACTCATACCAGTTCAGCCATTGCTCAGGATGAATATCCCCCTTCAGTTTGAAAGAGAAATCGGGATCGTAAAAATTATGTATTCTTCCGCTGGCTGTAAGGTGATCAGTTCCGACCACAGCGCTCAGCGCCTCTATAATCAGGGAAGTGGTTAAGGGATTAAACTCACCTCCGTTGGAATAAGTTCCTGAGAGGTTGAGACTTTTCACTGAGAATGGGAGCCGGTCCCAGCTCAGATTAGCGTTAGTGGTCTGGAAATCGGCTTCGATCTGGGGAGTCAGGGTTGAGCTTACCATGCCGGTGATTCTGGTGTAAAGCTGCAGAATGCCATTGCCGCGTATACCTTTCAAAGGATTACTTATTTCGCTGGGTAATAGGTCCAGCACCTCATGGATTTCAAGGTCCCTTGCAGCCGCATAGAGGTCCATGTCCACACCCTTGCCCGATTGCACCAGAAAACGACCATCCATGTCGGCCAGGATACGGTCCAGTTTAATCTGACCCGATTTAATGGTGTAGAGCGAGTCCAGCACATCCAGGTTAACACTGGCTTCCACAACCCTGTCGGAGGCGTAGAGAATGCCTTTGTTGGATATTTCCCCCAGCCACCCCGAGAGGCTCGCCTTGATCTGGGTATTGCGTTTGGAAAATCGTCCGTTCAGATCCAGATGTTCCAATTCCCCGGAAGATACAAGCTGTTTGGCCTGGTTGTCCAGGATAAAACGGAAATTTGAAACCTTTACCTGACTTAGGTTGATAAGCTGTTCCACATTGTTTTTCCGGCCTTCCCTAGAGCTGATCTTGTAATTTACTTCCCCATCCCGGTCTGTGTACAGGTGAAGGATGCCGTCCTTGATTTCCAGCTGACGAATGTTGTATTTGTTTCTGATCAGGCCCAGCAGGTTAAAACTCACATTCACTGTTTCGGCAGTCAGCAGGGTGTCTGCGCCGGGACCCGTAAAAGTGAATGCATCAAAATTATGGCTCGACCAGACTGTTACCCCTTCCAGGCGCAGGGAGGCAAAGGGAAATTTCTGAAAGACTTTCACATCGATCTCTTCTACATCGATGGTGCTTTCGATACGGTCATTAATTACTTCCATGGCAAAGACCTTCAGATTTTCGCCATAGAATTTAACTACTACTACACTGGCAATGGCCAGCAAAAGCAGGATGATCAACGCAAAAGCTGACAGGTATTCTAATAAGATCCGCAGCTTTCGTTTCATTGCTAGGAAAGAAATTGACTGAAATCGTGGGAAGTATCCAGCTCCATTGGATCCTCATTAAACCTGAAAAGCCTCACAGGAAGTTTGCCAATGAGGCTCATGCTTGTGCCTTCCACCCGAAACATGCAGCCTTCTCTCAGCCCGAGAACTGTATCGCCCGGATTGGCGGTCAGGTATTCCATAATCCTGTCTTCCCGGGTTTCGCCTGCATGTCCTGGAGGATTTTTATCGGTATAATGCGGATTGATCTGGAAAGGTACCAGATTAAAAGCATTAAAACTTTCAGGCTCCAGTATGGGCATGTCATTGGTGGTGCGGATGGTGGGACAACAAACGTTGCTCCCTGCACTCCAGCCAACAAAGGGCGTTCCACCCAGAACCTTCTCCCTGACCGGATCGATCAGACCGAAATCCTGAATCAGTTTAATGAGCTGGAAAGTGTTTCCGCCTCCCACCACTATGGCTTCTGCCTCATTGACTGCAGCAACAGGATCGGAGGCATGATGAATGGAACTTACATCGTGTCCGATCTCTGAAAAGCGCTCTTTTACCCGGGCCTCATAATCGTCAAAACTGATGGTTACCCCTGCATAGGGAATAAACAGGCAGTTTTTTCTTTCTTCGCCCAGGAATTCACGTATGTTGTGTTTTGGATAGTCCAGGTATGCTTCACCTGCGTTGGTTGAATTGCTGATAAGTAGGAGCCTCATGAGTTTTAACCTTTATTGTTATATGACAAAGTTAATATTTTCGCAAAGCTCGCAAGACCTAATAAAGACCGGCCGGTACGGGAAGATCCCGAAACCGGCCGGTCTGACGGTAGATAAGGGTAAGGTATTACCAGGTGAATGCTATACCCACAGTGAAGGGATAGAGTTCAGGTCCTGTATTAGGTTTGAAAAATGAGCTCATCATGTAATTGGCGTAGAGCCCAAAGTTTCTGTATCCTGCCCTGACCGTAAAGCCATATCTAAAGGGAGTAAGATTAAAATCACCCCGGGTTTTCTCTTTGGATTTATCCCCGGCAACCTTGTATTTGATGGTGGTACTGGACCAGAGTTTGGCACTTCCAATAACTCCTCCCGAAAGATAGACACGTCCTCTGCTTGAGGTGGGAATCTGAAATTCCAGGAGCAGTGGGACAGAAATGTATCCGGTATGCAAGCGGGATCGGGTAATGTTGCCTGCGTAGCTCGGAACATATTCCACGATATCATTGGTAACTGCATCCTTCATGATGCCATTCTGACCTTCAAAATTGTAGTAGGAGAATTCAAAACCCAGTCCGGATGCCAAGCCTACGTAGCTGGTACCCAGGCCAATTCCGAAATCGACAGGATTAATGTTCCAGTTCCAGGACCTGCCTGTATTCAGATCCATATATTGTTGATCGGCGGGTAAGACCAGACTCCAGTCGGCAGTCATGTAATTACTCAGACCAAACTCAAATCCGGCATAGTGGGGACGAAATCTTTTTTTCCTGCTCCGGTGCCTCTTCTTTGAAATTTCGTCCATGTCCATCACCTTGATTTCAGTGCCATTTTCTCCTTCCACAATGCTAAGACCCCGGGAGCCAAGCACCACTCTGACAGTATCACCGTTGTCCTCAACGATAATGACCTCATTTTCTCCAAGGGTTACCCTGGTATTTTCAGGTGTTTCAATTACCTCGACCTTATTGAGGACATTTACGGTATCTCCATAGGCCGGGCTTTCGGCCTCAGTTGCAGGGGATTCAGGTGCTTCAGGACTTTCTGGCACTTCAGGGGCTTCTTCCGCCTCGGGTGCTTCCACCTCCACCGGGACGGATTCTTCTATGGCCGGAAGTTCCTCCACTGCCGGAGTTTCAGGTGCAGCATCGGGTTCCTGGGCTTGCAATGGATTTATCAAGGCAAGGGCCATGCAGAGTATAAATATCTTTTTCATAGTACTTTTTTTTGGATTTCGGTGGTAGGACGGTTGTATGAGAGAAAAGTTACAGTCGCCTTTAGAATTTCATGCCTATGACTACCACGTCATCAATCTGATCGATATCTCCCTTCCATTTCTCAAATTCTCTGTCCAGGGCAAGACCCTGCTCATGCATTTCCTTCCCACTTAAGGAGATCAGAAGATTTTTGAAAGGCTGATATTTGAATTTTTTCCCCTTGGGACCCCCGAATTGGTCTGCATAACCGTCTGAAAACATAAATATGTGATCGCCCTCTTCCAGGTCAATGGAATAGCTGGTAAAGGGTTCCATGACAATGTGAATACTCACAGGCATCTTGTCTGTTCTGTACTCGATCAGCTCTCCATTTCTGACCAGGTATAAGGGATTATTGGCTCCGGCGAATGTAAGCTGGCGCTTCTCACGATCTACCTTACAAACCACCATGTCCATCCCGTCCTTGGCTGCCCCTTCTTCACCTTTCTGATGCAGGGTTTCGATGATCTGGCTGCGAAGGATGTTGAGCAGGTTGTGTGGATCCACTGAAGGGTGTTTGCTCACAATTTCATTCATCAGGGCCATGCCCAGCATGCTCATAAAGGCTCCTGGTACGCCATGACCGGTACAATCGGCGGCAGCAATGTAGTAATGATCCTCGTGATCGCTGAACCAGTAGTAGTCGCCACTGACAATGTCCCGTGGTTTGAACAAAATGAAATGGTCGGCGAGACCCGATTTCAGGACATGCTCTGAAGGAAGCAGGGAATTCTGAATGGTCTGGGCATAATTAATACTGTCCATAATCGACTTTTGCTGCTGCGCAATCTGGTCGTGCTGGAACCTGGCAAAATCACGCTGTGCCTCAATTTCGGTGTTGGCTACCTCAAGCTCATGCGTTCGTTCCCTTACCTGTTGTTCCAGTTTGTTCTTCTGTGCTTTGATGGTATTTATCCTGATAATGTAGAAGAGGTACATGGCCACCACCAGGGCTACCACTACAAGGATCCGGAATATCCATGTGGCGTACCAGGCTTTCCGGATGGAGAATTCGAATTTTTCGGAATAGCCCCAGATGTTGTTTTTGCCTTTGGCTTTGTATATGAATTCGTATTTTCCCGGGGGCAGGTTTGAATATTCTGCCTTATAATCGGCTCCCCTGTGATAAGAACTCACCTGGTTTCCGGTACCACGCAGGTAGTACTCATATTCTACGGAAGTTTCGTCGGAAAAGGACAGGGCAGAGATTTCAAAGATGAAACTGTTCTCCTTGTGCGAAAAGGATTCCCCGTTTTCCACATATATCCTTTCCCCGTTGAGATACATCTTTTCCATGTAACACACCGGGGCATAGTTTCGTGTGGACTTGGCCTTTATATTAAAATTGGAAATGCCGTGGTAGGTACCCACCCAGAGAAGATCGTTGTTGTCAATAAATAGACCGCCAGGGGTAATCTCATCACCACTTAGTCCATCCTTGGTGTTGATGGTGAATTCAAAGGTCTTGGATTCCGTGTTAAAATAGCTGAAACCCTTGTTGGTACCAAGCCAGAGATAGCCCCTGTTTTTTGCAGGAAGAATGGATTTAATAACCATCTCCTGACCAATACTTGACAGCTCCATTTCACTAAAGCGACTTTCTTTAACCAATCCAATCCCGCAATCGGTTCCGACCCAAAGTTTATCCTCCTCCAGATGCAGGGACCAGATATTGCAGTCGGTTTCATGCCTTAGCTCAAAGTCCTTACCATTAAAGCTGACAAAGCCCGCACTATTCCCACCGATCACCTGGCCATCTATTTCGATCAGCTGGAAAATGTTGGCGGTATATTTATTTTTTAGGACCGTAGCCTGGGAATAAAAATCAGGGAAATAGTAGATGATCCCATTGATTCCGGTGAGCAGGAAGATTTCTCCCTTTTCGGTCACAAAAATATTGTCAAAGCTGTGAGCGATTTGAGAAAATGGTGTCTGTCTCACAAGATCGAGAGTTTGTCCATTTACCTCATACAAACCCTCGTTGTTTGCCAGAAGGATGTTGTTGTTGGGTAAGAGAGTTCCTGTGAATTTTTTATTATCAGAACCGGTTCGGGAGGTGAAATTCTCCAGAGTTTTCCCCTGATAATAGAAAACCCCGTTGTCCGAGGTAACCCAGATGCGTTCGCTATTATCCTGGAACACAGAATAAATGTAGGAGTTGATTATACCGGGATAAAAGTTCCTCAATCCACGGCGGTTTGTAAGTCGTTGAAGTCCGCCCGAAAAACCGATCCAGATATTATCTTCCTGGTCGATCAGGAAGGACAGGATCTTATTGTCCTTAATTCCTCTGTCCTGCTCATAGATAATTGGCTCCTGATCGGTCGAAATTACCTGCATGATTTTGGAATCGCTTACCAGCCAGACTGAACCAAACTTGTTGGTGGTGATGTCAGATATAATATTTACAGGGAATCCCAATCTTTCATTGAGGTTGTGAAAGGTGGCCCTGTGACGGTCTTTCAACAGATCCCGCAGGTAGGTGATGCTTAATCCGTCGCGGGTGGCGATCCATATACTGTCGTTGGCATCAATATATATGGAGTAGCAATCGGTATCGCTTAACTGGGTCACCTGCTCAAGCTGAGGATCATACATATAAACACCGGCAATGGTAGCCATTAGCAGGTGCCCCGTTTTGGTGTCTTCGGTGAGTTTATATATCACCCTGGGCAGAACCGGATGTTCGGCATTCAGGTACCTGGTTTCTCCCTGTCTGCTTTCCAGGTAAATGCCATCTTCACCCATGAACCACCGGTTATCCTTTGAATCGACAAAAATGTGCTGGAAGGCAATTCCTTCCCACAAAATTTCCTGGGTGGTATCGTTGGAAAACTTTACTACTCCGCTCGTGGTAGCAAAATACATAATTCCGCTGCTGTCCTGACTGATGTCACGTACTGAATTACCGGGTAAACCCTGTTCGTGATTGAATACCGTCATTTCCCTGCCGTTGTATCTCACAGCCCCCGAATTGGTACCAAACCACATATATCCCTTCTGATCCTGGAAAATGGAAAACATGTCTTCCTGCGGAAGACCATCGTCAGCTCCATAATTCACATAGGGCAACTGGCCCGTGAGGAAACTCTCATAATAGCTATTTATAAAGGCTTCCGGAGCCTGGAGGGTATTTCCCTTCAGGGTCTTTAACAGGATTCCGATAAGCCCCTGCTCCTTGGAACGCGAAATGAATTTTTCTACTTCTTTCTGGAGTTCGCTTTGATCTTTCCGAAGGGCCCAGCATACATCCAGCGATCCAAGCTCAAGTTTGCCTTCAAGCTCAGGATAGGCAGATAGTTCGTAAAAGGCATTGTAGATGATGGTGTAATCTGCTGTGCCATTTTCCACATCGCGAATGAAGTTGTTGACGTTTTCGTAGTAAAAATTACTAATGTTGTGCGATTTCAGAATGTCCTCATATACGGTTCCGTTGCCAGTAACTCCCTGGTATTTCTGAAGGTCTTCAATGGAGTTGATTTCCACATCTTTCCTGGCTACTACGGTGTAGGCTGAAGGGTAAACGGGAATCATATTTACCTTGTTGGCCCTCCAATCCAAAGGAGCAATGGTTTCACAGGCCAGGTCAAAGAAATTAAACCACTCTGGCGTGTAGGAGGAGTCCCGTACAATTTGGCCATCCCTGGTTTCCCAGTACTGTGCAAAGGATGGGGTTACCACAAACTCCAGGGAAACTCCAAGGTAGTCAGCAAATTCCTCGGCCAGGGCATGCATAAATTGTTTCTGCCCGCTTTCGTGATAGACAAAATCCCTCTCCCGCAGGGCTACTACCAATTTTCGGGACTTCAGGATTTCATCCAGATCGCGCTGGTAACGTTCCCGCTTCAGATTCTTGTTCAGGCGGTCGCGGTAAGATTTGTAGGTAATTCCGAAGTATTGGAAAAATATGTCATCCAGGTTGCCATTGCTGGCGATGGTCTCGAAAAAATTCTCTACCTCAAGGATCAGCTCGTTGTTTTTCTTAACTGCCCAGGCAGATCGAGTGACCTCGCTAATGGGAAAAGCTATTTTATATTTCTGGTTGCTTTTGGCAATGAAATCGAGGGCATCATCGGCATCAAGTACAATTCCGTAAACCTCTCCTCTCTCCAGCAGGTCCTTGACTTCTTTGGAAGAGGTTGACCTGGTTGGAACCAGGTCCATTTTTTCACTCAGGGTGGCATTTATTTCAAGCAGATGTTCCTCAAAAGAGGTGCCGTCCATAAAAGCTATTCGTTTTCCGCCCAGTTCGTTGAATCCGGAAGGGGCAATTTCGTTTTTATTGATCAGGAGCAGTTCCGCGGATTGGAGCGTTTCAGCGAATCCAAATAGCCTTTTGCGCCATTCCATCACTGTAAATGTGGAACAAATGATATCTGCTTTTTTCAAAGCATCAGGAGTGTAGCGAAGTTCTGAATTGGTCTCCATATCCTCCGGAATGGAACCATTCAACATAAATGCTTCGTCCCAGTCAATGGGAACCACTTTCAGCTCCACATTCAGGTAGCTGGCAAACTCTTTGGCAAGTTCAAAATTGATGTTTTCAAGGTCATCGGAGGTAAAGGCCACCCAGATAACCCCGCTTCGTTTGATTTCGTCGAGGGTTCTTCCCTGGACTACCCGGGGTAGCAGGAAAAGAAAAAGCAATAAAAGGATGGTGATCTTCCTGGGCATGATTTTTTACTTTTCAAAAAAGTCCTTCAATCCGCCAAAATAGAAATTATCCCAGCCATGAACCATGTCCTCATAGGCTTCGTCGGGGATGTTCGTATGGTGAAGTTCAATGTTGGTATAAAGTCTGTCGGGCCGGAGCGTTATGCTCACGATGGACTTTTCTTCCTGGTCGCCAAAATACCACTCTTGCACCATCTTGCTATTCTTTTCAAAAGCGATGTTTGTGCCTTCAATATCCCCGTCAAAGAGAGAAAATCCACTTCCTGGCTCTTCACTCATTTCAGCTTTAGCACCGGTCCAGAGGGAGATGGCGAAAGGATTGATAAGAGAAGCATAAATTTCCTCCGGAGTGCCTTTGATACGATAATATTTGCGTAATTCCTTCATGCGTGGCTCATTTAATCAAAAATAAGCCTTTTTACGAAATAACCTTATGGGTATTCCCCATATTCAGCTACTGTCATGCCCGGCATGATCATTCCACAGGCTTATATATTTCAGAAATCTCGATTTTTACGATGCGATAACCTTTCCAGACTTCGATGGCGGCAAAGATGATGCCCAGGAAAACGGCAAACATACCTGCATAGAAGAAGGCTACAATCAGCCAATCGAAGCCAGGTGTTCGTTGACTGATGGTCACCCCTATCAGAACAGAACTCACAATGAACAGAGCCACAGCAAGCGAGTAGGAGAATACTGCGTTACGGACCAGGGAAATGCGGCCTATCAGGTGAGAGATCTGAAGCTCAATGTTGCTCAGCCTGCTGCTATCAATTTCATCTATTTGCTTCTGGTGGAAGATTTTTCGTTTTTCCTCGTTGAGCAGCCTGATACGATTAACCACCAGGGAATATTTGTTATTCATGCCCAGCAATAGCAATCCGCAGGCCGAGATCATCAGGCCGGGAGCAAGCATTCCCTGAATAAGGTGTATTATCGGAGTTTCCATTCTGCCTTGTTTAGCAGATACAAATGTTATGAATAAATATGGAATAACCAATATGACTTGCAGCACCTGGGATAAGGTGGCGGTATGAGGGACGACTAGTGTTCGTCGCGGAAGAAGATCTCTTCTTTCAGGGTAACTATTCGATCCTCCACAATGGCTCTGACCGATACCCCCTGTTGAGTTTCCTCTTCCCCGGGAAGGAGATCCAGAGCCTCAATATATCTTTCATAATCCACCAGGGCCTCTTTGGACTTATGCATGCTGTTATCCAGGATGGAAGCCATGAAATATAGAGCCATCACATGGGTGCTGTCGGTTTCCCAGGCCTTTTCATAATAGGAATAGGCCTCTTCGTAGGCCATCTGCAATCGTTTGATGTTTCCCTGCTCAGAATATATCCGGGCCACGACCGATGGATCGGGCTTCATCAGTTGCAGGGAAGTGTTAAGATGATGCATGGCATCTTCCTTCTTTTTTGTTGTTGCAAGGCTGGCTCCCAGGAAAAAGTGTACTTCGGCATCCATTGTGTCTATAGCGACAGCTTCTTCCAGGGATGTTATGGCGCTGGTAAAATCAGTTCTCAGGTAGTGGGATATGCCCTTGAATTTAAAGGTGAATGCAGTTGAATCTCCCAGGGTATTGGCATACTGCAGGTATTTGACCGCCTGGCCGGGACTGCCTGCTTTATAATAGGAATAGCCAAGCAGTTTGGAGAATTTTATGCTTGTGGTATCTATGGAAAGCATCTGTTCGCAAAGGGGTATCGCTTTCCTTGATTCCCTGGACTGGATGTACCAGTTCCCAAGGGCAAATGCAGCTTTTTGATTCTGTGGATAAAGACGGTAAGCACGCTGATAGTATATTCCGGCTCCTGAATTGTTATGCCGGTCGAGGATCTCGCCCATCATCATCAGGCTGCTAAGGTTTAAGGAATCGATGATCAGAACCTGATTCAGGGCTTCAATGGCCTGGTCAAAATCCTGACGGAAGGAGGCAATATCTGCCATTTTCAACAAGGAACTTACGTCGTTGCTGTCCTTTTCAACCAGCATCAGGTATGAGTTCCAGGCTCTGGTATAGTCACCCACTTCGTAGTATTGACGGGCCAGCATCCTCTCAATCCGGGGATCACCAGCGTGATATTGATTTGCCGCTCCAAGAGTACCTATGGCCAGGGAACTTTGTCCCATTTGAATTTCACTCAGAGCTTTCAGATAGTAAGTATTAAAGGCAGTATCGCCAGCTTTAATAAGTTCGTCTGAATTATCTATGACATCCCGGTAAGCGCCCGAGTAGTAGAGTTCTGTGAGTTGATCCTGAGCCGATAGCGGGTACAGTGCCAGGAGAAATATTCCTTTAAGGAAGGTATTAACTAAAAGTTTCATGAAAAAAATGTGACCGCCGACAAAGTTAGCCAGCGGTCACAATATGATTTGATTATTGTAGCATAAAAGTAATGGGGAAGGTAAACATTACGTTTACGGCCTTTCCCCTTTGCTTTCCGGGTTCCCAGTCGGGAGAGGAAGTAATCACCCTGATGGCCTCATCCTTGAGCATCTGGATGTACTTTTCATCGGGACTTGTTGCATCTTCCTCAATGCTGCGGTAAGCTACCACCACCACTTCGTCCAGGGCTTTACCTTCGGCCTCTGCAAGTACGTCCTTCTTCGGGATCACTACCTTGCCTTCTTTCGTGACGATGAATGTGGTGAAGATCTTTCCGGTAACACCTGCTTCAGCAGCTTCCGGGGGATATTTCAGGTTTTTGGCGATGTACATGCGGAACTCTTTTGCTTCCGCGTCTCCATTGAATTTTGGCATTTCTTCCACCACCATAAATACTTCGGATTCTTGGATTTCAGGGGATTCGGACACTTCAGCGGATATTTCTTCCGGGGCGTCAAGGTCTGTTATCGGCGCATCCTTGTCGGTACATGATACGATGAAGAATGCAATAAGACTTAATGGGAGCAGCATGAATACCTTCCACCTGCTGCCTAATTTATAATCTCTGTTTAGCATGTTGATTCTGTTTTTGATTTGACTACTGAATTGATTGGATAAGGATGCGCTTCCTATGTATTGATTTAAAATTGACAGTTGATATTTCATGGGATCTGTTCCCTTGCGTAGCACCGCTGAATCGGCCAGAAATTCCAGGTTCTGGATCACCGATTTGCGGAACATCCAGGCCACTGGATTGAACCAGTTAATCATCACAAATACTTCTACCAGTATGCGGTCTACGGAGTGCCACTCACGCTTGTGAATCCCTTCATGCTCAAGAATGTGCCTGAAGGAATCCTCCCCGGTCTTATCGGGATCAATAAAAATATATCCAAAAAAGGAAGAGGCATGCAGGGCCTTGCTGGCCAGCAGGCTGGTGCCGTCAGCCTCGAAACCGGGCGAGCTGAATACTGCATGGATAATCTTAGCCAGCTGCATGAACACCTTTATTAAACCCAGGCCTAGTATAATTAGGTAGATCAACCAGAGAACCGATCCAAAGGACAGCGATCCGGTGGCAGTCTCCTGGGCTCCCGCACCAAAAACGGTAACTTCTTCCAGGGTGATGGAAATGGGAGCGACACTGCTCACAGGCATTCTGAGTGAGGCAGGCAACAGGGGTAAGATCAAAGGCATGATGGCAACTCCAAGGAGATATATCCTCCTGATGACAAAATTTTTATCCTTCTCAAAGAACAGCTTGTAAGCCACAAAGAGAATCATCAGGGAGATATTCAGCTCCACCAGGTAGGTATAGAAACTATTCATTTTTGTTGGCTTTTTGTTTGATTTCTTCCATCATCTGAATGATTTCATCGGCCTCTTTCATATTCAGCGAACCACTTTTGCCAAAATGGGAGAGGACCTGTTTCATGGATCCATTAAAATAGTCCTTCATCAAACTGGAGAACCTCTCGGTCCGGTATTGCTCCCTGCTTACCAGGGGATAGTATTGATGGGATTTACCAAAGCTGCGATGATCCACAAATCCTTTCTTTTCCAGGATCCGGATAATGGTGCTAACTGTGTTGTAAGCGGGCTTAGGCTCAGGGAACTTTTGGAGGAGGTCCTTCACAAAGCCCTCCTTTTCATCCCAGAGAATCTGCATGACCTGCTCTTCTGCTTTGGTAAGTGTGTTCATAATCTCCTTTTTAAAGCTTGCTTCGGTACAAACATAAAACTAAATATTTAGTTAAACAACTAAATCATTAGTTTATTTTTCCACTATTTCTTGTAAGCGGCAATTTTTCGGGCATTTTTTGGACATTCCCTATTTATAATGGTGTATTCTAAGATATTTATTAGCAGCAAAAAGCGTGCTATTCTTATTTAGATCATTTATGTATTTCTTGGGTTTGATAAAATATGACTTTTATTGTTATATAAATCACATCAAAATTCTAATTTTAATCCTTCTTTCTGTGAAAGAAATAACAAAGAATTCGTAACGCGCACAAAACCAACATAATACATTAACTTTTAGAGCTCATGGAGACGATTATTGAAAATGAACTAGTTAGGGAATTGGCCAACAAGCATGGCAGAACCCGCGAGAGCCTGATTCCAATCCTGCAAGACCTTGTGGTTTCTAACCGCTACCTGTCCAAGCAGGATATGATAGATGTGGCAAGAGAACTTGATATATCGGCTGCCGATGTTTTTGGTACAGCCACATTCTATACTTTTCTGGATACGGAAGTCAGAGGCAAATACATCATTAGGATTTGCAAAACTATTTCCTGTGCCATGAAGGGTAAGAATGACATACTCGCTACCATTGAAGACATTCTTAAGGTAAGGCTGGGGGAAACCACTCCGGACCGTAAATTCAGCCTGCTGGAGGCAAACTGCATTGGATGGTGCCATAAAGCACCGGCCATGCTGATCAACGACACTCCCTATACGGAACTTACCCCGGAAAAAGTGACTGAAATTTTAAGAGAGTATATCAAGAAATAAACTAAGAAAAGATAAATCACATGAAAGATACGCATGTAAAAAGGGTGGACCTCATTTTCGAAGCGACTGAGTGCAGGGATGTGCTTGAAAAAGTTATGAAAATGGATCCCGACGATATTTGCCAGGAAGTTCTGGAATCGGACCTGAAAGGTCGTGGCGGTGCCGGATTTCCCACAGGCCTGAAATGGAGATTTACTTCCCAGGAGAAGGAGCCGGTCAAATATATCGTGTGCAACGCCGATGAAGGAGAACCCGGAACTTTTAAAGATCGTGAGATCCTGGACCAGGTACCTGGAAAGGTATTTTGTGGAATGGCCATTGCCGGCAGGGCAGTGGGAGCCAAAAACGGCTATGTATACCTGAGGGGAGAATATAAATTCCTGATCCCTAAACTGAACGAGTATTTGGACAAGTTCCATAAGCTGATGGACGAATTAAATCACAACTTCCACATCCATATCCGATTGGGCAGCGGAGCCTATATATGTGGTGAAGAAAGTGCCTTGTTTGAATCCATTGAAGGAAAGAGGGGAGAACCCCGGAACAAGCCTCCTTATCCAACCGTATCGGGTCTCTTCGGTAAGCCTACCACCATCAATAACGTGGAAACCCTAGTGCATACAGTGATGATCATGCAATACGGAGCTGCCCATTTCAAAGAATTAGGTACCAAAGATTCCAGGGGATCCAAGGTGTTTTCCATATCTGGTGATACTCCCAAAGCCGGAATCTATGAATTGGAGCTGGGTATGTCGGTCGACGAATTTGTAGGCGAATTCGGTGATGGTGATACCAAGGCAGTACAGGTGGGTGGAGCTTCTGGCTTTTGCGTTCCCAGGAAGAAATTCGAAGAAACCATCATTGGTTTTGAAGGGGTTCCCACAGGAGGCTCCATGAAGCTGTTTAATTCGACCCGGTCTATGTACAATGTGCTGCACAATTACCTGGATTTCTTCACCGAGGAGTCTTGCGGACAGTGTACACCCTGCCGGGTGGGTTGCCAGCAGCTATTGAAGGGTGTGGAAGCTGTAAAGCGTGGCGATAAAAACTCAAAATACCTTGATGAATTGGTGAAATTGGCCAAGACCATGAAACGTGCTTCCAAGTGCGGGCTGGGTCAGTCGGTGGGAAATGCCTTTGGCTCTATTGTGGAAAATTTCAAGGAAGAGCTCATTTACTAAGAGAAACAGAAAAAAGAAGATACCATGGTAAATTTATCGATAAACGG
>Ga0180436_10001500_pt1 | contig 22759 bp, 13 predicted proteins | sample SS_ome_2_FD_132434 | JGI IMG/M metagenome (GOLD analysis project Ga0180436, IMG submission 132434) | Hypersaline lake sediment archaeal communities from the Salton Sea, California, USA - SS_3_S_2 metaG | ecosystem: Environmental > Aquatic > Non-marine Saline and Alkaline > Hypersaline >... | reverse complement strand
GGCCATTGCCCTTCCCACAGACTTTTCTGCTCGCATCGCCAGAAACACCCAGTTGCACCTGCAGGAAGAAACACATATCTGTCGCTCCCTGGATCCATGGGCTGGTTCATACTATGTGGAAACTCTTACTCACGAGCTGGCTCAGAGAGCCTGGCAGCACATCGAAGAGATCGAAGAGCTGGGCGGAATGGCTGCAGCCATTGAGACCGGAATCCCCAAAATGCGTATTGAAGAGGCTGCTGCCAGGAAGCAGGCCCGAATAGACAGTGGCAAAGACATCATTGTGGGGGTGAACCAGTACCGCCTGGAAAATGAAGAGCCCATCGATATTCTTGAAGTAGACAATACAGCTGTACGCCAGGCCCAGCTGGAACGCCTTGGCAAGCTTAAACAGGAGCGTGATAATGCACAAGTTCAAGATTCTTTAGAGGCCATATCTAATTGTGCTAAAGGCGGTAAAGGAAATTTGCTTGAATTATCAGTGGAAGCAGCTAAGAACAGGGCCACACTGGGCGAGATCTCCTCCGCCGTGGAAGCTATATCGGGCAGATATAAAGCGGTGATCCGTTCCATCTCTGGAGTATATTCTTCAGAATCAGGAGAGGATCAGGCTTTTGTGGAGGCTTCTGCCCTTGCCCGGGAGTTTGCCTCCAAAGAAGGGCGTCAGCCTCGGATCATGATTGCTAAAATGGGACAGGACGGACACGACCGCGGCGCAAAAGTCGTCAGTACCGGCTATGCCGATATTGGCTTTGATGTGGATATTGGTCCGCTTTTCCAGACCCCCTCAGAAGCAGCCAAACAGGCTGTTGAAAATGATGTACATATTCTGGGAGTATCTTCCCTGGCAGCCGGACATAAAACTTTGATACCACAGGTTATTAACGAATTAAAGAAGCTGGGGCGGGAGGATATTATGGTCATTGCCGGAGGAGTAATACCTGCACAGGACTACGAATACCTCTATAATGCAGGCGTCATAGCCATTTTTGGTCCGGGTACAAAAGTATCTGAAGCTGGGAAAGAAATACTGAAAGTATTGCTAGAGACTAACTAGCATAAAATACTATCTTTAAGTGTGTCATGATACAGGATTAGCCGTGTTTTTAAAGCCAGTCCCTGCAAAATATTTAACCTTTCCCTTTTCATAAGGCCGGGATCCTGGTCATACCCGCACCAGACATCTGCTTCGAGAAATATTTCCATGGGGGCCAGGTCCGATAAAAAGCAGATATCCTCCTCTCCGCTGTGAATCACAGGTATCGCCATACCCCTGGTATGTCCGTAACATATATGGAATTCGATCCGATCCTGATCCCAATCTTCCAGCCAGTGAATGCGATCGAGATATTTAAGCAGGCCGGTACAAAAGGAGTCAGCTTCAAAAGGATCCGGTTTCAGTGCATATTGATAGTGTTCTTTGCTTACATGATACCGGGCCCGGGGGAAACGTTTTACAATATTTCCCGGAACTCTTTTAAATCCCCCGCTGGCATGATCAAAATGCAGGTGCGTAAAAATCACATCCGTGATCTGTTCGCTTTCCAGTCCGATCGCATCCAGTCCTTCCTCAAATGTTTGAGGGACCTCCAATCCATATTCCCGCTGCAGTTTTTTTGGCAAAAAATAGGCAGCGCCGGGATCAAACAAGATTTTTCTGTCATCTTCCTCGATCAACAATGAATTCATTGCCAGACTCATAAATCCATTCTGATCAAGCTTATATTTAAGAGATATCCGCTCCTGATCCAGGGGCTTTATCATTTTTAAAGCCTCCACCTTTAAAAACCCGCAGGGGAGTATGTGAGTCCTCATAGCTCGTAAATGTAGGAAACTGCCACATCCTCACAATTATATAAGATGAAATTTTTTGCATTTTTTTCTTGGTAAAAAAGAATTTTGATTCTATTTTTGCACTCCGATAAAATATTTATCGCGTTCTAAACAATACGGTCCGTTCGTCTAGGGGTTAGGACGCCAGGTTTTCATCCTGGTAACAGGGGTTCGATTCCCCTACGGACTGCATACGCAAATGACAAACCGCTGTTTCACAGTATGATGAAACAGCGGTTTTCTTTTTGGGGGGACACATAGGGGATGGATTCTAGTGATTCTTAAAAGAATTAGGTGAATAGCTCTCAATGGTGAAGGTTGGGAATGATTATTGTAGAAAATGATACTAACTTTAGAATAATTCACCCCAACAATCTTAGCATGATGTTAACATGGTCTAAGAATGTATCTGTTGCGCCTCTGCAAAAAACGGACAATGGTTGTCTCCAGCGTACGCTCCATATTAGAAAGATCTCAGTTTTATTTTTCATTCTTATCTCCTTAGGTGTATCCGGACAGAATGCTGATCAGCAAAGCCATTCTTTGAACAGGGACGAGGCAACTCAGGAAGATATTGGGTCCTTGGAAGAATATGTCACGCTGAACCAGGAGTTGCCTTCCGAAAAGGTTTTTCTTCATCTTGATCGTCCAAATTACATGCAGGGCGATACAATCTGGTTTAAAGCCTTTCTGTGGTATGGTTATGATCAAATACCCGATACCATAAGTGGGGTACTATACGTCGATCTAATAAGCTCCCAGGGACGTATTATGCTGAAAAGAAAACTCCCCATCCAAAATGGCACAGCTTATGGAGATTTCATCCTTGATTCAACCATCAATTCTGGCAAATACTACATGCGTGCATACACCCGCCTGATGTACGATTCAGGATCAGGAGAACCATTCGAGCAAGGAATTATCGTAAATCCGCATCAACAGAATTTCCATATTGAATGTGTCCCCGTGATTAAAAAACAGCCTGGGAATGATTCACTACAGATGAGGTTAAGGTTTTATGAAATTGACCCTGCTGGGAATCTTAGCAGTAATTATACTCATGATGTTGTATACACCCTTAAGATCGGAGATAATATTTTGCAGCAGGGTGTTGTTCAACTGGAGAACACAAAGGAACATGTATTAACGTACAACCTTGCCAGTCTGAACACACTCGATTCATTGGCTGATCTTGAGATATCCATACAGGATGATCGTTTGTCTTATGAGAAACAGTTTCATATTCCCTTACAAGAAAATATTGACCTCCAATTTTTCCCTGAAGGAGGCAACTTGGTATTTGGGCTGGAAAGTAAAATTGCGTTTAAAGCAATCGGTCCTGATGGCTTAGGTAGAGATATCGCTGGAGAAATCCTTACCGACGATGATGTGGTTATCACAAGTTTTTCGAGTAGACACAAAGGTATGGGCGCCTTCAGGTTAACACCAGAATCAAACCAGGAATACTTTGCCCATCTCTGGTATAACAAAAGGAAATATATTGTGCCACTACCACTAGCATCAGAGAAAGGATTGGCAATGTCTGTTTCTTATTCAGGAGATGGTAAGACCCCGATGCTTTCAGTTAAACAAAGACCTTATGGAGCGAATGAACCCAAATATATCATTGGAAGTGCCTATGGAAAAATCTGGTTTGCTGCTATTGTAAAAGCCTTCAGAGATTCCAGCAGACTGCAGGTTCCACTGAATCTCATTCCTGAGGGTATTTGCAGGCTTACAGTTCTAAATGCGGATTTTCAGCCGGAATGCGAACGTTTAATATATGTAGATCATGAGCTGGGATTTGAAATCGATGTTTCAACAGATTCATCTACCTATAAGCCACGCTCGAAGGTAACGCTTCAGATCAAAGCTGCAGATATCGCCGGGATTCCTGTTCAGACCGAATTATCAATTGCAGTAGTTGATAAGGAACAAATAAGTCAAAATGTAAAGCTTCCTGGAATAAGAGGATACAAGTTGCTTGAGTCCGAGCTTCAAGGCTATATTGAAGACGTAGACGCTTACTTTGAAAAGGATGGCAGCATAAATAATCACACATTGGATCTGCTGCTACTGACTCAGGGATACAGAAGGTTTTATCCAACAAGTTTTAGTAAAGAGGAATCAGTATTCCAACCTGAGAAGAGTGTTGATGTCATTGGAAGGCTAGAATATGATGGAAGTAAATCACGAAAGAAAAAATATAACTTTCAGAAGATCAACATAACGCTCCTGAGTTATTCAGAAGATTATTATATGGAGAAAACCACCCCTGACAGCCTGGGAAATTTCCGATTCCAGCTACCTCTAATGCATGGTGAGTCTCGTATTGTCCTGCAGGCAGCTACAGCCAAAAAGAAGCCCTTCAAAGGTGATGTCTTCATTGATGATCCGATTACTCCTCCACAGTATAGGACAATTCAACTTGATAATAAATCCATCGCATCTACAACTGAAGAACTTGTAGCCCAGATGCAATCAACACGTAAAACAGAAAAATCTAAACCGCTTTTACCCGACTCAATTGCGTGGGAAATGTCTTTAGAAGAAGTACAAGTAAGTGCAAAAGCCAAAGACTGGTATCGCAGGTACGAGCAAGATGCCAGAAAAGTTATTGATTTGGATACCCTTGACCCCGACGGCAATAAATATGAAGGTCTTTATGATCTGTTGGTTAAGGAGTTTGGAGCTATGTGGAGATATGCTGGTGGTTACAGAACCGTAGTACTTCCGAGTATTCAGACAACGATATTGCCTTATCATAGAGTCCGTCCCTATTTCCCCCCGATTTATATTATTGATGGCATGATTTACTGGAATGGAGAAGGATTTAATTTTTCGGGTTTACTTGATTTAGAAGATTATCCCGCCAATGAAATTAAAAGAATCCTTGTGATGCCTCCCATGCATGCGGGAGTGTTGTATTATGCTTCAGATGATATAAATGAACGTCCCTGGTTTGTACATCAATCTATGGTGGTCATCGAATCCTATTCCAAGAATACTTATCGCGGAAATGCGCAGGGGATTAAGAGGTTCATCTTAGATGGGCTGGATGCTCCCCGGGAATTCTACTCACCTCGATATGAGGGTCCATCAAGAAAAAGCCCGGTATATGATGGCAGGGTTACCCTATTCTGGGAACCTTCCATACGGACAGATGTCAATGGAGAAGCAAAAGTGGAGTTCTATACAAGTGATCGTCAGACAACATTGGATGTTATTGTAAATGGTATTGAAGTTGATGGTGGTTATCCAGGTTTAGGAAAAACAGAGATTAACCTACGCTGAAAGATAGATGAAAACCGTTCACTTTTTTGTGATATGTGTGATATACACCCTACAATTATCTAAAATCCAAAATGGTATTAAATGCAATTACCGACCTATCGGAACCAATCAAACCGGTTTAAATTGAACATAGGCTACCGGACAAAACTGAACAAGCAGTTTAAGATCAGAATCGCCCCCGCCAACTCACTCTGCCGGCAGGCAAGCAATTAATCATCTTTAACGCAGCGCACCGAGAATCCGTCGGACTTTACATTTCCGTAGCGGTGTACCGTAGTATATTCGGAATAAATATGACGCCCCCAGGCCTGCTCAATATTCTTCTCTGTGGCTGTCCAAAAATTGGCGTTATCACCCACATGGCCGAAAGTTCCATTGTATCGTCGTCCTCCCCCGGGCAGGGCTAAAAACCCGGAAGTGCCAAAAACGGGAGTGCTTTCCAGCAATCCATCAATCCACAAATCCCTGTTCACAGCCAGCTGGCTGCCTATTGACACACCCCGGGGACCAGTGGTATCGGCGTCGATCCTGTCCATTCCCAAATGCATCTCCAGCTCTTTCCATTCGGCATCACTGGGTATATGCCAGCCATCCGGACAAACTCCCTGTACTAGGCTTGGATTAACATCAGAACTGTAAGCACCGTTCAATGCAGCTGACCAGGTATACAAAGCTCCATAGGTAAAGGCTTCAGCATTGCCATCATTGTCATAATAGCAATAGGCCTTATCATCCAAATCCAGGGCCTCCCAGTCTGAATCGCTCTCAAAGACCTGAATGGGCGTACCATCGGCATAATGAGTGGTCCTCAGGTTGCTGGCCATCCACAACTGATTACCAATCTGAACGGTTCTGTATATGTTGCCATCAAAATCACTTACGCTTGGAATGTAATTTTCATTTTCTCCAGGATTGTCTTTATCGCATGCCACAAGCAGGAAAAGCGTCCAAACGAACAGTATCAGGGGAGTCCAATTTCTGAAAAGAGGATAGTGCTTCATGATTTCCGTTTAAAAAATGGCTCTTTGCCAAGGACTTACATTCCCCTTAAAAATAGGGAAATATGTAATCCAAGTCAATCAGGCCCGGCTTTTTGGCCTGCCAGGGAAAGGCAGATGGACTTAAGTTAAGGAAGCTACAATCAGAATTGATTTGGCTTAACAAAGGTCAAATGAGTTCTTCTTTGTATTTTACCAAAGGATAGTATACAAAACCTAGTAACATGGAAAAACCTATTTACTTCAGATCTTCTTTGGTGAGCCACATTTGGCTGGCCGCATTGTTGTTTGCCATTTTTATGACCGCCTGCAGGACCTCTGATCCGGAAACTGAGAGTCAACCCAACATCGTATTCATTATGAGTGACGATCATGCCTACCAGGCCATCAGCGCCTATGGTTATGGCCTGAATCAGACTCCAAACATTGACCGCATCGCTGAAGAAGGCGCCCTGTTTACCCACAGTTATGTAAGCAATTCCATATGTGCTCCCAGCCGTGCAGTCATGTTAACCGGCAAGCACAGTTTTGTAAATGGGAAAGTGGATAACCTGCAGCCCTTTAACTGGGATCAGGACAACTTTGCGAAACAACTGCAAAACGCCGGCTATCAGACAGCTATGATAGGGAAAATACACCTGAATGGCCTGCCCCAGGGCTTTGACTATTCCAATGTTCTACCCGGACAGGGGCAGTATTACAATCCCGATTTCATTGAAAATGGAGTGAAAAAACAATACCAGGGTTACTGCACGGAAATCACTACCGAACTGGCTTTAGACTGGCTCATGAATAAACGCGATAAGGACAAACCTTTCCTGATGCTTTATCACCAGAAAGCTCCGCATCGTACCTGGATGCCAGAAAAAAAATACCTGGACCTGTTTGAGGAAAGAAACTTTACACCCCCGCCTAATTTTTTCGATGATTATGAGAATCGACCCGTGGCAGCTGAACATGAAATGGGTATTTATGAGCACATGGATGTGGTTTACGATTTAAAAATGCTGGATGAGGAAGGCGAACTTCAGACCAAATACCGCCCCTATGCGCAGAATATGTACGAGCGTATGGACAGCGAGCAAAGGGCCGCCTGGGATGCCCATTATAAACCCATCATTGAAGAATTTAAAGCACAGAAGCTGGAGGGGGAAGAATTGGCCATCTGGAAATTCAACCGTTATATGCGCGATTATCTGGCCACCATTCAGTCGGTCGACGATGGTGTGGGTGCAGTCCTGGATTATCTGGACGAAGCGGGTCTTGCTGAGAATACCATTGTCGTTTATACTTCAGACCAGGGGTTTTACCTGGGGGAACACGGTTGGTTCGACAAACGTTTCATGTACGAGGAATCGTTCCGCACACCTCTGCTAATGCGTTATCCCAAAGAAATCGAAGCGGGCACTGTGATAGCTGAGTTAATTCAGAATCTTGATTTTGCTGCAAGCTTCCTGGATTACGCCAATGCACCCATCCCTGAAGATATCCAGGGTGAATCCTTCCGTGACGTATTAAGCGGGAAAAGTAAAAACTGGCGGGATGCCATCTACTACACCTACTATGAATATCCTGGAGAACACAATGTCCAGCGCCACCATGGAATTCGAACGAAGCGCTACAAATTAATACACTTTTACTACGATTCCGACAGCTGGGAATTATACGACATGGTTGAGGATCCGTCTGAAATGAACAATCTCTACAAGCATCCCGACTACGCCGATGTTCAAACTGAGATGCATCAAAAGCTTGAGGAAATACGGCGAAAGTATGGCGATAGCGATGCCCTCGATGAGCAGCATTTGCAGCACTTTCTAAAGGCGAAAAACCTCGACTAGGACCGAAGAATATGGGCTGTATGTGTCCTTAATGCTTCAGAACTTTCATCTGACTGGTCCCACCCTGGGTGATGAATACCAGGAGATAAAGGCCGGATTCTTCAGGCAGGTTAATCCTGGTCTGTGTCTCCGAGGGATAGAGTGTCCGCCTGGACATTTCTCTGCCTAACTGGTCGTAGACCACCAGGACTGCCTCTTCAGAAAGTTTATAGTCTATCCGGATTTCTTCATCCCCAACCGGATTGGGATATACAGAAAACTCCGATGCCTCCTGATCCCAAGTTCCCGTAGCGGTCCTTATTGCCAGTATGATAGTATCTCTTTGTATGCAGCCGAATTGGGTCTCTACCTGAAGATAATATTCGTGGAAACCTTCCCCGAAATCTGCTGCAACTACCTGTACTGAATTATTCTGAGTTTGTGGCCCATTGTTCCAGCTATAGGAAGCAAAGCCAGTGTTGGCAGTCACTGTGCCTGTCTGAGCAGTGGACATAAACACGGTATCTATAAGCCCGGTTTCCTCTTCCGCATAGTTGAACAGAGTTAATGAAATAATGGAATCGCAAGGTCCCATTTGGGCAATGGTGTCAATATAAGTTCCGGGTTCACTGATTTCAAGTCCGTTGAAATTGTAGCTATCCCCCCGGCAAACAAACGCATCTTTTTCCCCGTAACAATAGTTTTCCACATTTAGGGCTGCAAGCTCCACGATCCTGTCATCACCAGCACTAACATCCCCCCGTCCATCTCTGTTGGATACCGCCAGGAATACTCTGCCATCCGGTGATACACACACATCTCTAAGTCTTCCGAACCAATCCTGAAAATAAGAAGTTTCCTGCACCACACTTCTTCCATCCTCACTTAAGTTTAATACGGTTAACTCGCTAGCTTTCAGGGAGGTAACAAGAAGTGAATTATTCCAGTCACTGATGGGCCCCAGGGAATAAAACCCGGTCCCAGCCACTGCCAGTGTAGGAGTCCAGGCTGCAATGGGCTCCACTGCATTGGAATCGTTACAGAAATCCACTTCCGTAGGTGTGTCACAAAAGCCTCTTACCGTCGGCCAACCATAATTTCGACCCTTCTCGATAATATTCAGCTCATCGTCGGTGGAGGGTCCATGCTCAGAACTGTAAATTATACCTGAAGGAGCGATAACCAGCCCCTGGGCGTTCCGGTGACCCCAGCTCCAGATATAGCTCCCGGCAATGGGGTTGTCATCGGGTACACTTCCATCCAGATTCAGGCGAAGCACTTTTCCATTCAGGGAACTTAAATCCTGAGGAAGGGATTGATCGGTGGCATCACCTGTGGTCATAAACAATTTCAAATTACTATCAATGACCAATCTGGATCCATCGTGCCTGCTGCTGCCCGGGATAGCGTCGATCAGAATAAGTGGAGAGCTTAAGCTTTGATTGCTGTATGTGTATCGAACCAATCGCTCTTTAATTACCCCCGAATCAAGGTAGGTATATACCACATACAAATAGGGCTGGTTGCTAAAATCGGGGTGCAGCACCATGCCCATCAATCCACTTTCACTTTCCTCGTGTACCTCATTAATGCTTAGCAAGACATTGTTTGCACCTGTCTCCGGATCAAGCCGGCTGATTCTTCCGGCCCGTTCTGTAAACCAAATGTGATTATCAGGACCCCAAAGGATTTCCCAGGGTGTATCCAGGTTTGTTACAAGGGAATTGGTATCCACCTCTGTGGATCCAATAAAAAACTGTGCCTTGGCTTCCTGGATAAATCCTAACAGAACAGCTAAGGCAATGTAAAAGAACAATCTCTTCATCATGATTTGCTTTCGTAGTAGTTGTTTAACAAAAAAACCGCTGAAGAGTTGAATCCGGATTGCCCGGACGCTGATTTTTCCTTCCCCAATCACATTCAATCAAAAAAAACAATCATGAAAAAAATTTGCTACTTGATTGCCCTGCTTTATGCTATGTCACTCTCTTCCTGTCAGAAAGACGGCCCCGCACCCGGGAATACCGGTAAGCTGCTCCTGGATATCAAGTCCGAACTGCAGATTCGGGAAGTGGGCCGCCACTTGAAGTCTGCCCCGGAGTTAAAGGACTTCAAAGTCACTATATTTCATTCAGACGGAATAGAAGCAATGGTTTTTGATTCCACGATGCAACGTCCCGACACCATTGAACTCCAAGTGGGAGATTATTACGTGGAAGCCCATTCTAACAACAATCTTCCGGCAGCCTTTGATAACCCTTATTACTCCGGTATCTCTGAGTTATTCTCCATTGGCCCGAACGACCTGCAATCCATTGCGGTAAATTGTCTGCTGGCCAATACCATGGTAAGTGTCCTTTACTCCCAGCAAGTTATTGAAGGCTTCACGGAATACGAGACCATCGTTGCCTCTGAACTGGATTCCCTGATCTACCGCTCAGACGAATCAAGAATGGGATATTTCCGGACCCTGCCGCTCTCAATCATTGTAAATCTTAGCTACCATAAACCGGACGGATCTATAGTAGACAGGCAATTATCAGGCAGCATCCCTTTTCCCCTGGCTAACCGCCACTACGAAATAATTGTGGATGCTTCCATCGCTCAAGGACTGGCTGCTTTTCAGATTATTATGGATTCCACCGATGTTCCTAAGGAAGTGATCGAAATAATTGATGGTCCCGGGAATCCGGTGGAAGGTGCCTATGCTTACGGCGATCTTCTGATAAGCGAGATCATGTATGATCCCTCTTCGCTCTCCGATACAGAGGGGGAATGGTTCGAGGTATATAACAATTCTCATCAAATCATCTCTTTGCAAAACCTGGTATTGGGAAGAGACGATGCCAACAGGCACACCATCACAGATCCCATCGATTTGCACCCGGGCGACTACCTGGTACTGGAGCGAAATGAAGCAGCTACATCAGCATCATCGAGTTATCTCTATGGCAGCGATATCCTGCTGCCCAACACGGGTGCTTTATTGTCCATTTTCAATGAAGGGACGGAAAGCAATCCCGGTTCATTGATCTTTTCTGTAAACTACGGGGATATTAATTTTCCGGACGGATCAGGATCCTCCATTGCTCTAAGTCCCGAAAGAATGAATACCGCCGAAGCAGTCCTGGGATCCTCCTGGTGCCTTTCTTCTTCAGCGTTCAGCAGCGGTGATCTGGGCACTCCCGGAGGGATTAACGACTCTTGCCAGTAAGACCAGGTGCACATGAAATTTCCACAAAAAAAGCGTACTTTGAGTCTTTAAAACAGATCAAGGTGCGCCTGGCCATAATATCAGACATTCACGAAGATATTGAAAGCCTGCAGAAAATTCTGGACAAGGCTGAGAAGGAAGGATACGACAAACTCATCTGTCTGGGCGATATCTCAGGATACAGCATGCCTTATTACAGTTATGAGGACGTGAAAGATGCAAGGGCTTGCCTCACCCTGCTTAAGGAGAAATGCGATATCCTAATTGCCGGCAATCACGACTTGCACGCTGCTGGTGTCAGTCCCGAGCTTCCCCCGGAGCTAAAGGGCCAGCTAAGCTGGCAACATGAGGACGATCTGGATCCGGGTTATTCAAAGAGCGAAAGAAGCTTCCTGGCTGCTCTTCCCTCGAAGGCCGTTCTTCGTACCCCGGATCTCAACATTCTTTTCACACACTATGCTTATCCCAATATTTCGGGATTTATAAAAGGATTTTATACCCAGGAAAGGCATTTTGATCCTCATTTTGCTTTTATGAAGGAGCATAAATGCAGCCTCGCTTTTATGGGACATGTTCATCCCAATGGTTTCTACCTGGTACATCTCAATGGATACAGGCACTACCGATTCCGGAGTATGAGAATATCAGCAAGTCCATCACTGGTAGGAGTTCCACCGGTCGCAAGGAACAGTCACCAAAGTGGATTTTGTATCTTTGAAAGCAAGAGTAAGAATCTAGAAGCAATCAGTATAAGCTAAGACGTCCATGCCACAGACCAACCTGAACCGACTCTTCATCTCAATCGTGGTCTTATCCATACTGGCTGTTAGCCTTTTTATTCTATCCATCTTTATAATTATTGTACCCCGCTTTGAAAGGACCATACTTGACGGCAAGAAGGAAATGATCTCTGAATTGACCAATTCCGCCAGCAGTCTTATCGAAGAGTACCAGCAGGAGGCTTCGGATCATAAAATGACCAAAGATTCAGCCCAAACCATTGCCCTTGAAAGAGTCAGGAAGATGCGCTATGGGGATGAACTCAAGGATTATTTCTGGATCATCGACATGCACCCAAACATGATCATGCATCCCTATCGCCCTGAGCTGGTGGGCACAGATTTGAACGATTATCAGGATGAGGATGGGAAACTGCTTTTTGTGGAGTCAGTGAAAGTAGTAGAAAAGGAAGGTGAGGGTTTTATAGATTATATGTGGCAATGGAAAGACGACAGCACACGAATCGTTCCCAAATTAAGCTACGTAAAGGCTTTTGAGCCCTGGGGCTGGATCGTGGGAACGGGGATTTATCTGGAAGATGTCAGACTGGAAATTGCCTTGCTGAAAAAACGTCTGCTCAGGATTGCTTTATGGATGTCCTTCACCCTGGGAGCCATTCTTGCCTTCATCATTCGCCAGAGTCTGAGTTTGGAGAACAAGAGGCGTAATGCCGAAAAAGAACTTCGTCTGAGCAGGGAAAAGTACAGAACCCTGGTTCAGGCGTCCACCGAGGGCACGCTTATGATCGTTGACAAAGCCTTTGCATTCTCAAATCACAAATTCAGCAAGTTATCCGGTTACGATGCTACAGAGATCAGGGAAATGAACTTTGAAATGCTTTTCGACCTCAAATGGTCCACTCTCGTGGCCTCATTCAAGGATCCGAAAAAATCAGTCTCCTGCGAGATCGCACTGAAGTGTAAAGATGGCAGCAACAAAGATGTGGTAATATCTGCCTCCCGCATCAATCAGTCGGCCCAAACCACCTTCATCCTGATTGTGAAGGAAGTAAGCGGTCAGATGCAGTACCAGAGGGAAGGTAAAATGCTCTCACGGGAATTGCAGACCTCCTTACAACTGATGAACCAGCCACTTAGTACCCTGGGCAGGGAAATCTTAAGGTGCCCGGCCAATACAAGCGTCAGGGAAGCCGCCAGGATCATGACCCGAAAAAAGAGAAATGCTCTTTTCATTTCCCAGGAGGAGAACATCATCGGATTGATCACCAACAACGACTTAAACAGCAGAGCGCTGGCAGCCGGGCTGGATCCCGATACCAAGGTGATGGAAATTATGACAGCCCCCATTGCTTTGCTGCCTGAAAATGCCCCCATCTACGAGGGATTGCTCCACATGAAGAAGGAGCGGATTTCTCACATTGCCCTGCCTGATAAAGACCGCAGAGTGGGCCTGGTTGTGGGATATGAAGACATACTTCGCATGCAGCAGAACATGCTGGGTTTTATGATTTCGGAAATCGAAAGCGCCGAGGAACCCGGTCAGATCAAACGGATCTATATGCGACTCCCTGTCCTGGTAAAAGCTCTGATAGATAGCGGCAGCAATACTTCCAATATTACAGGCATAATCACTTCGGTGGGTGATGCCATTCATAAACGCCTGATTGAAATTGCCCTGGAAGACCTGGGTCCTGCCCCAAGGAAATTTGCATTTATGGTCATGGGGAGTCAGGCCCGCGGCGAGCAAACCCTGGCTACCGATCAGGACAATGCCATAGTAATTGAAAGTAGTGCTGGCAAGTTGAGCAAGGAACAAAAGTCCTATTTCCTCGAATTGGGTCAAAAACTCAACAACGATCTGGCCTTAGTAGGTTACAAGCTTTGTCCGGGCGAAAACATGGCTGGCAATCCCAGGTGGAATCAGGACCTCAACACCTGGAAGTCCTATTTTAATGCCTGGATTTATGAAAGCACACCACAAGACATCCTGGATTTTGCCATTTTCTTTGATTTCCGCTGCGTATACGGGGAAACATCCCTGATCGAAGATCTTCGTCAACATGTAAATCAATCCATGGAAAGCAGATCTGTATTTTTCTACCACATGGCCCAATCGGTCCTGAAAATGAAAGTGCTGGCTAATCTCCCCGGTAACCTGAAAGCCAGCTCCCAGTCTGATACACTGATAGATCTGAAAAAAATCCTCCTGCCGGTGACTACTTTTATCAGACTATATTCGATCCGGGAGAAACTGGTATCCACCGGCAGCATGGAGAGAGCCAGGAAATTGCATAAGAGAAGCGTTATTGATGCTAATACGCTGGAAGAGTTGAGTGAAACCTTTAATTTCCTGACCTATCTGAGAATTAAAAATCAGGCCCACAACATATCCCGTAATGAAAGTCCTGAAAACACTATGAGGTTGGGGAACTTAAGCCAGGTGGAAGCTCTCACCCTGAAAAAACTCCTGGCTGATGTTTCAAGTCTTCAAACCCGGCTGGGATCTGAATTTGGCGGATCCGTATAATTCTAAACTTTGGCCTTCCGGATTCACTTCCCGACTATGGGATCAGATACTGGTTGAAATCTAGGGGTTTTTGGATATATTTAGCCCTGATAAATCCGATTTTAAAAAATTCCTTCCCATGAAAGCAAATCTCAGAATCCCGTTTTTACTTCTAATTATCTTCACCTTTCTCCTCCCAGGCCAGGGACAGTCCGGGGAAAAAGCTGCTCCCATTTTCGAAAATGGAGAAGCTCAGATAGTTCCTGCCTTTGAAGACCGGGACGAATGGATCAGGCACGACCTTTGGGTCGAGACAGAATTTGATACTGACGGGGACGGCAAACCCGACCGAATGCATGTGGCTGTCACCCGGCCCAAGCAGACAGACACTGAAGGGCTTAAGTTACCGGTGGTATACGAATCCAGCCCCTACTATGCTGGAACTGCAGGTTTTCCGGAGGGAATGTTCTGGGATGTCAAACATGAACTTGGAGAGATGGGACCCGAGCGCCCTCATCCTGAAGTAAAACGCAGGGGAGAACGTCCGGTGATCTCAAACTCACAGATCAGGACCTGGGTTCCGAGGGGCTACATCGTGGTACATTCCTCATCGCCAGGTACCGGATTATCTGATGGTGCTCCTACCGCAGGAGGCGATAACGAAACACTTGCACCCAAGGCAGTAATAGACTGGCTTTGTGGGCGGGGTAAAGGATATACAAGCCGTGAGGGAAACGAAACAGTTACGGCCTTCTGGTCCACCGGTAAAGTAGGCATGACAGGAACCTCTTACAATGGGACCATCCCTGTTGCAGCTGCCACCACCGGGGTAGAAGGTCTGGAAGCCATTATACCCATAGCTCCCAATACATCTTACTATCATTACTACCGTTCCAATGGTCTGGTCAGATCTCCCGGAGGTTACCTGGGTGAAGATATCGATGTAATATATGATTTCATTCACAGCGGGGATGAATCTAAAAGGGCTTACAATAATGCCACCGTCAGAGACAAGGAAATGAAGGAGGGAATGGATCGTTATACGGGCGACCTAAACGAATTCTGGGAGAAACGGGATTATCTGAACGATATGGAGCCCATGAAAGCTGCACTGTTAATGTCTCATGGTTTCAACGACTGGAACGTTATGCCGGAACACAGCTACCGCATTTACAAAGCAGCCAAAGAAAAAGGAATCCCTTCACAGATCTATTATCACCAGGCCGGACACGGAGGACCTCCGCCTCTGTCCATGATGAACCGCTGGTTTACCAGATATCTTCATGGAATTGAAAATGGTGTGGAAAACGATGCCCGCGCATGGATAGTCAGGGAACAGGACAAAGCTTCAGCTCCCACCTCCTACGAAGACTATCCCAATCCGGAAGCAGAGCCGGTTACTTTCTACCTGAGTCCCGGAGCTCCCTCCAGGGGTGCACTGGGCACAGTCAAAATGGAAGGTCTGGGAACTGAGACCCTGGAAGACAATTATTCATTCGATGGTTCAGCCCTGGCTAAAGCTGAGTATACAAATCACAGGCTCATCTATGTGACACCTGAGCTTAGCGAAGATGTCCATATTTCCGGTGTGCCCGAGCTGACTATTCGTCTGGCCGCTGACAAGCAGGCAGCCAATCTATCAGTTTGGCTGGTGGCCCTCCCATGGGAGGAAGGTCGAAGATCAAAAATTACCGATAACATCATTACCCGTGGCTGGGCCGATCCTCAGAATCACAGCTCCTTATCTGAAAGTGAAAAGCTGGTTCCAGGTAAATTTTATGATTTAAGCTTTACACTGCAGCCCGACGATCAGGTTATTCCCAAGGGGCAAAAGATCGGACTGATGATTTTTTCAAGCGACCGTGAGTTTACCTTATGGCCTAAACCGGGGACTGAACTTACCATTGACCTGGATGCCACCAGTATCACCTTACCCGTTGTGGGAGGTTTAAACGGCATCAAAAACGCTCTAAAGGAATAACAGATCATGAAGCGTTTAACCTTCCTAGTTGTAGCCCTTTCTTTTGCCTTTCAGCTTCCTGCCTTCTCACAGGCTGAATCTTCTGTGAGCCGGGGTCCCGAAAATGGAACCCTCCTGGTAATCGGAGGAAGTGCCTCAGACATTTTCTTCGATAAATTCAAGGAACTTGTGGGGGGTGGCGATGCTCCCATAGTAGTAATTCCCACGGCCGTAAGCAGTGATATTCTCAGTCCGGAAGATCTGGAGAGATTCAAAAGCAGTTTTGTAAGACGGGGATTCTCAAATGTCACTGTTCTGCACACGCGCGATCGTGAGGAAGCCAACAGCCCGGAATTTACCGAGCCCATCCGCAAGGCAAAGGGGATCTGGTTTAGCGGCGGCAGGCAGTGGAGGCATGCCGATTCCTATCTGAATACACTTGCCCACAAAGCCTTCTTTAAGCTACTTGACCGTGGGGGAGTGATAGCCGGTTCCTCTGCCGGTGCCACCATCCAGGGATCTTACCTGGCCCGTGGCGATACCCGTAAGAATACCATCATGATGGGAGACCATGAAGAGGGCCTGGCTTTCATTTCAAACGTTGCCATCGACCAGCATCTTTTTGCCAGGAACAGGCAGTTTGATATGTTTGAGATCCTTGAAAATCGACCGGAATTGCTGGGGATAGGACTGGATGAAGATACGGGCATCATTGTGGAAGGGGACGAATTCTCAGTCTTCGGTAACTCTTATGTGGCCATCTATGATGGGACCCGCTGGTCTGCTGAAAGAGACACTCTATATTCCCTGCCCAAAGGAAGCAGGGATTTTTACCTGCTCAAATCCGGGCAAAAATACGACCTTAAGAACCGCAGGCTTATACTGGAATAAACCATCTCAATTTCAAACTATGTTTCGTTTTACAAAGTCAGTTTTTGCATGGCTGGTCCTCAGCTTATGCTTTCTCATCCAGGCAAAAGCTCAGGATGTAATTACCGCCGCATTCTCCTCAGATGACTGGAAAGTGGAAGCCCGCAAATCGGAATTCACCACGATTAAGGGCACAGAATGTATCTACCTGGAGCATGGTACCGCCATTTTGAATTCTTCTGATTTTAAGGTGGGTATCATCGATTACGATGTGATGTTTGAGCCGGGACGAAAATTTGCCGGCATTCAGTTCAGAATGGCAGATGAGCATAACTATGAAGAATTTTATATGAGGGCACATCAGTCAGGTATTCCCGATGCTACCCAGTATACCCCCGTCTATAACGAGAACGCCGGATGGCAGCTCTACCATGGGGAAGGCTACTCCGCAGCAAAAAGCTACAAGTTTGGGGAATGGATCCATGTGAGGCTTATTGTGGGCGAAAAAGACATGGATGTATACGTGGAAGATATGGCTCAGCCCCTGATAAGGGTATACGATTTAAAACGAAAACCTGAAAGCGGGAAAATTGGATTCTGGTCCTTTCTGGGAGGTGCCTGGTATGGCAATCTAAGCTACCAAAGCATGGAAAGTCCTCCTCCCCTTGCCCGGACTCTTGAAATGCGGTCACCTCCTGCGGGGACCATCACCGAGTGGGAAGTGTCTTCAGCTTTTAAGGTGGAGGACTTTTTTCATGTACGAAAACTTGAGGATTTTGAAGGCCTTGATAAGCTCAGCTGGCAAAGCTATCCTGTGGAATATACGGGTACCATAAATCTGGCACGTGTTTCACCGGTGACGCCCAATACCAATACGGTCCTGGTAAAGACTGTAATTAGATCTGAGCAAGATCAGCTTAAACAACTTGATTTTGGCTATAGCGACATGGCTGTTCTCTATGTCAATGGAGAAATAGTCTATTCCGGGCACAACCAGTTCCGGTCGAGGGATTATCGCTACCTGGGTACCATCGGTTATTTTGATGGGGTCTACCTCAGGCTGAAAGAAGGGAAAAACGAAATTGTTTTTGCCGTTTACGAAACCAGCGGAGGCTGGGGCATCAAAGCCAAACTGGAGAATCTGGAAGGTATTATTCAATAAGCTATTATGAAGAAAGTACTTAAAATTATCGGGTGGATCCTCGCGGGTCTGCTTGCGATAGCCTGTGTCGCCTGGTTTGTTTTCCTGAAGCCCGATCCCCCGCCCATAAACGTGAACGACCGGGCCCAGATCAACCTGATGCCCCTACCCGCAGAACTCAAGCTGTCTAAGGGTGTATTTGTTCTGGGTACGGAGCTGTCACATATGTTGACAGGAAAAAGTGGCCCCAGAACGGAAGAGGCTCTGAGCAGGTTTTATTCCAAACTGAAGCAAGTAACAGGAACAGGGCATGGAAGCGGGAGTGGACAACAAATGATTTTGCATTGCTCCCAGGAAGAGATTAGCTATCCCTCGCAGACGGATGATGAATCCTATTCCATCAGGATTACAGGAAATAAAATTAAGGTGGAAGCACAATCCAGTACCGGTATTATGTATGCTCTTGAGTCTCTGCTGCAACTGGTCAGAGAAGAGGGTGGACAATGGGTTTTACCCCAACTCAACCTGGAAGATACTCCTCGTTATCCATGGAGGGGGCTGATGATCGATGTATGCAGGCACTGGATTCCCAAAGAGGTGATTCTCCGAAACCTGGATGCTATGGCTTCAGTGAAAATGAATGTCTTACACCTGCATCTGACCGAAGCACAGGGATTCAGGATAGAATCCAAAAAATATCCAAAACTACATGAAATGGGTTCCGCAGGGAACTACTATACCCAGGAAGATATCCGTGAGATTATCGATTACGCAGCAGACCGCGCCATCCGGGTAGTCCCTGAATTTGATGTGCCTGGTCATACCAAAGCCTGGTTTGTGGGCCACCCGGAACTGGCAAGTGGCCCCGGACCCTACCAGCTCGACAGCAGCATGATGGGAAGTTCTCCAGCCATGGATCCCACCCGCGACGAAGTCTACGATTTTCTGGACGTATTCCTGGGAGAAATGTCTGTCCTTTTTCCGGATGAATATCTGCATATCGGAGGGGATGAGGTAGTCCCCACCCAATGGAACGAAAATCCGGATATACAGGCATTCATGAGGGAAAACAGCTTGGCCGATTCCCATGAACTTCAGGCCTATTTCAACCAGCGTTTGCAAAAGATAGTTTCAGCTCATGATAAGATCATGCTGGGTTGGGATGAGATCTTGCATCCAGAACTGCCACCGGATGGCATCGCAGTGCAAATCTGGCGAAACCAGGAATCGCTCTGGGAAAGTGCACGTCTGGGATATCCCGCCATCCTTTCGGCAGGTTATTATCTGGATCATAAACAAAGTGCTTCCTTCCACTACCAGGTGGACCCAACAATCATACCCGGAGCCGTCGATATCGAGATAGATTCTTTGAACTGGAAGAGCTGGGACTGTCTGTTCAGTGTCATGGACATGCAAATGGATGGGGGACTTTTTCTCTTCGGTGAAGGCGATGATCTTCGTGGAATCATGCAGTTTATGGGAGGTTCTGCTGGCTTTACTGAGGCCAATCTGGAAGGTAAGCTCTTAACTTATACGGTAGATATGGGCATGGGAGATATGGAGTTTCGCCTGCTTCTCCAGGGGGATTCCCTGAGCGGTTCGTCCAAAATATCGGTCTTTAACCTGGATGTTAGCGGATCAAGGGTGGGGGGAACTGACATGGAAGAGGGATTGTCCCTGCCTGTATTCAAAAAAATTGTGCCCCTTACCCCGGACCAGGAAGCCAGGCTGATTGGCGGAGAGGCCTGCATGTGGACAGAAATGGTCGATGAGCACACCATAGACTCACGCATATGGCCCAGGGCAGCAGCCGTTGCAGAAAAACTCTGGAGCCCCAAAGTGCTGACCGACAATGTGGATGATATGTACCGGAGGCTTTGGATTTTTAATGAAAATCTTTCCAGGCTTGGTGTGCAACATGTAGCATATCGTGACAAGATTCTATCCGCATTGGTGGATGAACATTACCTGGAGCCCTTATCGATTTTAACAGGCCTCCTGCAGGAAGACAAACTTTTCGGTCGGATGTCCATCTATGAGCCCATGTTTTACTGGACAACTCCTCTTAATAGAATGGTGGATGCAGCTGCTCCCGAAAGTTACCAGGCCTTCCGTTTTGGTCAGGATGTGGATTACTGGATCGAATCCAATGACCAGGAAGCCTATGAAAGAATTCTTGCAGCACTTAATACCTGGGCGATCAACCACGAAAAACTTTTACCTGCCATAGCGGGGAACAAAAATTTGATGGAAGTGGAAAAACATTCTCTTAACCTGTCCGTGATGGCCGACCTAGGTCTAAGAGCCCTGCAAGATCCAAGCTCATTCACTGATGCAGATGCCCTGCAGGATGAGTTTTTCCTGACTGCTTCAGAACCCCGGGGCGGAACCCTTCTGGCTCCTGTGCCACATGTTCAAAAACTGCTTCAATCTGCTGTGAAGAAATAAATATCTTTGAGTGACAGGCTGTGCGATGCAGCTTGCTAAGCAGAGAAAGCGAATATGAGCAAGACCAGATTAGCCTTGTTGGATGACCTGTTTCGCAGGTGGTGTGGAGAGAGCATGGTATCCATTAACAAACTACCGGCTTCGGGTTCACCCAGGGAGTATTACAGGATCAAAGGAAAGGAAACGCAGGCCATAGCGGCGATCAATATGGACCGGGAAGAAAATGAGGCCTTCATCGAATTCAGCCGACATTTTCATTCCAAGGGACTTTGTGTGCCGGAAATTTACCTGGTCGATCTGGACAACCATGCCTATCTGCAGGAGGATCTGGGCGATGTTTCTCTATTCGATCATATTTTCAAGGTCCGGTGCAACGGGACTTTCCCCGATGAGCTCATCGACATTTATAAACAGGTTCTGACTGCCCTTCAAAAGTTTCAGATCACAGGGGATGAGGGACTCGATTACTCGGTATGTTACCCGCGTTCCAGCTTCGACCGGCAAAGCATGCAATGGGACCTGAGCTATTTTAAATACTACTTCCTGAAGCTGGCCGGAATTCCCTTCAACGAGCAGCAGCTGGAAAACGACTACATTACCCTGATTGAATACCTCCTGGCACAGGATACGGACTATTTTCTCTATCGCGACTTCCAGTCCAGGAATGTCATGCTCAGAGATGGAAAACCCTGCTTCATTGATTATCAGGGCGGCAGGAAGGGGGCACTGCAATACGATGTAGCTTCACTTTTGTATGACTCCAAGGCCGATATTCCCAGAGACGTGCGGGAAGAATTACTGGAACATTATATCCAAGGTCTTGAAGCATACCCGTCGGTGGATGCAAAAAAATTCCGCGAGTCCTATTATCCCTATGTTCTTATCCGGATCATGCAGGCCATGGGAGCCTTTGGTTTTCGCGGCTTTTATGAAAAGAAGACCCACTTCCTCCAGAGTATACCCTATGCTCTGGCCGACCTAAGGTGGATCCTCAACAACGTGGAGCTATCCATAGAAATCCCTACCCTGTTAAAGGTATTCCGAAACCTTCTGATTGCTCCCAGACTGCAGCGCTTCAAAGATAAGGAGGGACGCACCTCCACCATGGTGGTCTCCATCAACAGTTTTTCTTACAAACATGGTATTCCCGACGATCCCAGCGGACACGGGGGAGGCTATGTATTCGACTGCCGGGTCATCAGCAATCCAGGCAAAATAGAGGAATACAAACCCTTAACCGGCAAAGACGAAGAAGTTGCTGAGTTTCTGAACCAACAGGGTGACGTAAATGAATTCCTGAGCAATGCTTTTTCCATGGTGGATATGACAGTGGATCGCTATGAGGAGCGAAGTTACACCCGCCTGATGGTGAGCTTTGGTTGTACCGGAGGTCAACACCGGTCGGTCTATTGTGCCGAAAGGCTTGCTGAACACCTTCGGGAAAGTCAGAGTGTGCAGGTCACCCTCTGGCACAGGGAGCTGGACTAGATCTCAATCATCGATGCACTGCCCGACCAGCAAACGGAACTTCCAGGCTGTCTGATCCTTGCTTGTATTCTGCGTTTGCTTAAACAGGACTCCGATGAGCTGCTCCTGGGGATCGGCAAAATACTGGGTGTTGAAATAACCACCCCATTCGAAGGTACCGGCGCTGCCTCTGCCTCCCTGATCCTGTCCAAGCTGATCAATCACCTGAAAAGCCAAACCGTGGTGGGCTCCACTGCTTTTCCAGATTTCTCCAATGTGATTGGCCAGAATCACCTGAACGGTGGTTCTGCTTAAGAGCCGCTTCCCGTTCAACTCTCCCTGGTTCAAATACATTTGAAGAAATGTTGCATAATCTAAGGCCGTACTCGACAGACCGGCTCCCCCGGCAAAATAGGTGCGGGCTCCTTTGATGGGATAGTTCACATCATAATGCGGAGTGGTAAACCT
>Ga0180436_10001498_pt1 | contig 22787 bp, 20 predicted proteins | sample SS_ome_2_FD_132434 | JGI IMG/M metagenome (GOLD analysis project Ga0180436, IMG submission 132434) | Hypersaline lake sediment archaeal communities from the Salton Sea, California, USA - SS_3_S_2 metaG | ecosystem: Environmental > Aquatic > Non-marine Saline and Alkaline > Hypersaline >... | reverse complement strand
CAGGCGATGGGCGTAGGTGATGGGTGCCGGCATCAGCACATCGGTCTCGTTGGTGGCGTAGCCGAACATCAGGCCCTGGTCGCCAGCACCTTGCTCCTCGGGGCTGGTGCGATCGACGCCCTGGGCGATATCGGTCGACTGCTTGCCGACCAGCGACATCACCGCGCAGGTGCTGCCGTCGAAGCCGACATCGGAGTTGTTGTAGCCGATGTCGTTGACCACGCCACGCACCAGCTCGTCGAAGTCGACCCAGTGATCAGTGGTGATCTCGCCGGCGACGATGACCGCGCCGGTCTTGATCATGGTCTCGCAGGCCACTCGAGCATGTTCGGGGTTGCTGTCGTTGGCCAGGATGTTGTCAAGGACGGCATCCGAGATCTGGTCGGCAACCTTATCCGGATGGCCCTCGGAGACAGACTCTGAGGTGAAAAGGAAATTCTCTGACATAAATGGACGGTCTCTCGCTAGGGTTCGCCGAAGCGCCCGGCAGAAGGCCGGCTGCGCTGCGCCGCGAACAGTTAATCAATCGACGAGAGCACGGCAGTGTAAACGATTGCGGCGCCTGTTTACAGGGGCGGTTGCTACTCGAGGATCGCTTTTGGCGCCGTCTTTAGCTGCCGTAATCTTAGCAAAAACAGGCTCCTGAGGTTGTCCAAAAAAGAATTCAACGAGCGCTGCGGTGGGCGGTTGATAGAGGTTCAAACGACAGCCTATGGGCGCGTCTTTCAGGCCTTTGCATCAGTCGCGCCTGGGTTAAGATAGAGGGCTAGCAAAGTTGAGTATAACGGAGGGTTTTAGCGATGGTCTCACTCGAAACACCGGTTTGTGACTTCGGTCAGAAGGCGCCTGATTTCGCGCTTCCAGGGGTCGATGACCGGACCTGGCGGCGCGATGACTGTCTCGGTCCAAACGGGCTGTTAGTGATGTTCATCTGTAACCATTGCCCTTATGTGAAGGCCGTGCGTGAGCGTCTGGTGCGCGACACCCGTGAGTTGATGACGCTTGGGGTCGGCAGTGTTGCGATCATGGCGAATGATCCGGCCGACTATCCCGAGGATTCGTTCGAGAATATGAAGAAGATCGCGCTCGAGTACGATTTTCCGTTCCCGTATCTGATCGATGAGCGTCAGGAGATCGCCAAGGCCTACGGCGCCATCTGTACACCCGATTTTTTCGGCTACAACGCCAGGCTCGAGCTGCAATATCGGGGGCGGCTGGATGCAAGCCGCAAGGAGACCGCGGCGGCCGATGTCCGCCGTGATCTGTTCGAGGCGATGAAGCAGGTTGCCGAGACCGGCCGAGGTCCCGAACAGCAGATCCCGAGTATCGGCTGCTCCATCAAATGGCGGGATGGTTGAGAGGAGCAGCCAATTGGGCCTGTTTCAGCGCCCACTTCCAGCCTGAGTGGCTTGGCTCGTTATTGCCGAATTCATCTTAGATATCGGCTTTAAGTCTTTTATTTACAAGGTTATATAGTCTGTTTTTATGTGGGCATAAGGCTAGGTCGAGGTCCGTGGCACTTGCGTTAAACGCTTCAGTAATCCTTAATATTGGGATCTGGTAACGCAGCCTGAGCCTGAGTCTAGGGCAATAGTCTTGGCTTATCGGTCGGGTTTCGGCGAGAATGTCTGGCTTAGTGCCTCTTGTCAGCGGCGACCCTGCCTGGGCGGTCAGCTGCTTGGCCTCGCTCGCCACCCAGACGAATCCCAGGGCATTGACCTCCAAGTCGGCAGTTGCCGCTTGGATTCGGGTCTTAAACGAGATGATGTCGCGCGACCCGTCGTCGCGCAGGCGCCCCCTGTCGCCTCTCTGGCCGGGGGGTGCCGGTACGTGTTAACGAGCAGATTTAGTCACCCGAAAGAAACTCAGATCAGGAGGGGCAGATGTCCTCACGCAGAGAACTAGCCAACGCCATTCGTGCGCTCAGCATGGATGCGGTCCAGAAAGCGAAGTCTGGACATCCGGGCGCGCCGATGGGCATGGCCGATATTGCCGAGGTGCTGTGGAATGATTACATGCAGCACAATCCGCAAAACCCGCAGTGGCCTGATCGCGATCGCTTCGTGCTCTCCAATGGCCACGGCTCGATGCTGCTCTACTCGTTGCTACATCTCACTGGCTACGATTTGAGTATCGAGGACGTCAAACAGTTCCGTCAGTTGCACTCGAAGACCCCTGGCCACCCTGAGTACGGCTACGCTCCAGGCATTGAGACGACCACCGGGCCGCTTGGGCAGGGCATCAGTAACGGCGTTGGCATGGCGCTAGCCGAGAAGGTCTTGGCGGCCCAGTTCAATAAGCCTGGCCATGAGATCGTTGACCATCATACCTATGTCTTTCTTGGCGATGGCTGCCTGATGGAAGGCATCTCGCACGAGTCCTGCTCGCTGGCTGGCGCGCTGGGCTTAGGCAAGCTGATCGCCTTCTACGATGACAACAATATCTCGATCGATGGCGAGGTGCGTGGCCATGGTGACGTCCCGGCCTGGTTCCTTGACGATACACCGAAGCGCTTCGAGGCCTATCACTGGCATGTGATCCCGAAGGTTGATGGCCATGACGCCGAAGCGATCAAGGCGGCCATCGAAGAAGCACGTGCCGTCACCGATAAGCCCACCCTGATCTGCTGCCAGACCGTTATTGGTTTCGGCTCGCCGAACAAGCAGGGCAAAGAGGAATGCCACGGCGCCCCGCTTGGCGATGACGAGATCGCCTTGACCCGTGAGGCCCTAGGCTGGACCCATCCGCCGTTTGAGATTCCCGAGGCGATCTACTCGGGCTGGGATGCGAAAGCGCGTGGTGGCGCCGCCGAGCAAGCCTGGAACGATAAATTTGCCGCCTACAAGGCCGCATTCCCGGCTGAAGCCGCGGAGTTCGAGCGCCGCATGGCGGGTGAACTGCCCGAGGACTTCGATGCCAAGGCTTGGGCGTTCATCAAGTCGGTCGATGCCAAGGCCGAGAAGATCGCGACCCGCAAGGCCTCGCAGAACGCCTTGAATGGTTTTGGCCCCTTGCTGCCCGAGCTGCTTGGCGGTTCAGCCGACCTGGCAGGCTCAAACCTGACGCTTTGGTCAGGCGCCAAAGGCGTGCGCCCAAGCGATGCCGGTGGCAATTACGTCTACTACGGCGTGCGCGAGTTCGGTATGTCGGCGATCATGAACGGCGCAACGCTCCATGGCGGCTTCAAGCCCTATGGCGCCACCTTCCTGATGTTCATGGAATACGCCCGCAATGCCGTGCGCATGGCGGCACTGATGAAGATCAACCCGATCTTTGTCTACACCCACGATTCCATCGGCCTTGGCGAGGACGGCCCGACCCATCAGCCAGTCGAGCAGGTCTCGATCCTGCGCCTGACGCCGCGCATGTCGACCTGGCGTCCCTGTGATGCGGTCGAGAGTGCCGTGGCTTGGAAGCTGGCGATTGAGCGCAGCGGCGGCCCGACAGCGCTGATCTTCTCGCGTCAGGGAGCGCCGCACATGAGCCGCACCGAGGAGCAGATGCGGGCCATCGAAAAGGGCGCCTATGTGCTCAAGGATTGTGACGGCACCCCAGACGCGATCATTATCGGCACGGGTACCGAGGTCGAGCTGGCGATGACCGCGGCCGAGCAGCTTAGCGCCAAGGGGCGTCGGGTTCGCGTCGTCTCGATGCCGTCGATGGATACCTTCGATGCCCAGGATGCGGCCTACAAGGAATCGGTCCTGCCAGATGCCGTCAAGGCGCGCGTCGCGGTTGAGGCTGGTGTCTCCAACCTCTGGCCAAAGTACGTTGGCATGCATGGCAAGATCATTGGCGTCGATCGCTTCGGCGAGTCCGCGCCAGCACCCGCCGTCTACCAGGAGTTCGGCGTCACCGCGGATGCGGTCGCTGAGGCTGTCGACAGCCTGCTCTAAAGACATCGATCGTCGACCGGATGAGCGCGTGCCTCAGCCCGCGCTGATCCGGCCAAACTGAATTAAACGCTTCTTAATCACTCGTTTGCGAGGATATCCCCAATGACCCTTAAAGTTGGTATCAACGGCTTCGGCCGCATCGGCCGCATGGCCTTCCGTGCGATCTCCAAGGATTTTCCGGACATGCAGGTGGTCGGCATCAATGACCTGCTCGACCCTGAGTATTTGGCCTACATGCTCAAGTACGACTCGGTACACGGCAACTTTGATGGCGATATCTCGGTCGATGGCAACACCATGACCGTCAATGGCAACGCGATTCGGCTGACCGCCGAGCGCGATCCGTCGAAGCTGGCTTGGGGCGACGTCGGTGCTGACCTGGTGCTCGAGTGCACGGGTTTCTTCCTGACCACCGAGACCTGCCAGGCGCATATCGACGCTGGCGCCAAGAAGGTGGTGCAGAGTGCGCCGTCGAAGGACGCGACCCCCATGTTCGTCTATGGTGTCAACCACAACACCTATGACGGCCAGGCGATCATCTCCGCGGCCTCTTGCACCACCAACTGTCTGGCGCCGGTTTCCAAGGTGCTGAATGACAACTGGGGCATCAAGCGCGGCCTGATGACCACGGTACACGCGGCGACCGCCACCCAGAAGACCGTTGATGGCCCGTCACAGAAGGACTGGCGCGGTGGTCGTGGCATCCTCGAGAATATCATCCCGTCTTCGACCGGTGCCGCCAAGGCCGTCGGCAAGGTACTGCCCGAGCTGAATGGCAAGCTGACCGGCATGGCCTTCCGGGTGCCGACCTCAGACGTGTCGGTGGTCGATCTGACCTGCGAACTGAGCAAGGAGGCTAGCTACGAGGACATCTGTGCCGCGATGAAGGCGGCCTCCGAGTCTGGCGATCTAGCAGGCGTGCTCGCCTACACCGAGGATAAGGTGGTCTCTACCGATTTCCGCGGCAAGGGCACGCCGTCGATCTTTGATGCTGGTGCGGGCATCATGTTGGACCCGACGTTCGTCAAGGTTGTTGCCTGGTACGACAATGAGTACGGCTACACCTGCAACTTCCTGCGTATGGCGCAGCATGTTGCTGGCTGAGTAAGCTGCCTTAGCGGTGCGGTGGGGAGGGCGGGTGTGCCTGCCCAGCCCACCGTCATGTACAACTCTAAGGATGTACAACGCAAGGAGCGGGTGCCGATCGATTCAGGGTCCGCGAACGACGGCAACAAGCAAACGGCCAACAAATCCGGGCCAAGGCGGAGACTGCTCGGTAGCAGCAGGAACGATGCGGAAAGCCTGGCCGGTTTTCCCGATCGCTCAACGCTTTTTAACACCATCTCGATGAGGCTCATTGCTATGTCCTTCACCAAACTCACCGATCTTGATCTGGCAGGTAAGCGGGTTCTGATTCGCTCCGATCTCAACGTCCCGGTCAAGAACGGCAAGGTCACCTCCGACGCGCGGATCACGGCCTCGCTGCCGACCTTCGAGCACTGCCTCAAGGCCGGCGCCAAGGTCATGGTGATGTCGCACCTGGGACGTCCGGAAGAGGGCGTCTACTCTGAGGAGAACTCGCTAGCGCCAGTTGCTGCCGATCTTGGCGCGAAGCTGGGTCGTGAGGTGCGTCTGGTCAAGGATTATTTGGAGACCGCCCCCGAGGTTGCCGACGGCGAACTGGTGCTGCTCGAGAACGTACGCTTTAACAAGGGCGAGAAGAAGGACGACGAGGCGCTCTCAAAGCAGTATGCGGCGCTCTGCGACGTCTACGTGATGGATGCCTTCGGCACCGCCCACCGCGCCCAGGCCTCGACGCATGGTGCTGGCAAATTCGCGCCAACCGCTTGCGCGGGTCTCCTGCTCGCCGAGGAGTTGGACGCGCTGCAGAAGGCGCTCGCCGAGCCTAAGCGGCCAATGGTCGCGATCGTCGGTGGCTCCAAGGTCTCAACCAAGCTGACCGTGCTTGAGGCCCTGTCGACCAAGGTTGATCAGCTCGTTGTCGGTGGAGGTATCGCCAACACCTTCATCAAGGCCGCTGGCCATGAGGTTGGCAAATCGCTCTGCGAAGACGACCTCGTTGACACCGCCAAGGCTTTGATGGAGAAGATGACCGCCAACAATGCGACTATCCCGATCGCGACCGACGTGGTCTGTGGCAAGAAGTTCGATGAGAACGAGCCGGCGGTGACCAAGCCGGTGGCCGAAGTCGCGGATGACGACATGATCTTCGATATTGGTCCAGACAGTGCCAATGCGCTCGCTGAGATCATCAAAAACGCTGGTACCGTTGTCTGGAATGGCCCGGTAGGCGTGTTCGAGTTCGATCAGTTTGGCGAGGGTACTAAGACCATCTCGATGGCGATCGCCGAGACCGATGCCTTCACGCTGGCCGGCGGTGGCGACACCATTGCGGCGATCCAAAAGTACGACATCTACGATCGCGTCTCCTATATCTCCACGGCTGGTGGTGCCTTCCTCGAATATCTCGAAGGCAAGACGCTGCCTGCTGTCGCGATGCTCGAAGCGCGCGCCTAGGACTAGAATGCCAAGACGTACCAAGATCGTTGCGACCTTCGGCCCGGCCACGGATGCCCCGGGCGTGCTTGAAGCCATGATGGATGCGGGCCTCAATGTGGTGCGACTGAATATGTCGCACGACTCCCATGATCGACATCGGGAGCGCGCGGAACGTGTCCGCGCGGCAGCCCTTGCCAAACGGCATCCGCTTGGGTTGCTCGTCGATTTACAGGGGCCAAAGATCCGCATCGGCCGCTTTGCCGAAGGTGCAGTCGTGCTGGTCGAGGGCGCGGACTTTGCGATCGATGCCGCTTGTCCTCTCGACGGCGGCGACAGGACGCGCGTCGGTACCACCTTACCGAGCATGGTCGAAGATGTTGCTCCAGGTGATCTGCTGCTGCTCGATGACGGAGCGATTGAGCTGCTGGTCAAGGCTGTGTCGGGGTCACGCATCGACTGTACCGTCATGCTTGGTGGCAAGCTGTCGAACAACAAAGGCATCAATAAGAAGGGCGGTGGGCTCTCGGCGCCGGCCTTAACCGAGAAGGATAAGGCCGACATCGTCTTTGCCGCTGAGGTCGAGGCCGACTATGTCGCCGTCTCCTTCGTCTGCAATGGCGATGATGTTCGGCTTGCGCGGCAACTGCTCGAAGCAGCCGGCGGTAAGGGCGGGATCGTCGCCAAGATTGAGCGTGCGGAGGCGCTAGCCGCCCTTGAGGACATCATTGATGCCTCCGATGCCGTGATGGTCGCGCGCGGGGATCTTGGGGTTGAGATCGGCGACACCGAGCTGCCGGCAGTGCAAAAACGCTTGATCAGCATGGCCCGCGATCGTAATAGCGTGGTGATCACCGCGACGCAAATGATGCAGTCGATGATCGAGAACCCGATCCCGACCCGGGCCGAGGTGTTCGATGTTGCCAACGCGGTGCTCGACGGCACCGACGCGGTGATGCTCTCGGCCGAGACTTCCGTTGGCAAGAATCCCGCCAAGGTGGTCGAGTCGATGTCGCGCATCTGCGCCGAGGCCGAGAAAGAGCGTCTGGTGCGCCGCTCCGGCCATCGCATCGATGCCGTCTTCGGTCGCGTTGATGAGGCCATCGCGATGGCGACCATGTATACCGCCAACCATCTCGGCGTGAAGGCGATTGCGGCACTGACCGAATCCGGCTCCACGGTTAAGTGGATGTCGCGCATCAGCTCTGGCATCCCCATCTTCGCGATGACACGCCAGGTTCCAACCCGGCGAAAAGTAACCCTTTTCCGTGGTGTCTATCCGGTAAGATTCGATGTTTCAAGCACCGACATCCATGAGGTGAACAAGGAGGTCATCGAAGAGCTGCTCCGCCACGGCACGGTACAAGAGGGCGATCTGGTTCTGATTACCAAGGGTGATCGCTGCGGCGTCGAGGGGCAGACCAATATCATGAAGATCATGCGCGTCGGCGAACATCGGCTTTCGACTAAGGATTGATGTATCGGCATCCGATCCGAATCAACCCTTTACTTTCAACGACAGAGGAGAACCGCAATGGCCCTTATTTCACTTCGTCAGTTGCTCGACCACGCGGCTGAGCATCAGTATGGCGTTCCCGCCTTTAATGTGAACAATCTTGAGCAGATGCGGGCGATCATGGAGGCGGCTGACGAAACCGATTCTCCAGTGATCTGTCAGGCATCCGCGGGCGCCCGTAAGTATGCTGGCGCCCCCTTTCTGCGCCATCTGATCCTGGCGGCCATCGAAGAATTCCCACATATCCCGGTCGTGATGCACCAGGATCACGGCTCGTCGCCCGCGGTGTGCCAGCGCTCGATCCAGCTCGGCTTCAGCTCGGTGATGATGGATGGCTCGCTTGGCGAGGACATGAAGACGCCGATGGACTACGAGTACAACGCCCGGACCACCCGGCAGGTGGTCGATATGGCCCATGCCTGTGGTGTGTCGGTCGAGGGTGAGTTAGGCTGCCTCGGCTCGCTCGAGTCTGGTATGGCCGGCGAAGAAGATGGCTCTGGTGCCGAAGGTGTACTGGATCACAGCCAGTTGCTGACTGATCCGGAAGAGGCGGCAAAGTTCGTTGCCGATACCAAGGTTGATGCCCTAGCGATCGCTATCGGCACCAGCCATGGCGCCTATAAGTTCACCCGCCCGCCGACCGGTGACATCCTCGCCATCGAGCGGATCAAAGAGATCCACGCCCGCATCCCGGATACCCATCTGGTCATGCACGGCTCCTCATCGGTACCACAGGAGTGGCTGAAGATCATCGATCAGTTCGGCGGCGCCATGGGCGAGACCTACGGCGTGCCGGTCGAAGAGATCGCGGAGGGCATCAAGAATGGCGTGCGCAAGGTCAACATCGACACCGACCTGCGCATGGCCTCGACCGGTGCGATCCGCCAGCATTTGGCCGAGAATCCGAAGAACTTTGATCCGCGCAAGTATCTGGCGGCCTCGACCAAGGCCATGAAGGAGATCTGCCGGGCGCGTTACGAGGCCTTCGGCACCGCCGGTAATGCGAGCAAGATCCGCGCGCTCTCGCTTGAAGCGATGACCGAGCGTTACGCCAAGGGCGAGCTTGACCCCAAGGTCAACTAAGCGTCAGCCGCTCCCGCGGAGATGATCAAGGGCGCCGCGGCGCCCTTTTTTATGCTAGCTGTCTCCGGCAGGCTGTGCTGCCGTCGATCGCGAAGGCCTGGCGGTTGCGGCCAGGCTCGGCGCCTTGAGCGCACCGGCCTGCGCCAGCGCCGTCCTGAGCCGGTCGCCAGTACCTGCTGGCACGAGCACCCGATGGGGTCCGCTTGGGAGTGTTATACCCCGTTTTAGGCCCGGATTGAGCCGTTTCAGCTGGGTGACGGTGACCCCGCAGGCTGCTGCCGCCTGCGCAAGGTCGATCTGCTGCCGAGACTCGACGATCTCGATACGAGGGCGGTTGGCGACCTCCGGCATCGCTAGTCCGAATGCCTCATGCTCGCGCACCAGTTTGGCAATCGCCAGCAGCTTAGGCACATAATTCTCGGTTTCGGTTGGAAGATCGAGCGACCAGAAGTCGACCGGCTTGCCAGCCGACTGATTGGCTCGCTGTGCGGCTCGAACGCGTCCAGGACCAGCGTTATAGGCCGCGAGGGCCAGTGCCCAGTCACCATCGAGTTGGCGGTGCAGTTGCCGCAGATAGGCGATGGCGCCGCGCGTCGAGGCCAGGATATCGTTGCGCCCGTCGTACCAACGATTCTGTTTCAGTCCCATCTCAACGCCCGTGTAGGGCATGAATTGCCACATCCCGGTCGCGCTCTTGGGGGAAACCGCGTGCGGGTTGTAGCGACTTTCGACCTCGGGCAGCAGTGCAAGCTCGGCCGGCAAGCCGTTGCGCTCGAGTTCTTCGATGATCAGATGCAGGTAAGGCTGCGCGCGTTTGCTCAGATCCGTGAGATAATCCTGGTCGCGCTTGAGCCTAAGCACAGCCTGCTCAACGCGCGCATGATGGGTGACCCCGAGGCTTTCGCCGTAACGGACTCGATCCCAGAGATCACCACCAGAGCCTGTATAGCGATGCCGGCTCTGCGTCTTGCCATCCTCTTGGCCAATGACGCGAACGTCGAGCGCTGGCCGAACGTAACCATACTCTCGGGCCGAGACCGAAAAGGTCTGGCCACTTGCAAGGGTATCGCCATGAGGTCGTTGGCTGGCGCAGCCACCGAGGTGGATCAGAACGCCGATGCTGACGCCGGCGAGCAGGGGGAAGCGGACAGCACTTTGCATAAGAGATTTGGCAGCGGCTGGATGAGAAAAAGATGCGCTTTGTGATTGTTTTTTCGCGCCTGGCGCAAAGAATATACGGGAAAACCCGAATTCTTTCCAGTGCTAGGCGCCCGCATTGGCGAAACGGCCGATGAGCGCCTGTCAGCAGGAGAGCGCCGGTGCGCTTGCGCGCGATAGTCTCGCGGACTGGTTTGATACACCGATTGGCCGCCAGGTCGCGCGGGTCGAGCGCGACGCTGTCGATCGCATGCTCGAAGACGCCTTTGGTCACTTCTTGGTGCAGGTCGGCTGCGTTGGAGACTTCCGCGCCGCATTCGAGCATAGCCGTATCCGCTCACGCGTCGTACTTAGTGAACGTCACTGCCGAGGTTGGGATGGCTCGCCCTTGCGCGCAAAACCAGCTGAACTACCGCTAGCGCCAGCCAGCATCGATGTGCTGCTGCTGCCGCACACGCTCGACTTCTCAGAACAGCCGCAACGCGTGCTGCGCGAGGCCGAGCGCGTTTTGATCCCGGAGGGACGCATTCTGATCATCGGCTTCAACCCCTTAAGCACCTGGGGTTTGATGCGCGGGGCGCGACGTCATCGACGAGCGCCCTGGTGCGGTAATCAATTGACCTCATCGCGGCTCATTGACTGGCTTGATCTGCTTGGCTTTCAGCTCGAGGTGCGGCAGTGGCTGCTGTTTCGTCCGCCATTGCGCTCCGCCTATAGCCGCCGGCTCGATTGGATCGAAACGGCCGGAGCGCGCTGGTGGCCGCTGTTTGGCGGCGTTTACGTGCTGCGCGCGGTGAAGCGCGTGAGTCTTTCCACCCCGCTGCGACCGCTTTGGAAACGCCGTCCGGCGTTCCTACCCGGTGGCGCGGTAAAGCCCAGTGTTCGTGAGGGTCATCATGCGCGCCACTGAGTCATCTGCCGCTACTAAGGCATCGAGGCAGCATGCAACGGCAACGGCAGTCGAGGTGTTTACCGATGGCGCCTGTAAGGGAAACCCGGGGCCTGGTGGCTGGGGTGCGCTGATGCGTTACGGTGCGCACGAGAAGGAGCTGTTTGGCGGTGAAGCGCTTACCACCAATAACCGGATGGAGCTGATGGCAGTGATTCAGGCGCTCGAGGCGCTCAAGCGGCAGAGCAACATCATCCTCACCGTCGATTCACGCTATGTGCAAGATGGCGTCGAGCGCTGGATGGCGCGGTGGAAGCGCAACGGCTGGATGACCAAGCAAGGGAGTCCGGTGAAGAACCAGGATCTTTGGCGGCGGCTCGACCAAGCCCTCGCTGGCCATCAGGTGCGCTGGCGCTGGGTGCGCGGACACAGTGGCCACGCCGAGAATGAGCGTGCTGACCAGCTCGCCAACCGCGGGATTCCGAAGCGGGCTTAGACAATTCGACGATACGACGCAGAAAGTGAGCCAAAAGATGCGACAGCTTGTTGTCGATACAGAAACGACCGGCCTCGAGCCGAGCGAAGGGCACCGGATCATTGAGATCGGCTGCGTGGAGGTGATTGAGCGTCGGCTGACCAAGGCCAATTTCCATCGCTACCTGCAGCCAGATCGCGAGATCGATGCGGGCGCCGTCGCCGTGCATGGGATCTCGAATGCCTTCCTTGCCGACAAGCCACGCTTCGCGGACATTGCCGAGGCGCTCATCGAGTATCTCCGGGGTGCCGAGCTGGTCATCCATAACGCTGCCTTCGACGTTGGATTCCTGAATCACGAGCTGCGCCAATGGCGCCCAGATGCGCCCCTCATCGAGGATATCTGTACCATCGTTGACACCTTGGCGCTGGCACGTCAGCGGCATCCCGGACAGCGCAATAGCCTCGACGCCCTTTGTCGTCGCTACGAGATCGATAATTCAAGACGCGATCTCCATGGCGCGCTGCTCGATGCCGAGATCCTAGCCGATGTTTATCTCGCGATGACCGGTGGCCAGGTTGCGCTGGCGCTCGGTAGTGAGCCGAGGACAGATCAAGCTGGAGAGCGGATGCGGGCGGATGCTGTACCAAGGCGGGTGCGAAAGGAGCGGCCGCCGCTTCGCATCGTGCGGGCTAATGAGCTAGAGCTAGGCGCCCATCAAGCGCGCCTGCAGGCCGTGGATGCCGCGAGCGACGGCCGCTGTCTGTGGTTGGCTCAGTTTGAGCGCTGCTGATGGGCGCTAGAGGGTGAGGCTCCGGCCATCATCTCCAATGCGGTCAGATTCAATACCTCGACATGTTTGCGATCGACGCGCAGTAAACCGTCTTCTTGAAACCGGGTAAAAAGTCGGCTGACGGTCTCGACGGCTAGGCCGAGATAACTGCCGATCTCGTGTCTTGACATGCTCAGGTAGAAATCAGTCGGTGAAAGACCACGCTTACTGAGCCGGCTCGACATGCTGGTCAGAAAGGCGGCTAGACGCTCCTCGGCATTCTTTTTTCCGAGCAGGAGGAGCATGTCGGCATCCTGACCAATCTCTTTACTGAGCAACCGATACATCTGGTGCTGAAGTGAAGGGATTGAGGCCGCTAGTTCCTCGAAGCGTTGGAAGGGAACCTCGCAGATCGCCGATGTCTCGAGCACCTTTGCCGAGCAGGCATGACAGGATTTGTCGATTGCGTCGAGGCCGATGATCTCGCCGGGAAGGTGAAAGCCAAGCACCTGCTCGCCGCCTTCCTCGCTCGGCGCATAGGTCTTGACCGAACCGGTCTTGACAACGTAGAGGGAGCGGAAGCGCTCACCTCCGCGGAATAGGTGGTCACCCCGATGCAAGGGACGGGACCGCTTGATGATCGAGTCGAGACGTTCGACATCTTCCGGCGCGAGGCCCATCGGCAGACAGAGCTGCGACAGTGAGCAGTTCTTGCAGGCGACTCGGATCGTGTCGAACGAGATTACTTTTCGCTGAGTCAAAGCAAGGTTCCAGTCTGTTGTTTGACCTTATTCTGCAACTCAAGTTGACATGCATCAAGCGTCAATCTGAATTGCATACACGCGCTCTGCGCAATGGAATTGTCGGTCAGGATTTCGCAAAGGGTCGCACGCCAAGCCCCGGCGAGGGCGGCAAGCGCGACAAGGATCGGCGTCTTTCCCTGTCCAGCGTCGATCAGCGCCCTGAGTGCGAGCGTATCCGTTGGGGTTGCAACGGCGTAACGGGATCGCGGGGGAGAGGGCCGAACTCACCTTCGCTGAATATAAAAAGCCGCGCCGAGGCGCGGCTTGAAGCGTAACGGTAATGAACCGCTTACTTACTTGGCTTCGGGAGCAGCCGGAGCGGCTGGTGCCATCGGAGCACCATAGGGCATGCCATAAGGAGCGCCATAGCCATAAGGGGCGCCATAGCCGTAGCCTGGGTAGCCATAGCCGTAGGGATGACCATAACCGTAGCCATAGCCGTCGCCGTAACCACGACCATAGCCGTAGCCACGACCGCGGCCATAGCCACGGCCACCGCCACTCATGTTCATGTTGAAGTCGCCATAGCCGTCACCGAACATGTCACTAAACATGTCGCCCATACCGTCGCCCCAGCCGCTACCGTAGCCAGGACCGCCGTAGCCAGGACCGCCCCACCATGCCTGGGCGGCGCTCATCGAGAAGGCGGCGCTGGTGGCGATGGCCGCGATACCCATGACCTTTGCAAACTTGTTCATTTGATGCTCCATAAGGGTGGTGAATCGATCCGCCGCAGCCCGTGCGACACTGAGCGGTCGCCTAGCAGTCGAGCTGCGATGGAGGTCCGCGTAGAACGAACGTCGCGGAGTATACGTGCACCAGCGGTTGCTTGTGAAGTCTATGATCAACGCCATGGCATTTGGACTTCGTCGATCGGAATTGTGAGGTTGGGGCCGATTTGCTAACGTGAGAGGGTATCCTACCTGGACCCAAGTCGTCTGCCTGCACCCAAGTCGTCTGCCCGCACAGGTCATGCCTAAGTTTATTTTCGTTACCGGCGGCGTTGTCTCGTCGCTCGGCAAAGGTATTGCGTCTGCCTCCCTGGCCGCGCTGCTCGAAGCGCGTGGTCTCAAGGTGACCATGATCAAGCTCGATCCCTACATCAATGTCGACCCGGGCACGATGAGCCCGTTTCAGCATGGTGAGGTCTACGTCACCGATGATGGTGCCGAGACCGATCTCGATCTCGGCCACTACGAGCGCTTCTTGCGCACACGGATGGGACGCAACAACAACTTTACCACCGGCCAGATCTATGAGAGCGTCATCCGCAAGGAGCGCCGCGGTGACTATCTCGGCCGTACCGTTCAGGTGATTCCGCACATCACGGATGAGATCAAGGATGCGATCCGCCTCGGCGCCGACGAGACGGATGTCGCCATCGTCGAGATCGGTGGCACCGTCGGTGACATCGAATCGCTCCCCTTTCTAGAGGCGATTCGGCAGATGCGGGTCGAGGTCGGGGTGGAAAATGCGCTGTTCATGCATCTCACCCTGGTGCCCTATATCTCGGCTGCTGGCGAGATCAAGACCAAGCCAACCCAGCATTCGGTCAAAGAGCTGCGCTCGATCGGCATCCAGCCCGACATCCTGCTGTGCCGCGCCGAGCGCGACCTGCCCGATGACGAGCGGCGCAAGATCGCGCTCTTCACCAATGTTCCCGAGCGGGCGGTGATCTCGGCGGTTGACGCCGACCACATCTACCGCATCCCGATGCTTCTGCATGCGCAGGAGCTTGACGCGCTGGTGGTGCGCCAGTTCCATCTGCAGGTGCCGGAGGCCGATCTGTCCGAATGGCAGCGCGTGCTTGAGGGGCTCGAGCATCCGCGCGACAGGGTCACCATCGGCATGGTCGGTAAGTACATGGGGTTGACCGAGGCCTACAAGTCGCTGTCGGAGGCGTTGATCCATGCTGGCGTGCAAACCAGCACCCGGATCGATATCCGCTACCTCGACTCCGAGGAGATCGAGTCCAATGGTCCCGGCTGCCTCGACGGGCTCGACGCCGTTCTCGTGCCCGGTGGCTTTGGCGGGCGCGGCATCGAGGGCAAGATTGCCGCCGTGAGCTACGCGCGCCAGCAGCGCATCCCGTACCTGGGGATCTGTCTCGGCATGCAGGTCGCGGTGATCGAGTACGCGCGCAATGTCGCCAAGCTGGATGGCGCCCATAGCACTGAGTTCCAGCAGAACACGCCGCATCCGGTCATCGCTTTGATCACCGAGTGGCAAACCGAGCAGGGCAAGCGCGAGACGCGCAGCGCCGAGTCCGATAAGGGCGGCACCATGCGCCTAGGCGGGCAGCATTGTCGGTTGGAGCCAGGCAGCCTGGCGCGCGCCACCTACGGCAGACCACAGGTCCGCGAGCGGCATCGGCACCGTTACGAGTTCAATAATCGCTACTGCGATACGCTGAAGGATGCCGGACTACGGTTTTCCGGCTGGTCGTTGGACTCAAAGCTGGTCGAGATTGTCGAGATCCCCGATCATCCCTGGTTCGTCGGCTGCCAATTCCATCCTGAGTTCACCTCAACACCTCGCGATGGCCATCCGCTGTTCCGGGGCTTTATCGAGGCCGCTTTAGCCTATCGGAAGCGGAAGCCAAAACGTCCAGATTCAGCAGTTGCTGTCCCTGCTGGGAGTCCGGATCGAGGCGGAAAGGCAGCATCGGCGGACGCCACCAGATCGCGCCAAGCCGGACAAGGGCAACAGGAGCTGGTCTGATGCAGCTTTGTGGCTTCGAGGCCGGTCTTGAGCATCCGCTGTTTCTGATCGCTGGCCCCTGCGTGATCGAGAGCGAGATGCTCGCGCAGGATACCGCCGGTCAGCTCAAGGAGATGACCGCCAGTCTAGGTATCCCGTTCATCTACAAATCCTCATTCGACAAGGCCAATCGTTCATCGATTGACGGTTTCCGTGGCATCGGTTTCGATACAGGCCTGAAGATATTGGAGGGCGTGCGTGAGCGCATCGATGTGCCGGTGCTGACCGATGTGCACGAAGATACCCCGATGGCCGAGGTTGCGGCGGTGGTCGATGTCCTGCAAACACCGGCCTTTCTCTGTCGCCAGACCAATTTTATCCTTGCGGCAGCCTCGCAAGGGCGACCGGTGAACATCAAAAAGGGCCAGTTCCTGGCTCCATGGGACATGGCGCGCGTGGTCGAGAAGGCAGGCTCGACCGGGAATCAGCAGCTCATGGTCTGTGAGCGCGGGGTCAGCTTTGGCTATAACAATCTGGTCTCGGATATGCGATCGTTGGCAGTGATGCGCGAGACTGGCTGCCCGGTCGTCTTCGACGCGACGCACTCGGTGCAATTACCGGGGGGCCAAGGACACAGCTCCGGCGGGCAGCGTGAATTTGTCCCGGTTTTGGCGCGTGCCGCCGTCGCGGCTGGCGTTGCCGGCATCTTTATGGAGACACATCCAACCCCAGACCAGGCGAAGAGTGATGGACCTAACGCTTGGCCACTTGATCTAATGGCCGAGCTATTGGAGACCCTTGTCGAGCTTGATCGCCTGGTCAAGGCGCGAGGATTCCCGGAGCAACGGCTCTAGCACACCACTGAGGGCGTCGCGACACCGAGGTCGCAATACTGATGCAGGCCGCCGATGGAGCGGTCCCTATTTGATGCCATCCGCTGATGCGCTGCCAGATATGCGAATCGCTCACGCGGCAGTCCAATCGCAGATCGCAGGTCAACCCAATCCCTGAGCTACGTCATTTTTGGTGCTTTGAAAGAGGTTTGAGCCATGTCTGAAATCGTCGATGTCCGCGCCCGTGAAATCCTGGATTCACGCGGCAACCCCACTGTCGAGGTCGATGTCATCACCGCGGAAGGCGCTCTCGGGCGCGCGGCGGTACCATCCGGTGCCTCAACCGGCTCACGCGAGGCCCTTGAGCTGCGCGATGGTGATAAATCACGCTACCTGGGCAAGGGCGTGCTGACCGCCTGCGCCAACGTCAATGGTGAGCTGCGCGAGACCGTTGTCGGCCTCGATGTCACCGATCAAGAAGGGCTGGATCGGCGCATGATCGAGCTAGATGGGACCGATAACAAGGCCCGGCTGGGCGCGAATGCCATCCTTGGCGTCTCGATGGCCGCGGCCCATGCCGCCGCGCAAGAGAAGGCCGTGCCGCTCTATCAGTCGCTCGGGACAGGCGACTACCGGCTGCCAGTGCCGATGATGAATATCATCAATGGTGGCGAGCATGCTGATAACAGCGTCGATTTTCAAGAGTTCATGATTCTGCCGGTCGGGGCGTCGAGCCTGCGTGAGGCGGTGCGCTGGGGGGCAGAGGTCTTTCATGCGCTGAAGGCGGTGCTGCATGGGCGTGGATTAGCGACCGCGGTCGGCGATGAGGGTGGTTTCGCGCCCGATCTGCCGTCGAACGAGGCAGCGATCGAGGTCATCCTGGAGGCGATTGAGAAGGCCGGCTACAAGGCTGGGCAGGATATCTACCTGGGTATGGATGTTGCCGCCTCCGAGTTCTACGCGGATGGCATCTATAATCTCAAGGGCGAGGGTCGCCAGCTTGACGCTGCCGGCATGACCGATCTGCTACTGGATTGGGTTGGCAAGTATCCGATCATCAGCATCGAGGACGGACTCGCCGAGGGCGATTGGGAGGGTTGGAAGGATCATACCGAGCGGCTAGGTGGCAAGGTACAGCTGGTCGGCGACGATCTCTTCGTCACCAATACCAAGATCCTGCGGGAAGGTATCGATAAGGGCATCGCCAACTCGATCCTGATCAAGGTCAATCAGATTGGCTCGCTCACGGAGACCTTGGAGGCGATCCAGATGGCACAGCAGGCAGGCTATACGGCGGTCGTCTCGCATCGCTCCGGTGAGACCGAGGACACCACCATCGCCGACCTGGTCGTTGCCGCCGCAACCGGTCAGATCAAGACCGGCTCGCTCTCGCGCACCGACCGGGTGGCCAAGTACAACCAGCTGATGCGGATCGAGGATCAGCTCGGCGATGCGGCAGTTTATGCCGGCCGTGATGCCTTCAAGCAACCGCTGTAATCGTTGGGGCACGACAGCGCGCCTGGCTTGCCCCTTAAGCCTGCCGACAGAGGGGGGTTGACAGGATGCGCTGGCTGGTTATTGCCCTGATAGCCCTGCTTGGATTCCTTCAGTATCGGCTTTGGGTCGGCGATGGCAGCGTTGCTGAGCTGCATGCGCTGCGCGAGCGTATCCTCGACACCGAAGCGGAACTGACTCGCTTACAGGCGCGCAACAATGCACTCGCGGCGGAGGTCACGGATCTAAAGACCGGCCTAGAGGCGATCGAGGAGCGCGCTCGTAGTGAACTCGGCATGATTCAGTCTGGCGAGGTCTTCTTGCAGGTGGTTGAGAAGCCAGTGGAGAAGTCACCATGACCCAAGGTCCGCGACATTGGGTCGTGCTGCCGGCGGCGGGCGCTGGTCGTCGCTTTGGCAGCCCAGTACCAAAGCAGTATCTGAGGCTGCGCGGTCGCCGGGTCATTGAGCACAGCATTGCGGCCTTTATCGAGCACCCCTTGATTGCCGGCTGCGTTGTCGCCCTGAGCCCTGAGGATGCCTGGTGGCCAGAGACCGCTTATGCCAATCATCCAGCGGTCAAGCGCGTTGAGGGTGGCGCCGAACGCTCTGATTCGGTGGCCAATGCCTTAACCGCCCTGATCGGGCAGGCGGCCGACGATGATTGGGTACTGGTCCATGATGCGGCTAGGCCCTGCCTCGCCGCCGCGGATCTCGATCAGCTACTCGCGGCCTTGACTGATGAGCCCGTGGGCGCATTGCTTGCGGTACCGATCCAGGATACGGTCAAGGCCTCAGAAGGGGCCTTTGCTGCTCGGGTCGAGCGCACGCTGCCACGCCAGCAGCTCTGGCGCGCCTATACACCGCAGGCCTTTCGACTCGGGCAGCTGCGGGAAGCGCTGGCCCATTGTCGAGCACAAGGCCTTGCCATCACGGATGACGCGAGCGCGATGGAACAGCTCGGATTGCGACCACGATTGATCGAGGGACGTACCGATAACATCAAAATTACCCGGCCCGAGGATCTCCCTCTGGCCGAATTCTTTCTTGAGCAACAAGGTCACCAGGAGTCATGATGAGGCCAACAGATGTCAAGCCTAAGCGGCTGCTCAGCGCGACGATGCGGTCGCCTGAAGTCGGGGGCTCCCAATGCTGATCGGGCAGGGCATCGATGCCCATCGCTTTGCACCAGATCGGCGTCTGGTCCTCGGCGGCGTCGAGATTCCGCATGAGCTTGGACTCGAGGCGCATTCGGATGGGGATGTCCTGCTGCATGCCCTTTGCGATGCGCTACTCGGGGCCGCCGGACTCGGTGATATTGGCCATCACTTCCCCGACTCCGATGCCGCATTTAAGGATATCGATAGCCGGGTACTGCTGCGGCGCGTGCTAGAGTCGCTCAGTGGGCGCGATCTGCGGGTCCATAACGCGGATCTCACGGTCGTCGCACAGGCGCCCAAGCTCGCCCCCTTTATCGCCCCGATGCGTGACTGTATCGCCGCGGATCTTGGCTTACCGGTGGCGCGGGTGAACATCAAGGCCACCACCAGTGAGCGGATGGGCTTCACCGGCCGCGGCGAAGGGATTGCCGCCTTCGCCGTGGTCCTGCTCGATGACTCCGGGCTCTCGGCAACACTGTGAGTGCGCCACAGAGTTCGGCGGCGATCGACTCGCCGCAGCCATCATCATGGCGCTCGTTTTCCGAGCTGCCTTATGCCTTCGGTGGGCCTGCGCTCAGCGCCTTGCTGCGCAAGCAGCCGGCCGATTTCATCGTCGACGAAATCTTAGCCTTTGGCCCTGACGGCGACGGAGAGCACGCGCTACTGCGTATCCGCAAGACTTCCGCGAATACCGAATGGGTCGCACGGCGCATCGCCTCCTTGGCGGGTGTCTCGATCAAGGCGATTGGCTATGCGGGGCTCAAAGATCGGCATGCAGTGACCACGCAATGGTTCTCGGTCTATCTCAGCTCGGCGCCAGAGCCGCGCTGGCGACTGCTTGCCGAAGAGGGGATCGAGGTCTTAGAGCAACATCGGCACCGGCGTAAGCTCAAGCGCGGCTCCTTGGCTGGGAATCAGTTCCGTATTCGGCTGCGCGAGATGAGCGGTGATCTTGATGCCGCGGCATTAAAGCTTGAGACCCTGGCCGCGCAAGGCGTCCCCAACTATTTTGGGCCACAACGATTCGGCCGCGGTGAGGCCAATCTACTCAGGGCGCAGGCCCTGTTTGCCGGCATGGCGCCACGAACGAGTCGACATCAACGTGGGCTTTGGCTGTCGGCAGCGCGCTCACAGCTATTCAACGAGCTGCTCGCACGTCGAGTCGAGCGCGGTGACTGGCGGATGGCCTTGATTGGCGACCGCCTACAACTCCGCGGCAGTCACTCGCATTTCCTAGTCGATAGCATCGATCAGCACATCTCAGAGCGCCTGCACTCGGGCGATCTGATCCCAACCGGTCCGCTCTTTGGCGACGGTGAGCCGCTAACCGCGAGCCAGGTGCGTGCGCTGGAAGATCAGGTCGCCAGCGATTATCCGGATTGGATTCACGGGTTAGCGGCGGTTGGCCTCAAGCAAGAGCGGCGCGCCTTGAGGCTGGATGTCGAAGCGCTTGCGCTCGAGCCGGAGTCGCCGAATGAGGCCGTCCTATCCTTCACGCTGCCGGCTGGTAGCTACGCGACTAGTGTCTTACGCGAACTCACCAACTGGACCGAGCCAGCCTCAGGCTGAGGCTGAGGCTGAGGCCAACGAGCCGAGGCTCGCTGGCTGGACGACTGCCGAGGTCGCGCTTTCCCTCGCCGAGGCCCTATTGTCTGCTGAGGGTCAACTATGGATTGGTATTGAGAAGGTCCAAAAATTGACGATGAAGTGGACGATGATGCTGGCAAAGTAGCCTAGCGCGATGAATTTGGTCCAGCGCAGATGCTCGAAGAAGGTGTAGACACCTTTTGCTTGCCCCATCAGCGCCACGCCGGCGGCTGAGCCGATCGAGAGCAGGCTACCACCAACACCAGCCGTCAGGGTGACCAGTAGCCAGTGCCCCTGCGACATCTCCGGATTCATCGTCAAGACCGCGAACATCACTGGAATGTTATCGACCAGCGCCGACAGGATGCCCACCATGGTATTGGCAAAGACCGGGCCAACATCGATGTAGGCGAACGCAGATAGCAGTTCGAGGTAGCCGATGAAGCCAAGGCCGCCGACGCAGAGAATCACGCCATAGAAGAACAGCAGCGTATCCCATTCCGCGCGGGCAATCTTATTGAAGATGTCGAACGGCATGGTGTCTTCGAGCGTACCCGCCTTGACGGTCGACAACTCGCCGCTCATGTAGAGGTAGTAGCTGAAGAACTTCAGGTAGGCGAGGCCGGTCATCATGCCGAGCACCGGCGGCAGATGGAAGAAGTTGTGCACGCTGACCGCGGTGGCGATGGTGAGCAGGAACAAGAAGACGATGCGCTTGGCCCCGCGTTTGGTCTTGACCACCTCATCACTTGGGGGCGGAGTCTCATCGGGGATCGCCTTATGCATGAAGTAGGCGGGCACCAGATAGTTGACCAGGGCCGGGATGAGGAGCAGGAAGAAGGTCTGGAACGGCAAGATCCCCTTCTGCCAGACCATCAGGGTGGTGATATCACCGAATGGGCTAAAGGCACCGCCGGCATTGGCAGCGATGACGATGTTGATGCAGCCTAGGGCGACGAACCTCGGCTTATCCGCGCCAACCGCCATCACCACAGCACACATCAACAGCGCTGTGGTCAGATTGTCCGCGACCGGGGAGATGAAGAAGGCGAGAAAGCCGGTCATCCAGAACAGCTTGCGATAGCTGTAGCCGCTGCGGATCAGCCAAGCCCGGAGCGATTCGAAGACCAGCCGCTCCTCCATGGCGTTGATATAGGTCATGGCCGCGAGCAGGAACAGGAACAGCTCGGCGAACTCCATGATGTTGTGGTGCACCGCGTCGGCGACGGCGTGCGGATCACCGCCATGACCGGTGTAGAAGTAGGCGATGAACACCCAGATCAAACCAGCCGCCAACACCACCGGTTTCGACTTGCGCAGATGGGTGAACTCTTCGGCCATGACCAGCAAATAGGCGATGACGAAGATCAGGATCGCGGTATAGCCGACCCAGTTGCCGGTCAGGTCGATATGGGTGGATGCCTCGGACGCGGACGCGAACGCGAGCGACGAGAATGAAAAGAGCAGCAGGCCAAACGCGACCTTGAGAGCGGGATAGTGCATGGAGACTCCTTGACGGCTGAGTCGCGTCAGTCGTTACCCTGATAATACTTCGCCAGCTCGGTCTCCGAGAGGCGGGTGAGGCTGTCGCGCGGGAAGGCGCTCATCAATTCCCAGGCCAGATTCAGTGTGGCCTCGATACTGCGGTCTTCGGCCTCGCCCTGGCCGACAAAGCGACGATCGAAGTCGTCGGCAAACTTGAGATAGCGACGGTCGCGCTCGGAGAGTTCGTCGGCGCCGATGATGCTGGCCAGGTTGCGGGTCTCGAGGGCGCGGGCGTAGAGCGCATAGAGCTGGGCCGCGACCTTGGGATGATCCTCGCGCGTGTCGTCCTTGCCGATACCGTCCTTCATCAGCCGCGACAGGCTCGGCGAGATGTGCACCGGCGGGTAGATGCCCTGATTG
>Ga0180436_10001496_pt1 | contig 22841 bp, 15 predicted proteins | sample SS_ome_2_FD_132434 | JGI IMG/M metagenome (GOLD analysis project Ga0180436, IMG submission 132434) | Hypersaline lake sediment archaeal communities from the Salton Sea, California, USA - SS_3_S_2 metaG | ecosystem: Environmental > Aquatic > Non-marine Saline and Alkaline > Hypersaline >... | reverse complement strand
GGAGCTGGAGCAGGTGAGCCGCATGGCCGACGAGCTGGCCGCCGGCGGGACCCAGGTCTTCGTCAACGTGAACAACCACTACGAGGGCTCGGCCCCCCGCACCATCGAGAAACTTCGCGAGCTCTTCGAAAGGCTGAAGTAGACCCCTGCCGAAATGGCACAGGGGACGTACATGCGTTTATGCGTTTTCTGCGGAAAAAGTGCAGTATTACATGAAAGTCCATTCGTCACTTTTACCTTTCTTTGCTCCCGCTTGTCATTACTTAAGGAATGGTTCACGTAGTGTCACTGCGAGGGGCGGTTGAAGTCGCCTTTTGCCAATGACGTGCCCCCAATACGGCTGAGCTCATCATCACCGGCGTGAAAGTGAATCAATGAACAGGACACGAATCCTCATCCTCGCTCTCATCATCCCCCTCGTTCTTGTGCCGGTCATGGTCCATGCCGGCGACAAGGAAACCGGCCTGGTGCGCAACGAGACGGGGGCCTTCCCGGGGTACACCCTGATCTCGCCGCTCTTTTCCACCGAAAGTTTTCTCGTCGACCTCGAGGGACGGGTGGTTCATCGCTGGCAGCGGGAGTTCCCGCCCGGCCAGTCGATCTACCTGCTGGACGACGGGCACTTGCTGGCCACGGCCAATCCCGGTCCGGAGAACCCGACCGTGTTTCACGGCGGTGGGGCCGGCGGCAGGATCCAGGAGTACGACTGGGAGGGAAAGCTGGTCTGGGACTTCGAGTTCTCCGGCGACCGGCACCTGCAGCACCACGACATCGAAATGATGCCCGACGGCAACGTGCTCATCCTCGCCTGGGAGTTGAAGACCGAAGAAGAAGCCCTGTCCGCCGGCCGGGACCCGGAGATGCTGAGTGAGCAGGGGCTCTGGCCCGACATGGTGGTGGAGGTGAAGCCCGAGGGGAAAACCGGCGGCACCATCGTCTGGGAGTGGCACGCCTGGGACCACCTGGTGCAGGAGCACGATCCGTCAAAGGCCAACTACGGCAAAGTGGTGCAGAACCCGCGGCGCATCGACCTCAACCCCGGCAGCTGGGAGAGCGGGCTGTCGAAGAACGAGAGGGAGAAGCTCGAGGCCCTGGGCTATCTCCAGCCCGAGGCCCCCGGCCGCGGCGGTCACGACAAGGGTCACGGGGCGAGCCCCGATTTCATGCACGGCAACTCGGTGGATTACAACGCCGAGCTGGACCAGGTGCTGGTCAGCGTGCTCGGCTACAACGAGATCTGGGTCATCGACCATGACACCACCACCGAGGAGGCGGCAGGTCCTGCTGGTGACCTGCTCTACCGCTGGGGCAATCCGGCGATGCACGGGGCCGGCACGGCGGAGGACCGGCAGCTCTTTGCCCAGCACGATGCCCGCTGGGTTCCCGGCGACGACGGCGGCCCGGACCAGATCCTCATTTTCAACAACGGTCGCGGGCGGCCGGGCGGTGACTGGTCCACGGTGGTGGCCATCGTGCCGCCGCTGAGCGGGGATGGATCATACAGCTGGCCCGAGGGCGGCGTCCCGGGGCCGGCTGAACCGGTCTGGGCCTACTCGTCCCCGGAGAAGGGCGATTTCTATTCCAATTTCATTTCCGGGGCGGAGCGGCTGGGGAACGGAAACACGTTGATCTGTTCCGGGGCCGAAGGCCGGGTTTTCGAGGTCACGCCGGCCGGGGAGACGGTCTGGGAATACCGGAACCCGGTGGAAGGGAACCCCATGTCGATGATGGCCGGCAGAGTGGGGCGTGACGGGCCGCCGGGCGGAATGATGCCGCCGGGGGGCGGTGGGTTCCCCGGCGGGCCGCCGCCAGGGATGATTTCGCCGGGGCGCACGATGCCGCCGCCTGAGATGATTCCCGAACCGATCCGGGATCTTTATCACGGCGGCCACATCAGCAGCCTGATGCTCAACCTCGTGCGGGTCCTGCCGCCGCCGATGATGAAGGGAGGCGGGCCGGGCGGGCCTCAGCGGGGCAACCTGCTCTTCCGGGCGTCACGCTTCGGGCCGGAGTATCCGGCATTCGCCGGCAGGGATCTGACCCCGCGGAAGACGATCGAAGCGATGATTGCTGCCGAATGACACCGGCTGCTCGAAGGTGCCCACCGCCGTTCGGCCGCCGTGGCTCATCCAGGGGTCGAAGGCCCTGAAGCGGCGGAGGAGCTCGATGCCCCGTGCCCCGTAGGTATAGGCGGCAGTCGGCGTGGTTGTTCATGCCGGCCCCGGGCATGGCCGCCAGCTCGTCCCGTTCGTCCCCGTCAGTGTCGCCGCAGGCCACCACCACGCCGTTGCGAAGGCCCGGGTCGACGACGCTTCGTGGGAAAAACCCACAACGTGGGCTGTGCTGGCGCCCGTCCGAGGAGGATTGCATGAGGGCCCTGCTCACCTCCGTGGAATACGCAGATCGTTCATGCAGACGAGCCGCACCTCGGCCCGCCGCTCTGGTGCCGGACGAACCGGGAGCAGGCCGGCGGCGCGGACAGCTTTTTCCAGAAGAACGTGGTCCTGGTGCAACAAAGTCATGCCGCGTGATCGTTTGAAAACGGGTCCGGCGTTATCCCTCCGACAGGTGCACCTCCCTCTCCTTGATCCCCAGCAGGCTGCGCACGTCCACCAGTACCAGGTAGAAGCAGGGGATGATGACCAGGGCGATGGCCGTGGCGAAGAGGATTCCGAACCCGAGGCTGATCGCCATGGGGATCAGGAACCGCGCCTGCAGCGACGTCTCGAAGATCATCGGCGCCAGGCCGAGGAAAGTGGTCAGCGACGTAAGCAGAATCGGCCGGAAGCGACGGGTGGCGGCGTTGAAGATCGAGTCGTAGTGCGACATGCCGCCCCAGCGGTTGCGGTTGGCCTTGTCGACGAGGATCAGCGAATCGTTGACCACGACGCCGGCCAGGGCGATGATGCCGAACATCGAGATCACCGACAGCTCGTAGCCCATGATGATGTGCCCGATCACCGCGCCGATGATGCCGAAGGGGATCGAGATCATGATGATCAACGGCTGGGCGTAGTTCTTGAACGGGATGGCCAGCAGGGCGTAGATGGCGAAGAGGGTCATCATGAACCCGAAACCCAGCGCGGACATCGCCTCCTGCTGGTCCTGCTGTTCGCCGTCAAGTTCCGATTTGAGCCCGGGGTACTTTTCCAGCAGTTCGGGGAGCTCCTCGGCCCGCACGCTGGCCACGACCTTCGAGGCGTTGGCCACGCCGGCCTCCACGTCGGCGGTGACGTTGAGTACCCGCCGGCCGCTGGAGCGCAGGATCTCGGTGTACGAGGTGTTGCGGATCACCTCCGCGGCCTCGCGGATCGGGATCTCGGCGCCCGTCGGCGTGCGGATCATCAACTCCTCGACGTCGTACTGGCTGCGCCGCTCGTCCTCGGGCAGGCGCACCAGCACCTTCACTTCGTCCCGTCCGCGCTGGACCCGCAGGGCCTCGGCGCCGTAAAACGAGCTGCGCACCTGGCGGGCCAGGTCGCTGGCGGTGAGCCCCAGGCTCTGCGCCGCGGGCTTGATGCGGAAGTCGAGCTGGACCTTGCCGCTGGAATAGCCGTCGTCGATGTCCCGCACACCGGCATAACCGGCGAGGATGCCGGCCAGCTCGCTGGCCGCCTGCTCGAGCACCCGGGTCTTGGGGTGGGAGATCATGAGGTTGATCGGCGTGTTCGAGGAAGGCCCGGTGGTGAAACTGAAAAGCAGCGATTCGACGCCGGGGACGCTGCCCAGCTTCTGCTTCCAGAGGTTGACGAACGCCTCGGCACTGATCTCCCGCTCGTCGATGGGCACCATGTAGACCGAGACGTTGGCCAGGTGCGCCCCGGTGAGCGGACTGCCGATGTTGACCGGTCCCATCGCGCTCGGCGGGGCGCCGATCTGGGTGTAGATCCCGCGCAGGATCTCCTCCCCGCCGTTTTCGGCGACCACCTCCTCTGCCGTTTCCAGCAACCGTGCCTGCACGTCCCTCGTCACCTCCACCGGCGTGCCGAAGGGCATCTCCACCATGGCGGTGACCCGCTCGGCCTCGATCTTGGGCAGGAAGGAGAAGTCGAGGCGGCCGCTGGCCACCACGCCGATGCTGATCAGCAGCACGGTGGTCGCCAGGGCCAGCGTGATGTAGCGCCAGCGCAGGGCGTGGGTCAGCGAGGTGCTGAACGGGTTGTCGCGCAGCCAATGGATCATGTTGCCGAACCACTCGCGCCGCTTGTTGGCCCAGTGGATCAGGCCCGAGTCCTCGCCCCTGGACCGCTTGGAGAGGTGGGCGGGGAGGATGAACAGTGCTTCCACCAGCGAGATGAGGAAGATGATGATCACCGCCATGGGGATGACCTTGAAGATCTTGCCCGTGACGCCGGGGACGAAGAAGAGCGGCATGAAGGCCGCCACGTTGGTCAGGATGGAGAAGGTCACCGGCAGGGCCATCTCGCGCGCCCCGGCGATGGAAGCCTCGAGGTAGGTCTTCTGCTTCCGCCGGTGGTGGTGGATGTTCTCGCCGATGATCACCGCGTCATCCACCACGATGCCGATGGTGATGATGATGCCGAAGAGCGAGATCATGTTGATCGACAGGTCGGCCGCGGGGAAGAAGAGCATCGCCCCGAGAATCGAGATGGGGATGCCCAGCGTGACCCAGAAGGCCAGCCGCAGGTCGAGGGAAAGCCCCAGCAGCAGCATGACCAGCATCAGCCCGAGCAGCGCGTTGCGCACCAGCAGGTTGATGCGCGCCTCGAGCAGCTCGGACTGGTCCTCCCAGACCGAGAGGCGCACGGTGGGCGGCAGGGTTTCGTTCGTTTCATCGATATAGGCCTTGACGACCTCGGAAACGCCGGTGGGGGTCTCGTCCCCCACGCGGAAGACGTCGATGCGTACCGTCGGTTCGCCGTTGTATTTCGCCGAGACGTCGGTTTCTTCGAAGGTGTCCCGCACCCGCGCGAGCTCGCCGAGGGTGACCACCGTGCCGTCGTTGGTGGTGATCATCGGCAGGTTCTCGTACTCGCGGCCGAGGTAGCGCCGTTCGGTGGTGCGCACGAGGATCTCGCCGCCGGTGGTTTTCACCGTTCCGCCGGGCAGGTCGAGGGACGCGGACCGGATCCGCGCCGCCACCTGCTCCAGGGTCAGGCCGTAGCGCCGCAGCTGCTCCTGGGAGATCTCCACCGCGATCTCTGGCTGCCGCACGCCGCTGAGATCGACCTGGGTAATGCCGTCTGATTTCAGCAGGTCCGAGCGGACCTTTTCGGCCAGCGTGCGCAGGTCGGCCTCCGATTGCTCGCCGTGGACCATGATCGAGATCACGTGGCGCCGGCTCTCCACCAGGCTCACCGTGTAGCGCTCCATCTCTTCGGGGAAGGTGCGGATGCGGTCCACCGCGTTCTTCACGTCGGAAAGGGACTTGTTGGGGTCCGAGCCGAGCAGCAGTTCGACCCAGACCTGGCCCAGGCCCTCGCGGCAGACCGACGTGACCTCCTTGGCCACGTCGAGGCCGCGCACCTCTTCCTCGATGGCCAGCACCACGCCCTCCTCGATCTCTTCCGGGCTGGCGCCGGGATAGGGCACGTTGACCATGACGAAGTCGAGCTGCAGGTCGGGAAAGACCTCCTGCTTGATCTTGCCCGTCATCAGCAGGCCGCCGAGGATGAAGGCCACCATCAGCAGGTTGGCCGTGACGTGGTTCTTCGCCATCCAGGCGATGGCGCCGGTCTTTTTGACAGGTTTCTGTTCCATGGGGTCCTCCGCTCTGCCGCTCAGCTGCCCGAGGTGCCGTCGGCCGGCAGGGTGGAGAGCTTCATCCCCTGGATCGGGGTGGGGATGTTGCTGGTCACCAGGCGATCGCCGTCCCGGAGGCCGTTGGCGACAAAGACCGCGTCACGGGTGCGCCAGGCCACCTCCACCGGTTCGATGCGCAGCCGGTCCTCTTCGTCCATGATCCAGATCCCCTCACGGTTGCGCCCGTCGCCCGTGGCTTCGCCGTCGAGGTCGCGGATCGCGCTTCGCGGGATCTCGATCACGTTCTCCATCGTCCTGCCGGCGATTTCCACGGTGACGTAGGAGTTGAGCAGCAGGGGCAGCCGGTCCCGGTTGGTCCGCCGGTTCAGCGGGTCGTCGATGGCCACCAGCAGGCGGGCCAGCCGACCGGCCGGGTCGAGGTCGCCGAGCAGCCGGACGACATGGCCTTCGCGGATGATGGTGCCGTTGCCGGTTTTCTGGATCACCGAGGCCGGCGAGCCCTCACCGCCGGCCGAGGGAATCTCGATCCAGGAGAGGTACTCCACGGGGATCGAAACCTGGACCCAGTACTGGTCGGTGCCGGCCAGCATGGCCACCTCGGTCTGCGGGTTGACCACCTGCCCCTGGTCCACGTTCTCGCGGATCACCTGGGCGTTGAACGGTGCGGTGAGCGTGCAGCGCTCGAGGTCGACCTCGGCCTTGGCCAGTGCGCTCTGCGCCGCGGCCAGCGAGGCCTCGGCGCTCTCGATCTGCGGGATGCGCAGGGCCAGGTCGCGGTTGGCCTGGTCGGGGGGGATGGAGTCTTCGAGCAGCTCCCACTCCTGGCGGGCCACCGACTGGCGGGCCCGTTCCTGCTCCAGGCGCAGGGTGGCCTGGGCCACCATGTCGCGCTGGGCGGCGAGCCGCGCCTCGTAGTCACGGGCGTCGATGCGGGCCATCGTCGCCCCTTTCGGAAAATACCCGCCGGGGATCAGCCTGGCGCTCATCTCCACGATGCGGCCGGTAACCTCGGGCCGCACCTGGACCTGCCGTGCCGGGGTCACCGTGCCCTGGGCGGTGACCTTCACCTGCTCGGTGGTGTGCTCGATCGGTGTTACGGCCACGGGGACCACCTGCTCTTCGGCCGGCGCCCGCTCAGGCTTGATCTTGTGCGTGATCATGTAGACCGTGGCCGAGATCCCGATCAGCAGAATGAGGATCACGAGGAGTATTCGAATCACTACGGTTACCATTGTCCTGTTCCTCCGCCTAGCCCTTGACCGTGCGGTCGGCGATGTCGAATTCGGGTTCCGTGAGCTCGGCCGGCCAGGCCCCGCCCAGGGCGAGGTGCAGCCGGATGCGGTTGCTGATGATTGATTTGCGCGTGCCGATCTCAGCCCGCTCCAGCCCCTGAAGCGCATCCAGGGCGGTGAGCACGGTGAGGTAGTCGGTGAGGCCGCCGACGTAGAGCGCCCGCGAGCGTTCGAGGGTCAGCCGGGCCAGTTCCACCTGGCGCTCGATGGTGGCGTGGGTCTCCAGCAGGCCGCGCTCGGTGGCCAGCGCGTCCTCCACCTCGGCCCAGCCGTTGAGCAGCGTGGTCTCCCACTGGTAGAAGCGTTCCTCAACCACCGCCCGGTTGCGGTCGGCTTCGGCCTTGAGCCGCCCGGCGTCGAACACCGGGGCGAAGAGGTTGCCGGCCAGGTTGGTGAACCAGAGGTCGAGCACGTCGGAGAACTCGTTGGCCGAGCCGCCCACGGTGGCGCCGATGCTGATCGTGGGGAAGCGGTCGGCCACGGCCACCGCCACCCGGTGGTCGGCGGCAATGAGCCGCAGCTCGGCGGCGCGGACGTCGGGCCGGCGCCGCAGCACCTCGGCCGGCACCCCGGTGGGCGGCAGCTCGGTGAGCAGCGGCAGGTTGCCCTCGGGCAGCGGCAGCTCGGCGGTGGGCGGCCGGCCCAGCAGCAGGGCCAGCTGGTGTTTCAACAGTTCGATCTGCATCCGCACCTGGGGCACCTGGCCCCGCGTGTTCTCCACCTGCAGCCGTTGCTGGTAGACGTCCACCGCAGAGGAGAGGCCGCCGCCGAAGCGGGCCTCCACCAGCTTGAGGAAGCTCTCGCCCACGTCGAGCTGCTCTTCGAGCAGCGCCAGCGACGCCTCCTGCTCGGCCAGCGAGGCCCAGAGGTCGACGACGCTCGACGCCACGGTGAGCGCGGTGGCCTCCAGGTCGCCGCGACCGGCCTCGAAGTCGAGCACCGCGGCCCTGCGGCTGTTGGCGATCTTTTTCCACAGGTCGACCTGGTAGCTCAGGGTCAGGGTGGTGGTGAAGGTGTCGTAGGTCTCGGGGATCGTGGGCGGAAGGGTGGGGGGCAGGCCGCCGGCATAGTCCTGTCGCTCGGCACTGAAGCCGAAGTCGAGCCCCGGGTAGCGGCCGGCGCCGGCGATCTTCGCCAGCTGCCGCGCCTGGTCCAGCCTGGCCCAGGCCATGCGCAGGGTCAGGTTCTCGGCCAGCGCCTCGTCCACCAGCCGCTCCAGGTCCTCGTCGCCCAGTCCCTCCCACCAGCGTTCGGTGGGCGGCAGCGGTTCGCCGCCGCTGAACGACTCTGGCAACGGTTCAGGGGGTTCCGCCTCGGTGATCGTCCGGTGCACCGTGCAGGCGGGGGTGAGGAGAACCGCCAGCATGAGCAGCCCGGCCAGAAGCCCGATGGTCTTGAAGTTGGTCTTCATGACTCGCTGTTCACCTCCGCGTTTCCGTCGTCTTCGACGAAAGTTTGAATGCTCTTGTAGAGCTTCATCATCAGTTCCAGCAGGGTCCGGCGCTCCTCCACGGTCAGACCCGCCGTCATCTGGCGCACGTAGTCCTGGTGCCGGGGCAGGAAGTCGTCCATCAGCACCTTGCCGGCCCCGGTGATGCGCACGATCACTTTGCGCCGGTCGCTGGGATCGGCGAACCGCTCGATGTGCCCCTCGCGCTCCAGCGTGTCGATGATCCCGGTCATCGTTGCCGACTTGACCCGGTGGATCCGGCAGAGTTCGCTCATCGACATGCCCTCGTCCTGCAACCGGTAGAGCTGGATCAGCACCATGAAGCGGCTCTTGGTCAGCCCCATCTTGTGGAAATAGCGCTCGATAAGGATCGGCAGGTGGTGCAGGATCATCGCCGTCCTGGCAAAAGTGCTCACCAGCTCCAGGTCCATCTGGGGGAAGAGCCGCTTGTAGTCCTCGAAGAACGCCAGGTCGTGGCCCGCCATGACGTCGCATTCCATTTGGTCGCAACAGAATTCGTTCATCATCAGTCACCTCAATATCTGTAGGCTCCTAATCAATAGGAGCCTGAAAGATAGCGACCTTGAATCTAGTTGTCAAGGCTTTTTTACGTTGCCGGCCGAAAAAGGTTCACAGTGATTTGATTGACAGCTCGAGGGAATGAAAGATGCTCTGGCGGCAATACTTGACGGAACAGGCTGGGTCGGCTACAACGGCTGTGAATCGTTCGCGCATGTTTCAGAAACGAACGCTTCCTGCGGTCCAGGAAGGAAACGCTCGGGCACCTGCTCGACTCGGTCCGGACATACACGGATCGGCCACGATTCCAGTGAAAACCATGACCACGCCGCCTGACGCCAGCCAGTCGATCGGACCTTTCGTCGAAGCGCCGGCTACCCTGCTCGACCCGGATATCCGGCACCTCGAGCCGCTTCTTTACAGCGACATCTTCGACTACCCCCTGACCCTGGATGAGATTTGGCGCTACTGCCCGGTGGATCTGAGCCGCGAGGAACTGGCCCGCCGTCTCGGGGACGGCGGTCCGGTCGACGGCCTGGTGGCCTCGCGCGACGGCTTCTACCACCTTGCGGGGCGGGAAGCCCTCGTCGATCTTCGCCAAAAGCGACTGTTGACCAGCCGGGAGATCTGGCGCGGGGCGCGCCGGGTCACCCGTTTCATCGGCAACGTACCCTTTATCCGGGCGCTGGCGGTGACCGGTTCGCTGGCCACGGACAACGCCGGTGAGGACGGGGACCCCGACTTCCTCGTCTTCACCGCCCCGAACCGGATGTGGACCGTCTTCTTCTTCCTCGGCACGTTCCAGCGCCTGACCTCGGTGCAGACGCTCTGCCCCAACTACTACATCACCGAGGACCACCTGGAGATCCTCCCCCGCGACTTCTACAACGCGCGGGAGGTGACCCAGTCCATCCCCCTCATGGGCACGGCGCTCTTCGAGCGCTTTCTCGAGGTCAACAGCTGGGTCAGCGACTTCGTCCCCAACTTCCGGCGCACCGCGCACCGCGAGGAGGCGGAGCCGGTGAAGCGCAACGTCGCGCTGCGCCTGCTCGGCCGCACCTTCGAGCTGGTCTTCGGCGGCCGGCTGGGCGACGGCCTTGAGGCGCTGATGCGGCGACTGCTCTTCGGCCGGCTCTTCGCCCACTACCGTGCGTTCGGCGGCGAACCGCCCCATGCCGTGCTCGACGCGGCCCGGAAAGGCCGGGAGCTGCGTTTCCACGGGCTGCACCACCGCGAGATGATCCGCACGGCGATCAGGGAGCGGGTGGAGCGCCTCCGCGAGCGGTTCGCCCGGAGACCCGCTTCATGAGTGTCTCTTCCACCGCGCGGGGGTTCGACAGCCTGGCCCCGGACTACGACGAAGACTTCGGCGACAACCCCGTGGGCCACTGGATGCGCGAACGCACCTGGCAGCGGATGGACGCCTGTTTCGCGCCCTCGTCGCGCATTCTCGAAGTGGGGTGCGGCACCGGGATCGACATGGCCCGCCTGGCCGGGCAGGGGCACCGGCTGACCGCGGTGGACATTTCGCCGGCCATGGTCGAGGCATCGAGGGCCAAGGCAACGGCCCTGGGCTGCGAGCACCCGCCGGAGCTGCTCTGCGCCGACCTGAGCCGCGGGTCGCTGCCGGAGGCGGTGTCCGGGGCCGTGCCTTTCGACGGCCTGCTCTCCAACTTCGGTGCGCTGAACTGTGTCTGCGACCTGCCCGCGCTGGTGGAACGGCTTCACGGCCTGCTCCGCCCCGGGGCCCCCTTTCTCGCCTGCGTGATGACCAGGCCCTGCCCATGGGAGCAGTTCTACTACCTGCTGCGGCTCAAACCCGCCGTTGCTTTCCGCCGCCACCGTCGCGACGGGGTGGTGGCTGTCATCGACGGGCACGGGGTGCACACCTACTACGAGAGCGCCGCCGGCTACACGCGGATCTTCTCCCAGCACTTCCGGGTGGAGCGCCGCACGGCCCTCGGTCTGCTCGTCCCCCCGCCCTACCTCCACGGCCTGGCCGAGCGCTGGCCGAAACTCTTCCGCCTCGCCGCGCGGGCGGAATCCCTGCTCGCCCACCGCTGGCCCTTCCAGCTGGTCGGCGACCACGTGCTCTTCGAGATGACGGCACGGTAGATCATCTCCTTGACGAGGGAAATGGAATTCCCTATTCTGTACGCACTGTTGAGCGCTTGAGCCGGCTCAGGGCGTTCATCCGTTCCCCTCGATTCAAACCCGCTGTCCGCACGATTCGGAGGAGCCCGATGCTGAGGATCGGTATCGACGTGGGAGGCACCTTCACCGACTTCCTGGTGCAGGAGGGGGACGGTTCGTCCATCTTCAAGGTGCTCTCCACGCCCGGGGACCCCTCCATAGGCCTGATCAACGGGCTGGAAGAAATCGCCAAAACCCGCGGCATGTCACTCGAAGCCTTCGTCCCCACCATCGACATCATCGTCCACGGCACCACGGTGACCACCAACGCCGTGCTCACCGGCAATGGCGCGCGCACCGGGCTGATCACCACCGAAGGGGTGCGTGACGCGTTGGAGATGCGCCGCGGCATCCGTGAAGAGCAATACAACAACCGCTACACCAACGTGCCGCCCCTGGTGCCCCGCCGCCGCCGGCTGCCGGTGAAGGGCCGCATCGGGCCCCGCGGCGAAGTGCTCGAGGACCTGGACCGCCAGGCGATCACCGCGGCCGTGCGCCGGCTGAAGGACGACGGGGTGGAAGCACTGGCCATCTGCCTGATGAATGCCTTTGCCAACCCGTCCCACGAGCAGGCGGCGGCGGAAATCGCGGCCGAAGAGCACCCCGAGGCCTATCTCTCGGTTTCGACGAAGGTGCTGCCGGCGGTGCGTTTTTACGACCGGGTGAGCACCACCGCTCTCAATGCCTATGCCGGGCCGATTCTCCGACGTTACATCGAGGCGCTGCTCAAACGGCTTGGCGCACAGGGGTTTGCCGGTGTGCTGCTCATCATGCAGTCCAATGGCGGGGTGACCACACCGGTGGCCGCCCGCGACCTGGCGGCGATGACCCTGCTCTCCGGCCCGGCCGCCGGCCCGGGGGCCGGGGCAGGCCACGTGGCGGTGCACGGCCTCCGCGACTCGATCACCGTGGACATGGGCGGCACCTCCTTCGACACGGCGATGGTGCTCGACGGCAAGCCGATCACGGTGACCGACGGCGAGATCGACCGCCGGCGTCTGGCCCTGCCCATGCTGGGCATCGTGACCATCGGTGCCGGGGGCGGTTCGGTGGGCTGGCTCGACGAGGGCGGCCTGCTGCGCGTGGGGCCGCAGAGCGCCGGCGCCGACCCGGGCCCGGCCTGCTACGGCCGCGGCGGCGACCGTCCCACCTGCACCGACGCCGACCTGCTGCTCGGCTACCTCGACCCGGCCTTCTTTGCCGGCGGCAAACTGCCGCTCAACATCAAAGCGGCCCAGGGGGCGATGGCCTCGCTGGCCGGCCCCCTGGGCATCACTGCGGAGGAGGCGGCCGCCGGGGTCTACCGGGTGATCAACAACAACATGGCCAGCGGCGTGCGCGAGGTGACGGTGAAGCGGGGCCACGACCCGCGGGACTTCCCGGTGGTGGTGGCCGGTGGCGCCGGCCCGCTTCACGCCTGCATGATCTGCCGCGAGCTGGAGATCCCCTTCTTCCTCGTGCCCCGCGAGTCATCGATCTTCTGCGCCGCGGGCATGCTGGCCACCGACCTGAAGCACGACTACGTGCGCAGCCTCATCTGCCGCTGGGACCAGCTCGACCCGGAGCACCTCTGCGCCACGGTGGACGAGATGGTGACCGAGGGCCGTTCGGTGCTGGAAGGGGAGGGGATCCCCGTTGATCGGGTGCGCCTGGAGCCGGCCCTCGATCTGCGCTACGTCAAGCAGTATCACGAGGTGACCCTGCCGGCGACGCTGGACGAGGTGACCGGGCCCCCGCGGCTGAAGGCCATCGCCTCCCGCTTCCACGCCGAGCACGACCGACTCTACGGCTACTCGCTGGAAAAGGAAGGCACGCCGCTGGAGCTGATCAATGTCAGGCTCTCGGCCGTCGGTATCACCGACAAGCCGACCTCGGCGGCCGGCGAACGGGCCGGGGCCGACCCCTCGGCCTCGCTGAAGGGCCGGCGCCGGGCCTACGTGCCCGAGACCGGCCTCTTCGCCGACGTGCCGGTCTACGACGGGCACACCCTCGAGCCGGGCAACCGCATCAGCGGCCCGGCCCTGGTGGAGCAGGTGAACACCACGCTCTTCATCTCGGGTGACTTCGACGCCGTGGTGGACCTGCACGGCGCCTTCGTCACCTACCTGCGTGACCGCATCGACGCGCTGCCGGAAACGGTTCGCACGCTGCTGGAGTAACGGCCATGGCCACGGAAAAGATCGACCCCATCCTCGCCTCGGTGCTCACCCGGGCCTTCAAGTCGATCACCGACGAGATGTCGGTCTCGATGACCAAGACCACCCGCTCGCCGATCCTCTGCGAGGCCCGCGACTTCGTCACCGGCCTCTACGACGCCGAGGGCCGGATGCTGGAGCAGACCGAGAACCTGCCGATCCTCTCCTTCTCCCTGGCCCCGGTCTGCAAGTACATCATCGAATACTACGGCGACGAGATTTTCCCCGGCGACGTGATCATGCACAACGACGTCTTCTCCCTGGGCAACCAGAACAACGACGTGGCGATCTTCAAGCCGATCTTCCTCGACGAGACGCTGATCGGCTGGTCGGCCACCAAGGGCCACCAGGCCGACATCGGCGGCGCGGTGCGCGGCGGGTACAACCCCAACGCCACCGAGGTCTGGCAGGAGGCGCTGAGGATCCCGCCGGTGAAGGTCTACGAGAAGGGCTGGCTGCGGAAAGACGTCTGGAACCTGATCTTCGCCAACATCCGCCTCGACATCGTCGAGGAGGACATGCGCGCCGAGATCGGCGCCTGCGTGGTGGGGGAGCGGCGCTTTCAAAAACTGGTCGAGAAGTACGGCCTGGAGACCTTCGACGCCCACAAGGCGCACATCTTCGCCTCCACGAGAAAGATGATGGAGGCCGAGATCGAGCGCATCCCCAACGGCACCTACACCGGCGAGGCCACCGTCTACTTCGACGGCAAGACCCCGGGCAGCACCTACGGGATCAAGGTCACCATCACGGTCAGGGACCGCTCCATCGAGTTCGACTACTCGGGCACCGACGGCCAGACCGACGGCTTCGTCAACGGCACCTACACCTCGTCGGCCTCGGCCACCATCCTCACCTTCCTGCAGATGGTCAACCCCGACATCCCGCACAACGAGGGGATGGTGGAGCCGATCTCGATCCTGATCCCCGAGGGGACGATATTGAACGCCGCCTACCCCGCGGCCACCACCTTCGGCAACCACCTCTGCCCGCCCAACGCCGACGCGATCATGCGCGCCCTGGCCCCGGTGATCCCCGACCGGGTCACCGCCGGCTGGAACCAGCTGCTCTGCTCGCTCTCCACCGGTTTCGACGACCGGAAGAACGACACCTACGTCGACATCTGCTTCATGGGGCTCAAGGGCGGCTCCGGGGGGATGCAGGGCACCGACGGCTACGACCACATCGGCATGATCGACGCCTCGGGCGGCGTGCTCGACCAGGACTACGAGATGTTCGAGCAGCAGACCCCGCACCTGTTGGAGAAGCACGAGCTGCTCGCCGACTCGGCCGGCCCGGGCCAGTGGCGCGGCGGCCTCGGCGTGGAGACCCGCATCCGTTTCGGCGGCGAGGAGATCCAGGTGGTGACCTTCGGTGACGGCGACATCGAGCCGGCCTTCGGCCTCTTCGGCGGCGGCGACGGCACCTTGAACTTCATCGAGCTGCACGAGCCCGACGGCGAGGTCTACACCTGCACCACCAAGGACCTGGTGCGCGGCGTGCCGCCCGGCACGCTCTACCTCCAGCAGGCCGGCGGCGGGGGCGGCTGGGGCGACCCGAAGAAGCGCCCGGCAAGAAAGGTCGCCGAGGAGGTCCGCGACGGCATCATCTCCCTCGACCAGGCCCGCGAGGCCTACGGCGTGGCCCTCGACGAGAAGACCCTCGAGCTCGACGAGGAGGAGACGGCGAAGGTGCGGGGGGCGTAGCGGCAGACTCGGGGTTGGATGATGTCGGACAACTGCCGGCCGGAGATCAGCTTTCCCGGCGGCGTTTCAACGATTCCAGGTACTTGAGATCCTCGATGTCCCTTGGTCTGGCCGCCGCTCTTTTCATGGCGATCAGGTCGTCCAGCCCGGCGAAGAACACGGGCGTGCTGCCGATCCTGTCTTCGACCCTGTTCGCCCACACCTGTTCAAAGGTGATCCCTTTCACGAACGGATGCACATCGGTCTCCAGTACGTATTGCCGAATGAGCACCTTCTTGGTCAGCAGGTCATCGATGGTCAGGCCGGAAACGTCATACCCGAACAGCCGGAGCGCCTCGAGCGTGTGCCGGGCGTTTTGACGGTCCGGACGGATGAAGATGTCGATGTCCAGTGTCGCCCGTGAGTATCCGTGAACCGGGAAGGCCGCGGCACCGATCACGACATACTCAACGCCCTGGTCGTTTAACGATTTCAGCAGGCTTTCGGTGTCCATTCCGGATCAGCGATTCCTTGATTTCATTGGACCGGGAGATCATCATCTCGAAACGCTCCGCGAAGGAAAGCGAAAGGAGATAGTCGATTTCGAATTCCAGCTCCCGCTCTTCATCGTGAGTGTCCAGTTTCAGGATCGGGCCCATTGCCTGACCTCCAGCCCATTGATTCGGGAACGATCGATTAAGCCGAGTGTTATGGATAGTATGCACCGATCGGTATGGTCTGGCAAGTTCGCGAAGCGGTGCAATGCCGGGCCATCCGCGGCAACCACCGCTGCCAACCCAAACGTCGACGCCATCATGCGCGCCCTGGCCCCGGTGATCCCCGACCGGGTCACCAGCCGCTGGTTCTTTGTGTTTTTGGTCGCGGCGCAGCTTTCTGGCCTGTCGCTCCATGGTTCGTTTCATCTCACGTGTTAGCGAAATAAGATCCTCCTGATCCATCTTTCAGATGGCCTTCATTCCCTCCTCATTGTTAGTTGAGACTAATACCGCAGTGTTGATTCTGACCATGGAAGGGCGGCCTGTCGTACCGCGGCCGCCCGGAGAGCGGTAACAAATTCCCACAGACAATTGGAGGAAGTTTAGATGCACAAGCAGTTCACCCGTATCGCCGTCTTTTGTGCCCTGGCCGTGCTGCTGGCCGGCGGCAGCGCGCTGGCCGACCACGGCCCGTACGTTCGAAACTTCATGCCCCTGACCACCATGAATGTCGACGGGACGGCCGAGATCGTGGCCGCCACCCCCGATGGCATGACGCTGGTCTACACCGACAGTGAGAACGGGTTCATCGGCTTCGTCGACATCACCGACGCGGAAAACCCGGTCTTCGACGGCAGCGTGCCGACCAGCGGCGAGCCGACCAGCGTCTCCATCTCGCCCTGCGGGATGTACGCCCTGGCCAACGTCTGGGTCAACAAGCCCGAAGAGGGCGAGCTGCCCCCGGACACCAACGGCAACTCCGACCTGATGGTGATCCACATCCCCACCAAGACCCTGGTGGGCATCATCCCCATCGGCTACCACCCGGACAGCCTCAAGGTGGTGGACCTCGACGGCCAGATGGTGGCCGTGGTGGCCATCGAGAACGAACCGATCGTCGTGGACGGTGACGGTCTGGTCACCGGCGACGACGAGCCGGGCAACCCCGATGACGTGAGCCCCCCGGGCCTGATCCAGGTGGTCACCGTGGACGTGGACAACCCGGCCGGTTCCATCGTGGTGGACGTGACCCTGCCCAAGACGGTGCTGGAGACCGCCGGTTGCTATTTCAATGAAGACCCGCAGCCCGAGTTCGTCGACATCCACGGCACCACCGCCGCGGTCTCGCTGCAGGAGAACAACGGCATCGCCATCGTCGACATCGAGCACCCCTGCGCGCCGTCGCTGGTGCGGGTGTTCAGCCTCGGCGTGGTCTCCGACCGCCCGGCCGATCTCACCGAAGACGCTGACATCAAGTTCGTCGAGACCTACCCCGGCGACGTGCTCGGCGAAGACTACGCCGGCAGCCGGTTCCCCGATGCCATCGCTTTCAGCCCCTGCGGCACGAAGATCTACAGCGCCGACGAGGGCGAGCTGGACTTCACCGGCGGCCGCGGCTGGAGCGCCTGGAAGCCCAACGGCGACTTCGTCTGGGACGACGGTGGTCTGGCCGAGCGCGTGGCCGTCCGCCTGAGCCACTACCCCGAAGGCCGGTCCGAGAACAAGGGCATCGAGATGGAAGGAATGACAACCGCTTCCTTCGGCCGCACCACGTTTGCTTTCGTGCTCTCCGAGCGCGGTTCGTTCATGGCCGTCTACGACATCCGCAACACCGGCAACCCCCGGCTGGTTCAGGTGCTGGCCACCGGCATCGCGCCCGAGGGCGTTGTGGCCATCCCCGGCCGCCAGTTGGTGGTGGTCTCCGCCGAGGGGTCGGGCACGCTGTCCATCTTCAAGGGCATCACCGAACGCTACTACCCGCCGGTGACCCGGCCCAGGCTCTACTCGCTCAACGTCTCCCACCCCTGGGCGGCCCTTTCCGGCCTGACCTGGCGCTCGCCAAACTACCTCGAGGCGTTGCCCGACAACGCCCTGCCCACCTCGATCTTCCGCATCCACGTAGGTGGCCCCTTCGCCCTGACCTACGCCCTGGCTCCGGTAAAGCTGATGGGCGAGCAGGCCCGTTACGACGGTGAGGGCATCGACATCGATGACTCGATCCTCGCCCCCTCATGGGCCGCCGGCTGGTGGATCGCCAGCGAGGGCAACGCTGCCTACGGCGATGACGACTACATTCCCAACCTGGTGGTGCAGATCCAGCGCAACGGCACGGTGCTGCGCGAGGTCGGCCTCCCCGCCGATATCGATTCCCCGGACGGCGGCGTGATCCGCTCCAACGGCTTCGAGGGCGTGGCGGTCTCCGAGGACGGCCGTTACCTGGTGGTGCCCATCCAGCGGCAGTACAGCGGCGAGCCCGCCGACTACACCCGCATCGCCCGCCTCGACCTGACCACCATCGAGTGGACCGGCGAGGGCTTGCGCTACGATGGCGAATGGGAATTCTTCTTCTATCCCCTCGATGCGGAAACCACCGGCGGCTGGATCGGCCTCTCCGAACTGCTCTCCATCGGCCCGCAGGAATACGCGGTGGTGGAGCGGGACAAGGGGATCGGCGCCGCTTCGACGCTGAAGAAGATCTACACCTTCAGCCTCGACGGCCTGGTGGACGGTGACATGGTGACGAAGAGCGAGTGGCTCGACATCGTCGACGACTTCAGCCCCTACGAAAAGGTCGAGGGTCTGGCCTGGTCGCCGGAGAGCGGTCTCTGGGTCGGTCTGGACAACGACGGCGGCGAAGTGGAGAGCCGCGTGGTCAACTACGGCTTCGAGAACTAGCATCCGGGTATCGACAGCCTGGCCCGCGGGTGGCGAACGCGCCGCTCGCGGGCCTTTGTTTATCGAGGAAAACCGTTTGATCTTGTGGTGATGATGGCGGTGGCGGCACCTTGAACTTCATCGAGCTGCCCGAGCCCGACGGCGAGGTTTATACCTGCACGACCAAGGACCTGGTACGCGGCGTGCCGCCCGGCACGCTCTATGTCCAGCAGGCCGGCGACGGGGGCGGCTGGGGCGACCCCCGAAAGCGCCCGGCCGAGAAGGTCGCCGAGGAGGTGCGCGGCGGCATCTCCGTCGAGCAGGCCCGCGAGGCCTACGGCGTGGCCCTCGACAAGAAGACCCTCGATCTGGACGAGGAAGAGACCGAGCGGCTGCGGGGGAGATAGACAGGATACTGCCCGCAAAACCTGTTACTTATTGCGGATTCAATCGCCAGTTGACACAACGGCATCCCCGCCGGAACCAGCCCTGAGCGTAATTGGAGACGAACACCAGGGCTTCGAATCGTTCCGGCGGGGACTGCCGGTCACGCTAAGCTGATCAACGCATCCATCCAAGGTTTTCCGTACCGCCGTAAGCGCCCATGTCCGGCGCAGGGGTGTTCTGCTGGCAATACGCATGGCTGAACCAGCACCAGTCCCATCCATCTACCGGACCGGTACCGGCATCGATGCAGGGTGAACCCGGTGCGAGCAGCAGGTGAAGACCCATGGCAGAAGTGAAATTGGGGCTCACGTCGATATTTCCTTCTCCTGCATAACCACCCTGGATATCGGTGTAGGTTATTGCCAGAGTACCACCGGCATCGATATTGATCACATTGCCGCTATGGCCCCAGATGATCGAGTTCTGGACGGTCACCACGCTCGAGCTTCCCACGTTCAGCGCGCTTCCGCCATTGTCGGCGTAGTTGTTGTAGAGGGTGCAATGATCCACTCTGACGATGGACCCGGCCCGGCTGTCGATGGCGCCACCCCAGTTCGAATACGGTGCTTCCGCCCGGTTGAAAGCAAAAATCGAGTTGGCGATGGTCGCAGTCGAAGAAACGATGTGAATCCCGGCACCATCATTTCCCGAGTCGGAATGCACGCGCCCGTGTTTGAAGATGCAATTCTGCACGGTGATGTCAGCATCGGTGGTGTGGACACCGGCACCGGTCCCGATATTTCCGTCCAGCACACAACCGATGATGTATGCCTGCGATCCATTGATGCAGGCAATTCCGCCGCCGGCCGGTGCATCGTTCGATTCGAAGACACAGCGATCGATTACCGGTGATGCGCCGTCACAGCAGATTGCTCCACCCATGTCGGTGTCGATAAACCCGTTGCGCAGTGTCAATCCGACGATCCTCGTCGACGGACCTTCTCCATTGTAGAGGTGAAAGTGACGGCCCAAGCCCTGGGCATCGATGATGGTGCCGTTGACGGTTGCGTCATCCCCCGGCGCCGTGCTGCGAATGATGATGGCCTTTCCCTGAAGGTCGAGATCATGTTCATTGTAGATACCGGGGGATACCACCACTTCATCGCCGTCAACGGCCGCTCCGATGGCCTCGCCGATGGTTGAGAAGTCATCCGGAACAAGTATCGTCGAGGCAAAGGTGGGTACGGCGCAAAGAGCGGTCAAAGCCAACGCGACAACCAGATATCTCTTGTTCATTGCAGCTCCTTCTCCTTTTGCGGCCGGTGTATCTGTTCCGGCCTGATTCAGGGATCATTTAACGGATGAGAGAATGGCGACGAGCTGGGTGCGTCCCTAGACGAAGCTGAACCCTGTTTCACCTCCTTTCTGCGTCAGACCTTGAGTCGCAAATTCGCATTTGGTAAGATTTTTCATTCCGTCGCGAAGGATGCTCTCACCCCGTTGTGCACCTTCACCAATAGTGGATAACCGTGTTAGAAAAATAGAGTAACTAACGTTAATCTCTCCGTCTTTTGGGAGAACAGGACACCAGCGCCCCATGGCCAACCATTTGGAAAAAGAGACGGTTGAGCGGATCCTGAACAGCAAGCATTTTCGGGGGAAGAAAATTCGGCACGTGCTGGAGTATCTCTGCAATGTTCACTGGAAGGAACCCGGAAGGAGGGTGACACAATACGATATTGCTCAGGAATTGTATGGAAGTACGGATGATACAGGGACGGTCCGCGTCACCGTCAGCAAGGTCAGAGAACGACTTGCCTTGTTTTATGCCGAAGAAAACAGGGCTTGCAAACTCAAACTGGAGATCCCGACAGGGAAATACGAAGTTGTTTTCAGCAAGCTGGAGGTACCTGCCACCAGCTCTCCCATGGTTGGTGCTGGGCCGAGCGGCACGGAAAAGGTCACCGATAAGAATTCCGGCCGATTTGGCAGACCGGGATTTTTGATCATTTCGGTGATTGTAATCCTGTTGCTCGTCGGGACCATTGTAACGGTAAAAATGCGCAGTCCGGAGACGCAGTCGGATCCTGAAAGGTCGGCAGTTGAACCGGTTGTGCTGGCAGCAATCGATGTGGTGCCCAAGGGTTCGGAGATCATCGGAACAGCTGATGGTGGTATCGAGGTCTGGGGGCCAATTCGTCTTCAGGGCCCTGTCCGGGGGATTCAGAAGCTATCGATCGCTGAACAACAATATCCCTATTTTCTTGTGGCGTATGGAGGATGTGGCCCGCGAGGAGAGCTGGATCCCTGGTGCGCACCCCAGGCAGTCATTTTGTCCGCCACAGGAATACAGCTGGGAGAGCCCATCGATCTACTGGGTGAATTCAATCCGTTTGATGGTCTTTACAAAAAGGAACTCTTCGAACTGATTACCGAACTGCGACAGATGGCGCCGACTGATCTGGATGGTGACGGATATGAGGACGGTATTCTTTATTGCCGTCACGAATATTTCCCCAGTATTTTCTATTTTATTTCCGGGAAGAACCATGTGTGCATGGGTGCCTTTGCTAATTCCGGGGTCTGCTTGGATGTCGTTAATGGACCGGGTCCCCCTGAGGGAAATTCTATACATCGGTCTGTGGGCATCCTGGGTATGAACAACCGTATGGGGCATCAGCACGTTTTCTTTGTTCCGGCTTGGGACTCGATGTCTGTGTCCCCGGACATACTCAGCAAAGACTATGGAAACGGTTCATATTACCGCCCCATTGGCAATATTGATTGGACGCAAGCAGTTCTGTCCGCCACTCCTGACGGACTATTTCTCATCGCTGATGGTCAGGTGAATATCCGCTTTAACAGCTTGGCTTTCAGAAATGAAGACCCGTGGTTTGGCGATGGTTTGATGAACACCGCTGCCGTGGAGCGGATCAGGGACCAATACGGGGACATTCGCAGGGCACGGGAGCTCGTGCAAAAGGGACAGATCGAGCTGGGGATGGCCCTCTATGAGGAGGCCAGGGAGAGTGACCTTGCTGATCCACCGATGAAATACTACGTCGTCATGGACATGGTGAATGCACTGAAACAAGCCGGTAAGCCACACCGGGCACTCCAGTGGCTGCCTCGGGAACCAGGTGAACAGCTCAATCCGGGTTCCGTGGCCTATTGCCGGGGCGAATTGCTCCTGCTGGTCAAGAAACCTGGTGAAGCGGCCGCTGCATTCTTTGATGCACTGAGCCACTCGGATCAACATGGTCGCTACAAACAATACACCTGTGCCCGTATCCTCGAGGGGCTTTCAACAGTGGATCTCTATCGAGATCTCCAAACGAAATTCAGCCGCTATATCAGGTATCCCATGAGCCGGGCCTGGTTGGTCCTTCCAGGGTTGCTTCAGGGTGATGTCGGTCAGGCACGCAAGCAAATCGAGTCACTCGATTTTGCCATGCCAAGACTGGAGGATGATGAGGAGCCGCTCTTCTACCCTCTCGAACATGCCTTCTGGACTGCTCTAGCCGATCTTGAAGAGGGCTTGCCGATTTCTGTTCAACTGGATGAAACACCGGAACTGGCCGCGCCGGCAGAACAGCAGGAGATGACCGAGCTCTATCTCGAACTGTTCAGGGCGACCAGGGAGCACTTCCAGGGTGACCGCGACCGTGCACTCGATCTCTTGTCTGCGAGCTACGGGAAATTGCGGGATGTTTCAGGGCGAGAGAGCCGAGCGATCCTCCCGTTCATCTATGCAGCGTTTCGATTCGGATTCGCGGCACTTGAGGAGCCGGCGATCAAGGGCGATGCACGGGAAGCAGAATTGAAGATTGAGGCCCGCCATGCGCTTGAGCAGGCTGTGTCCTGGTATGGTCATGGTGAATGGGCGAACAAAGCGAGACAGCATCTGGCCGCAACAGAGGATTACAACCCTCCAACATCATCCACCTCTAATCCTGCTTGACCAATCTAATCATAGCTATTACTATAGCTATAATTATAAACATAGTATCCGAGGTGCGTGATGC
>Ga0180436_10001495_pt1 | contig 22847 bp, 14 predicted proteins | sample SS_ome_2_FD_132434 | JGI IMG/M metagenome (GOLD analysis project Ga0180436, IMG submission 132434) | Hypersaline lake sediment archaeal communities from the Salton Sea, California, USA - SS_3_S_2 metaG | ecosystem: Environmental > Aquatic > Non-marine Saline and Alkaline > Hypersaline >... | reverse complement strand
GGGTCAGGCTGTGCAATCCTGTGGCTTGCGAGAGATAACCCGTGGGGATCATTGGAGTGTCTATGTGAACGGCCAGCATGTGTTCATGCGTGGCACGAACTACCTATCCGATCAGTACATGTCAACCGTCACCCCCGAGCGTTACCGAACAGATGTCGAGTTGGCGCGGGACGCCAATATGAACGCGTTTCTGGTCTTTGGCAATGTTGAGAAACACGATTTCTACCGCATTTGCGATGAGCACGGCATGTTGGTTATGCAGTACTTTAGCATACAATATAGCTATAACGTTAATCCAAGCCTCGTGGAAAGAGGTTATGCTGTGCTGGAAGACATGGTGGCGATGCTTGATATCCATCCTTCGGTCATTGCTTGGGTAATGAACGGCGAAGGCGATGAGCGCACTCGGACATTGCTCTCGGTGCCTCTGGCTCGACGTTGCCGGCAGCTGGATCCCACCCGTTTGGTGGAAACGGCAAGCTTTCCGATCATGTCGCAGTACCTTCTTAACGAGGATCCAAGCACCCATGACCATCGCGCGCTGCGCTCTCATTACACAGGCCTCACGGGACGGATGTCGGGCCAAACCGGCGCCAACAGCTTGGTGCACGAGTTTGCCTATATGAGCCTGCCCAGTGTGGATATGCTGCGTGAGATCGGCATCGGGCATATCTGGCCACCCGACTGGGAGACCATCATCGCTCACAATGGCCGTGCGCTCGACCTATCCCAACACGAGATTGAGGGGGCAGTAGCCCAATCCCTTGAGGAACTCGTAGACTTGACGGGTCGCTATGCTGGAGAGGCGCTCCGCTACTATATCGATCACTATCGTAGTCATCGTTTTACATATTGTAACGGTTTGTATCATTTTCTTCTGACGGATTGCTGGCCAGCCGTGACTTGGTCGATCGTCGACTATCAGCGACGACCGAAGGTCGCCTATGCGTATGTGAAGGAAGCGTTTTCGCCGGTCAACTGGATGCCGGATTGTCCACCAGTTTTCTGCGTGCCCGGTCAAGACCTGGAGATTCCCCTTCACCTGGTCAATGACCTACCTCAAGACCAGATAGGCCATGTCGGGAACGCGAGCCTGAAAGATGCTCAGGGGAACACGCTCATTGAACGATCCTATGCCTTGGACTGTCGTGCTAATTCGGGGAACCAGGTGGACGTTCTGCACTGGCAAGCGCCTGAGAGCATGCGTTCTGCCGACTACTATCTCGAAATGTCTCTTGTGAATGCAGAATCGCAAGAGGTGGTGCACCACACCTACCGGATACTAGTGCGTGAACACCACATCGTACCGCTATCCGAACCCGATTTCGGATTCGGTGGCATCGGCTACGGTTGGTTCACCCATGAGTTGGCAGACGCAGGGGTAACCTGTGAGCGGGATGACGACCAGACATTCGCAAGGATTTGTGGAAGACGTGCCTCGCAAGTCCGACTGCTCAATCGCATTCCTGTACGCAACGTGGGGACGGGCGATTGCCTACAGCTGACGATAGTGGCACGAGCGACCGGCGAGATGGCTTCGCTCTGTCAGATTGTTGCAGGTCTAGAGTACACTGAGCCCAATGAGCTAAATCCCTGCAGCGATGTAGTCTGTTTTGGTCCAGCTGGGGAGCCAGTTCGCATGAGTCTTCCAAGCAACGGAATGTGGCACACGCTGCAGGCAAGCTTGTGCATACCCGCCTGTCCCGTCGACCGTGAGATGCATCTCTGGTGTGGTTTTGAGGGGGCTGCTGATCTCACAGTGGATCTCCGAGGCTTGGAACTGATGCGGTAGGTCCATGTCGAGCCATGGACCATACAGACCGCGGACCAGTCCATCCAGCGCTGTATCGATTCCAAGCCATTGGCTTGGCCCCAAGAGGGCGAGCAAGCACCTTGGTCTCACAACTACTGCCTGGGCTGAGGTCGGTGCGATCCACAAGGACCTGTTCCCGACTACCGGAGTGTCCTGGCCGAATATACTCATCCGTTCGATACGTGTCCCGCACCGCGGTCCTGTGGTAGGATCATAGCCTGCGATTCCCAGAAGAGAGGCAGGCTATGACCTCATCACGGCTTTCCTTCGTGCGGCAGAGCATAGAATCTGTCTGCCAGGCAGCCAAGCAGCGTCTCCGACGATCAACAAAGCCCTACAACCATGATTCGGTCCTGAATGCTGCAATGGATCTGACACGCAACAAGTCAGAGCTGCTCCTCGAAAACATGCTCCTGCGGCAGCAGCTCATAGTGCCGAAACGCCAGGCCAAGCGTCCAACTATGGCTCTACGCGAGCAAGCGCTGTTTGTGCTGTTGGCAAGCAGATTGAGAACGTGGAAGCAGGCCCCGGTGATCGTGCAGCCGGAGACTGCGCTACGCTGGCACAGCATTCTGTACCGTTGGGTATGGAAACGCAAGTCGAGATTACGAAGGCGAAGCAACGATACCAACGGTCCTTCCCCAGTGCATAGGCAAGAGTGGACACCAGCGAACAGGGCGCTGCCCGGCCTGCACAGCTGCGGCGGCAACCTGTTCGTGGCGAGAGGCCTGAGTAGCCACCGGGCTTGGTAGGTGGGATCTGGGGACACAACAGATGCGAATCTGTGCCAACCCTTTGGCGTACCAGTAGATGGATTGCAGCCGGCAAGCGGATGTGGCGCCATTCTCCCAGGTCGCTCATTTCGGTCTCAGACAAGGGAGTCGTGCGAGCTGTGATATACTTGGAAGTGTTACCAGTTTCCAGACCCACGTTCCACACCTCCGCAACGCGAACGTCGCTGCCCTTCCTCGCTACGCTTGGGTGGTCGTGGCAACACCTATGCAAGAGCGCATGACAGGTCCCACCCCCCACGAGGTGATTCGTCGCCACGTTGAGGCAGCGGAGGACTGGCCGTGGCACGAGATCGCCAGCCGGCTCTATCTCTGAACCGACCGCTTCAACGATCGCTTCTTTGGGCGCGAGATGCCCAACGCGGTGTTCAGCTTTGAGCGCATGGATCACCGTATCCTGGCCGCCTACACCCTCCGCCGCAACCCCCAGGGACTGCTGCACGAGATCACCTTCGACGTCAAGCATCTGGAGCGCCCGCTGTTGCAGACCCTTGAGACGCTGGTGCATGAGTATGTACACCTCTGGCAGCAGAACTATGGCGAGAACCCCGTGTCGCACAACTATCACAATCGCGAGTTCGTGAACCGCTGCGAGGCCATTGGACTGCATCCCGCAACGGGGTACGGTGCTCACACCAGGCCCGCCGATGGCCTCTTTGCCGAGTTCCTCAGGGCCTATGCCGTCCCCGAGCCGCCGCCTCTGGGCGAGCCCAAGGTGACCCCCAAGGGCAGGCCACTCGACTGGTGGACCGACCCAGAGAAGCGCAAGCGCGGGCGTTCCAGCCTGCGCAAATGGTCCTGCGGCTGTCAGAACGTACGCGTGGGCACCAAGGAGTTCCATGCCCAGTGCCTGCTCTGCGGCAACGAGTTCCAGCTTGTGGACGAGCAACAGCAAGCAGCTACGGGCAATACGAGCACCAGAAGCGATACGGTGTCAACCGTCGACTCCGGCTGGCAACAAGAGGAGCTGGACCTGGACTATCAGATGAGTCACGATCCGCTGGAACCAGGGGATGACTCTCCGACAGTACAGTGGAGCGCGCCTGGGCCCTGAGCCATCCTAGATGCACCGCCTGCCTTCGGACGCCGAAACTGCCTCTGCCCCCAACCCCTGAGTTCTTGGGTGAGACACAGCCGTATTGCAGTGCAGCTACACAAGGCTGGACCTGCATCGCGGTATAGCTGCATCGATATGCACATCTATACTTGCTCGAACCAGAAGGGGGGGGCGGCAGGACCATCACAGCCGTCAACCTCGCCCGTGGGCTCGCTCCTAGCGACCATCGCACGCTGCTCCTCGGCCACGAAAACCTGGGACCAGACGTGCAGCAAGTCCGCAGGACATTCTGGCCAAGTCCGCAACAGTATCAGGCGATCGGTCCAGCCGAAATCCGCAGGTGTTGCCAGGTAGCAAGAGAGCCCTCGGATATCCGAGGGCTCTCTTGCAGGCTTGCATAAGAATAGCAAAGAACAAACTAGCACAGAAAAGTAGGGCGGGAGGCGGTCGAACCCTCACGGTGTTGCCACCAGCGGACTCTAGGTCATTAGGACTTGGAAATCCGCCCCTAAGCAATCTGTGGAGGTACCTTATAGCATAGCCACTATGTCTAGTGGCTATGCTATCCTCCAAGACCATCTGCCGCAAAAAGTCCTACGGACCTGTTGCCGCATTGTGCGTGTGGACCAAGTACGCAGGAGATCTGACGCCACCGCATCCGAGAGATAGCGCGCTCTGCCCACGACACTCCACTCACCAGCGATCACGGGATAGCAGGGAGGCCGGACGATGTCAAGAGCGAGACGGCCCGGAGGGCCGTCGCCGTTCTGGGACGCACCACCGATGATGCCGTTCCTTGTGGTCTATTCTGGTTGGCGATGCTAGAGCAGGTTGCCTCTTATACCAGACTGTGCAGTGCCATCAGCCCCGTCCCCGAACGATGTGACCCCCGTGCGCTGCTTGGGGCAGCGAGTACCTGCTCTCGGCCGGACAGACGCCGCACGACCTACCCCCGCCCTTGGGGCTACGCTGGTTCAGCGCGCATCGTGGCGCTCTGGTACTGGTGCGCCGTGGCATCAATCTGATGTATCGACTGCAGTGTTTATTATGCCTGCTGTTAGCCTGCCAGGAACCGCATCGAATCAAAGCGTCAAGGGCCGGCGAGCCGTCCGGTCAGCAAAGCGCAATCAGCTCTGTTCTCGTAGACTGGCACCATGCCTCTACCGCCATATTGGTCCGTGCGGGTCCTGCAATCGCTGTCCAAAACCCTTTCGAGCGCAGTCACGTTCGCGAGCGGGAAGTAGAGGGTGTGGTGATAGCTAGTCTCACGCATCTGGGTAGGGCAGAACGCCTGTTTCAGCTCTCGTGACTGTAGCTCACAGGTTTTTGCCAGGGCACGCGGCCGGCTCGCTGGATCTGCGACTGCATGAATTTGCACATCTCTGGCATTGCTACGTGAGTCTTGGTATCGAGACCATGTTGCTCGAGTGGGTCGTCCGTCACGTCGAACAGCTCAAGCGGCGCAAAGGCATGATTGTGCAGGAGCTTGAGGTCGCCGTGGCGCACGGCGTGATAGTCGTTGCCAAGGTAACGCATCTCCCGGCTTGCGCCGCCGTCGCGGCGCACCCAATAGCACCAGCGTTCATCGACGTCCAGTATCTGCCCACGAAGAAGAGGCAGGATTGAGCGTCCCTCAATCTCGTGTTCCACAGTACATCCGGCCACCTCGCAACAGGTCGGGAATAGGTCCATCAGCATGGCCAGTCTGTCAGTTGCAGAGCCGGGCGTGATGACGCCTGGCCAGCGGATGCAACATGGCACGCGGATGCCGCCCTCATACATATCGCGTTTGCCCCCACGCAAGGGTTCGTTGGATGCTCCAGCAGGGAGCCAGCCGCCGTTATCTGAGGAGAATACGACGATGGTGTTCCCGGCTAGACCTGTCTCATCGAGCGTCTGCAGAACCTGACCGATTCCATCATCCATATGCTCCACCAATCCAAGGTAGAGTGCCCGCTTGTCGTCGATATCAGTATCGCGCACCTTGATGCGCTCGACCCACTCGGGTGGGGGCTGAACGGGAGTGTGTGGCGCATTGTACGCCAGGTAGCAGAAGAACGGATCCGTTTTGTCAGCGCGTTCTCTCAGATAGGATACAGTCCATTGGGTGAAAAGGTCGGTCGCATGGCCTTTGGGGTCGATCTGCTCATAGTTGTAACGCATATAGTTGTGGCCCTGGCGCCGATGGGTATAGTAGTCGTCCATCATGTCGCCGAGGAATCCGTGAAAGGTGTCAAACCCGCGGACGCATGGATGGTTCTCGGGCTCAAGACCCAGGTGCCACTTGCCAATGTGGCAGGTAGAATAGCCGGCACGCGCCATCATCGTTGGCAGGGTCGTAGCTTCGGGATCAAAGTAGCCCCAGCTTTCGCCGGGGTCCGTGCGGATGACTCCCGGCACGCCGACCAGATCAGGATAGCGACCCGTCATGAGTGCAGCACGACTGGGCGAGCACACTGTCGAGTTAGCGTAAAAGCTGGTAAAGCGCAGACCCTCGGAACAGAGGCGGTCAATGTGGGGAGTGTACGCATGTGGCCCACCGTGCGCCGAGATATCACCATATCCGAGATCATCCACCAGAATGAGCAGGATGTTCGGGCGTTCTATTTGGCTCATGGACTAGCTCCTTCATCGATCTGAATATGCTACGGGAAACGACCCGCTGTCAGCTTGTACAGAAAGTCATGCAGAGATCTAGCGAGACTCCCATCCGATGCTCGCGGCACGGATTCTAGGTCCGGACCAATCTCAACACGGGGATCATCGAATTGGGCGCAATAGACTCGCTATCGACAGTAAGCGAACACTCTCTCTGGAATGCCTCGATAGGATGAAAAACGGCGCATCCGCTACACATTGTATGGCATGGTCGGCGGCACACAGTCAAGTCGCCGTTCTGGCCATGCTGATGGATGGCCCTTGATGCAAGTCATGCCGAATAGAACGCCCTGATGAAGAGCCCAAAACACATACGGAGGGCCAGATCGTGGAGCTCCCGCAATCGAGTTACTCCTGATGGTAGTTCTTGTGCGCCCGACCTCCGAGGCACTAGGTCGATCGCCGTCTCTGCTAGCTGCCGGAGGCGCAGAGCCCCACTCTTGCCGCTGCATGCCGAGTGTGCCACTAATGTACGGTTCTCACTTCTGTCGACACGTGATTGCCACGAGTCCCCAGCGCGCCACAATCAGCCTGCCAGCGACCCCGCAGCGTCAGCGGGGGACCTGCGGTTACTCGACCAGAAGATCGTGCAAGACCGCGCCAGTGCTGTGGCGTGGGGGCCGTAGTCCCAAAAGATGCGCAAACGTCGGTGCCATATCGATCATCCGCATCAGTCCCCAGCGCTCCGCGTCGCGCTCATATCCCGTCCTGATGCCCGGCCCCGATAGTAAGCAGCAAGCCATGTTTGTAAGCTCTGCAGTTTCCGATGTCGGGATCTGTGAGCCATGGATCGCCGTATCTGTGGCGCCGATCGATGCGATGCCAGAAGACTCGGTGAGGCTATAGGCTTTGCCCCAACCATAGCCTCTGTTCATCACAAACACGACATCCCCACTGACCGGCCCCCAGTAGCCGATAATCTGAGCGTCCTGGAGTTTGAGTGCCAGAGCGATAGGGCGACGATCATTCACGGGATCGCGCCAGCCAACCAGCGCGTCGATGATGCTCTCCTGTACACGCTCATAGTCCGAAGTCGCGACGATTCCATTTGGCTCGCGGCCGCACATATTGACATAGACCTCACAACCCCGCGCAGGAATGACGTAGGCGACGCTCCCTGCGTAGTCGATACGCCCATCGTTTCCGATGACCATCAGGCCCTCTTCCACCAGTCGATCAGGCACTGATGCCGCCCTATGCGTTGGGGTGATGCCGTGATCGGACATGACGCAAATGATATCGTCTTCGCGAGCTAGCTCCAGGAACTGGCGCAAGACGTCGTCGGCCAACTGGTATGTCTTGCGCTGGGCATCTAGCAGCCATGCTGCGCGCTCGGGATCAAAATCGGGACCGAGGGGATCCATGCCGTTCGCGGTAGCGTGATTGATCCAGTCAAATGGGTGCCAGTGCGAGAAATGAAGATCCCACCCATAGGACTCCTGGACATAGCCTGCTACTCTAGCCTGCCATTCGCCCATGTAGCGCAACTCGTCCAACCAGAGCGACCTCTCGGCCTCACTCGCCACAGGACTGACGGATGCGCGATCATAGAAGGGGCCAAAGCGCTCGATGAGTTCACCGCCAAGTTTGGCAGGTTGTGTGAACCCCTCGGTTGCGTACGCGACAGAGCGCACAAGATGCAGCGACACAGCATCTGACTTGAGGACACAGAATCGAGCAGCGCATTTCCTAGTTGGGTCTCCCAGCGAGAAGTGGGCAAAGTCGCTCCATCCGGACAGCGGCACCCGAGCTAGTACTCGGGCACCATCCGGAGCCGCGCAGATCCGTAGGTCCTGAAAGCCACGGTTGGCACCGCGGTCAACAAGGAAATACAGTGAGTCCATATCTGCAGTCCCGGAAAGCACAATGGGAAGTGTGCATCCTAGATCCGATGCGCCGACATTCGACCAGCCGGACACTGCTGCAGGCGACAGGCGCACTACGCTACTTCCCGGAGGCGCTCCCACCTCCTCAACATCTGTGCTGCGTCCCAACAACGCCTCGCCCGGGGCATGCACACGATCCTCGACGCCCTCACGCGCCGTGACGTAATAGCTCATCCCGCCAGCATAGGAGAAGGGCGCGTCATGGACGCCGGGTGCAACGACGTAGCCGTGCTTGAGCGGGGCGTTCCAGCAGGCGGGAGGGAAATGCGTGATAAGCGTGGACATGCCCGCGGCGTCGGCGACATCCCAGATGGTCTCTGCGCCGCCCAGAATGGCATGATCCCAGGACATGGTGTAGGGGGCATCCCAGGCGTCCCCATGATGTCTTACCACCCAGCCCCCCAGCTGAGTCGTCCCAGATGGCGCGCCTGTGACAGCGCTAGACCAATTGGTGGGCGTCCACGCGGGGATCGTAGGCAGGAGTCGGTTCAGAGACCCGCGCTCGAGCAGTGACGAGAACGTGGGCAAAACACCCTCACCAATGAACTCCCGCAGTAGAGGGTAGTTCATTCCATCCATTCCAATCACAAAGAGCCGCTTGGGCAGAGCCATTTCTTCCCCTCCAGCAGACACGTAAAATGTGGACGAAACGCAGTCGCTCGAGCACCATCAGCCAGGGGTAGTCAGTGAGGTTTGGTAGAAGCGACACATAGCCCAGCGACCTCCTACAGATCTGCCGTGGCAGGATCGTCGTATTGCCAGACTGCCTACCGGCAAGACGCCATCCACACACTGGGAGCCATGATCGGCTACGCCCCTCACAAGTCTGCGGTGAACCAGAGCATCAACTTAACTCCGGGCACTGTGGACAAGCCCGCCTGCCCCACGTGAGCAAGAACATGTGAGGACTCAGTCGCAAGCACTCTACTGCGCGACCTCGTCCCAAGGCGTCAGGAAACCGGCACTCTGCGCCAAGACGGAAACGAGGCTCATATCTATGTCGCGCAGACGGTGGCTTGGGCAAGTTTCAGTCTATCGCTGTCGGACAGCGGGGCGCCTGGCTCCCAACTCCAGGATGGAGCACACGATGAAATCCACAGGAAGCAGGCGAGCAGCTCTTAGGACGCCAGGACCAACAAGGACGAACACGCTAGACGGTGTATGGCTCTGCAATCTGACGGGCGCCCAGGGATAGAATGCTGTGTGAGTGAATTGTGGCTATCCGACAAGGTGAACGATCAACGTTTTGATTTCATAGGGAGTAACGGAGACCAGAACCTGTGCACCGTCCGTCTCGAGCTCCCCTGATGGCAAGACGGCACATTCACTATCCTGAACACTCCGCTCCAAAAGATCGGCCTCTTGCACGCGAGCAACCTTTCGCCCGAATCGGATCGTGGCCCTGCTCGCTTGCCCAGCAGTCTCGACCACACGTACCACTAGCCCAGTGCCACCCTCAGTGTGTTTCACCGCCGTGACCATCACGTTCCTGTCCTGACAGGCAACGAGTAGCGGAGCTTCAATTCCTTCGTGTACATCAGTTTCCCAAGCTATCAGTGGCCGGTTGAACTCATAGGCCCTTCTGGGCACCTGTCCATTGCGCCAGTCACCCGAGTGCGGCATCAGTGCGTAGGAGAACTCAAAGTGCCCAAGACCGATGACCTCATCCTTCCATACTCTCATAACCGGCGATCGTAGCAGGCTGAGCCGCACTGTGTCATCTGCAGTATCGTAGCCATACTTGCCATTGTTCAGAAACGCAATGCCGTTTCGACCGTCCGAGACATCTAGCCATTTCTGCATTGGTCTGTCTGGCTCTATTAGTGCAGCCGTACCAGAGAGGCCGTCCTCTGCCATAGAATCCGCACCAGCCGTCCCAATCTCAGCTTGGACTCTGCCGGGTCGAACAGCGACTCCGTACGGACTCTCAGCAGTAACCACCTCACAGGCTAGATTGAGATCAAACTCGGCCTTTAGTAGCACCTCACGAGCATGCCATTCGCCACTGGAGTCAAAGTGGACAATCCTGGAGTTGGCATAGAGAATAACATCCTGGGTAATCCTGGTTTTAGGAAGATCCGAAGCCAGACCGAGTTCTGACGTGACCCTGATACAGCATCGCACCGGGCCTCTCTCGATGACCTCGACACTTACTTTATCCGCCTGCCAAGACCGACCGGTGTAGCCTATCTTCCAGGGCTGCCAGCTCTGGTCACGCACACCCTCCATCGGCGTGCGATCCTCGTAGTAGACCAGGCGATTGCCTTTGCCGCCTTTCGCTAGCAACTCCTTGCCCATCTGCTTGTCATACACTCGCGAAAGCGCTCCAGAGTCGGGATCGATCTCGACTCGGATTTGCGAGTTCTCCATGTAGGTGTCACCAACGATCAGATCGGAGTCAAAGTCTCTCTTTTCTGCTGCCCTCAGATGATAGACTGAGAAGCCAACCCCATTTGCATGCACCGGCTGGAACAGCAGCCGCTTGGACCCGTCCTGAAGTGTGACCTGCTGCGACGGCAAGACATTGCCCTCGCCAGAGACAACTTCCGTGAGTTGCTCCGAACCGGACCTGAGCAGCGCTACACTTTCCACCGGCCACGACAGGGAAGAGAAAACCAGACACGCTCGATCAAAGCCGCCCCGGCTGGTGGCAATCTGTGCTGCCATGAAACCAAGTGCCCGCTCCAGCAGCCACTCGCCCCGTCTCTCAATCTCATGGAAGAGCTCAATGGCTTCCTGGTGGGCTTCCTCGTAGCAACAACCACAACAGATGTCGTGGAACTGGTTTACGCACAGCTGCCTCCAGGCTTCTGAGAACTGGCCCTGCGCATAGTCATGTCCTAGAAGTGACGCGGCAGAACTGGCCATTTCGGCAGTGAGCAAAAGGGCCTCCAGCTTGCGATTGTATCTCTTGATGGCCCCGTTCGATGTGTACGTGCCTGTGAACTGGAACCCAAGCTCGCCCTTGACCGTGGGAAGCATGTTCTGGTACGCTCGCATGTCATCCAGCGCTGCGCCGGCCGAGCTCCAGAGTACCTCCGCGGTTTCCGAATCCGTCTCGGACTGCTCCAATACCGGAACCCAATCAACCTGCATCGTGATGCGCCTGTCGGACCTTAGCCCGGTAACCACGTGAGTAGCTGGATACCCTCTCGAGCGCATCTCAGTCACGGCCTTGCGTACCACGTCCGGATCCGGTCGGTTGACCCACATCCCTGACAGGAAGAGGATCACGCTGCCATCAGTTCCCTGCCACCGGAACTGGTGCTCGGGAAGCCCCTGCTCGGAAGCAGGACGGCACCGGTGGGAGTAAAATCCTCCTAGGCCTGAACGCGCAGAAATCTGAGGAAATGATCCAGAGTGCCCGAATATGTCGGGATCCCAAGAGACCGTGGCCATCTTTCCGAAGCGATCCAGAAAATACCTCTGGCCATAGACGCACTGGCGGACGAGCGACTCGCCGTCGGGCATCAGGTGGTCCGGTTCTACCCACTCACCTCCGCAGAGTTCAAGCTGTCCCGATTTCACATACTTGCAGGCTTTGCGAAACAGTTCGGGATCCCGTTGCTCGAGAACCCAGAATGACCAGGCCGTCGAGCGTGAGAACACAAAATGATGTTCCGGCCAGCTCTCGATCATCTCGACAGCCCGCTGGAAACACTGTCTCATCAGTTCCTCACCGTGTGCCACACGTTGCCACAGCCATGCAACATCCAGATGCTGGGTAGCTATTACGTGTACGCGTTCTTTGGCTTTTGCTGTCATCGGTTCCTTCCAGTTCTATCGAACGGTATAGGCGATTTTGTCTAGATACTACGCTCAGCCAGACGCTACCTGGCAAGTCCACAAATGCTATCTACCAGCGAGGAGACAGCCTCAATCTTGTCAATCTCTCCAGGAGCAGAGATCTCATCTGATACACCAAGGATGAGCCTTGGAGCGAACATGTCTATCACGCGACGAGTAAACTCCAGCAGGGCCTCTGTGGAGTGATCCGGCAAAAAGTCGATAGCCGGCAAAAGGTCCAAGACAATCATGGTATCGCCGACGCCTGCCTTGATCTGCTCAAGCGTCATATCACCCATAGGGGCTGGCGTGAGTGCCTCGACGCCATCCAATCCGGTTTCCTGGAGGTAGGGCAGCATGTGTCGAGCGTTGCCATCCCAGTGCGTATGCACGAACCTGCCTTCGCTGTGGAGACGCTCCGAGAGTCGCTGCCACCGCGGCATCATGTACCGTTCCAGTATGCGAGGTGGCGTGAACTCGTTGGTCGCATGGTCGCCAAAGTTGAACAGACGGCATGGCAGCTTGAGAGCTTCGTCAATCATGCGATCATCTCGACGATCACACGCTTCAAGGAAAGCTTCCACTTGACTGCGATGATCCTGAAGCAGGTACACCGCACCAAGCAACCCAGCCCAATTCTTGACCAGCTCGGTGAAACCCGAACTGCTTAGAAAGAGCGTAGGCTCTCCTCTGTCGCCCAGAAGCGCGTCGGCCTGCTCGTACGCCGCGACATCGGCGTGGAATCGCTGCCGTTCCACCAGCGCGGTGGCTACCTTGAGGTCATCGACAGTCTTGACGGGAAAATCTGAGATCCGTCGATTCGCTACCACGCCGTCCTGCCAAATCTCATGGAAACGTGTGCAGATCTCGCCCTCTGGGATTATCGTTCGATGCAAAGAGTAGTTGCTGTACCGTTCCTCCACCTGGCGTAGCCCTTGGCGCTCAAGATATCTCTCTAGCCATGGTCCCTGAGGAAGCGTCCATCCACAGGTAGTTGCGTGCCTAAGGTATCGAAAGGAGCAGCCCAACTCGTCGTAGATCTCAAGGTTGGTCATTCCCCTGAACCGGTCCGGCAGTGAGTCTCGTCGGATGTGGTGCCGGATCCAGGTCTCCAGGCGTGGCTGCCAGAGCACGCCCTGAGTTGTGCCTTCGTAGATCGCGAGATTGAGCTCTCGCCGTGTCAACGCAGAGCAGGACCTATGGGGCGTTCCTACACTTCCGCTGTTTCTCAGTTCGTAGTGTGTTGTGTCCGAACCAGCAGAATCTGCCATCAGCTACACTCCCTTGAGGCCTGTTAATGCGATCCCTTGCACAAACGTCCGCTGAACCAGGAAATAGGCGATGATGATCGGCGTGGTCAGCAAAACTGAAGCTGCCATCAACATCTGCCACTCTGTCCCGTACTCCAGTCGAAACATTTGCAGCCCGATGGACACAGTGTACCTGTCTGGTTTGTCAATGTAGATGAGGGGGCCGATAAATGCGCGCCACTGCGCCAGGAACTCAAACACACCAATTGAGGCCAATGCTGGCTTGACCAGCGGCAGCACAATTTGCGCGTAGATTCGAAGTTCGGATGCCCCGTCGATCCGAGCGGCATCGGTCAGCTCCTGTGGTATGGTCATAAAGAACTGCCGCAGGAGAAAGATGTAGAATGGGGCGCCAAAGAAACGCGGGACAACCAATGGGAGATAGCTACCGACCCACCCCAGCCTGGTAAAGATAGTGAACAGTGGGATCATCGTGACCTGATACGGGATCATCATCGTAGAAAGCGTGACGATCAGCAGCAGGTGCCTCCCTGCCCATGGTATACGTGACATGCTATACGCTACCGGAGGGCAGGAAAGGAAAACACCAATGATGGCGAAGAGCGCCAGACCAAGTGTATTCTGGACGTACCGCATGAACGGGATGAAGTTGACTGCCCTGGGATAGTTGTCCCATACCACCGGCTGCGGAATCCACGCAGGAGGAAAGGCATAGACCTGTGCATCTGACTTGAGAGACGTGGACAACATCCAGAAAAAGGGCAGCAAGTAGCTTACGGCCAGAGGGAGGAGCAGCAGATGTGCCGCCAGCTCTCGAATCCAATGCTTATTGCGTCGCTTTGTCGATGCTCTCAGGCTGCCTCGTGCCGCTGTCGTGCCCTGATCACCATCAGTCATTGTTGAGGTCCCTTCGTCCTAGTCAGTATCTTGGCCGCCGTAGTATACCCAGCGTGCCGAGGTGCTGAACATGATGAGTGTGCAAATGAGAACAATGCAAAACAGAATCCATGCTTGTGCCGATGCCAGCCCCATCTTGTAGTAGACAAACGCGTTTCGATATAGATACATGGCGTAGAACAACAGACTCTGCCCAGGCTTGCCGTCCCCCCCTGTGATGACTTGAGCAATCGTAAAGTACTGGAACGCGCTGATCATCCCCATTATCAAGTTGAAGAAGATCACGGGAGAAATCATCGGAATGGTAATGAAGCGCGTCTTTTGCCAGGGATTAGCCCCATCTACCTGGGCTGCATCATAAAGAGACTGGGGCACATCCTGAAGCCCAGACAGGTAGATGACTACTGCCTGCCCGACCGTCCACAAGGTCAGGAGAATAATCGTCGGCTTCGACCACTGGGGACTTGCTAGCCAACCAGGCCCCTCAATACGCAGCACCTGCCAAAGCAGTGTATTGGCAACGCCGAACTGAGAGTTAAAGACCCACAGCCACACCACTGCAAGTGCCACATCCGGTATCAGGACAGGCAAGAAATAGATGGTGCGGTATATCTCCTTCCCCTTGACCTTGAGGTTCAGCATAAGTGCTATGCTTACGCCCACCACGATGCTAAGCGGGATGGCAAACACCGCGTAGTAAAGTGAGTTCAGGAAGCTTCTCACAAAGACCGGGTCGTCTAGAATGAGGTCCTGATAGTTCGCAAGCCCAACAAAGGTTTTCTCGGGGTTAAGTACGCTGTATTCGGTTAAGCTTGAATATGCAGAGGACATCACTGGATACAGAACGAATGAACAGACACCGATGATCCACGGCGATGCGAACAAAATGCCAAAAAGGAGATTGCGCCGCGCCATGCGGCTTCCCCACAGACTATGTAGGTATCTCATCAAGCCTTCCCACTTCGTCGCGTGCAATGCAGCCGCAGCCTAACCGCCGACAGCACCCAGTTCCCGTGAGGCTGCCAGCGACACAAGAGTTCGGAGCGGCACAGGCTGGGATCAGCCTGTGCCGCCATGCGCTCGACTACAGGTACTGGGCCATTTCTTCGTTCGCCCGCTGGTTCAGGTCGTCGAGCAGTTCCTTGGGACCACCTTGACCATGAAGCACCAGGTCCTCGATCTCGTTGAGCCCTGTCCACAGCAGTTGGCCCACAGGTAGAACAGGCCGAACATCGGCGATAGGCAAAAGATTCTCCGCCACGAACTTTAGGTCGGGGTCACTTGAGAAGTAGGGGTTCTCCACCGTCTTGGGGTGCACCGGCATCTGCCCCATATAGGTGCTGTACCATTCCATCTGCGGCTGATCGGTCAGCCAGCTGATAAACTGCCAACCCTCATCCAGGCTCAGCGCCCCTTTTGGCAGCACAACCGACCATCCGCCGTTCCAGCAAGCGGCACGACCGCCTTCGGGCCACGGCATATAAGTGCTACCTAGCTCCATGTCAGGATTGAAGCGCTTAAAGTCAGGCATCTTGTTGCTAAGCGACGAGGTCATGGATAGAAGCTCGGCCACAAAGGGATCCTGCGCTGCGCCTCCAAATGCCTGAGCGAATGTATCAAGGTCAGCAATATCATACTTTTCTGCATAGCTGAGTTCCCACTCCATGCCCTCGACCATGCGAGGGTCATTGACGGTGACCTCCAGCGACTGCTTGTCATAGAACTCTGCACCAAAGGTCCATCCGATGCCATACGGCCAGCGCTTGACCCAAGGGATAAAGCCTAGTCGCTTGTATCTGGGACCTTCTTTTTGAGTCAACGCCTCCGCCATGGCGTCCATTTCGTCAAGACTGGTCGTAAAGTTGTCTGGATCAAAGCCAGCCTCGCGGAGATGGCCTTTGTTGTAGTACATCACTCCCCACACGCCGCCGTTCACTGGAAGACCATACATCTTGTCCTTCCAGTGGATCTCTTCCCATGCCCACTTGTAGTACTGGTCCTCTGTGATACCGGCCGAGTCTGCAAGCGTGGAGATGTCAGTGAGAGTGTCCTCTGCGGCCCAGGAAGCGATTAGAAAGCGGTCAAAGGTTGCCGTCTCTGGAGGCGTTCCACCAGCTATTGCCGTCAGCAGCTTCTCAGACATCTGCGTCCCGGCCACAACAGGGGAATAGACATAGTCAACGTAGAGCTCTCCTTCGTTCTCTTCGTTGAACCGTTCAGTCAGCTGGTACATTCCGTGCTGTTTGTCCTCTTGCCATGTTTGGCTCCAGACACTCCAGTAGGAAATGCGCTTGGCTTCGGGAGCGCTCGGCTCGGAAACCACAACCGTTTCCTTGACGACGCGAGTTACCTCTTTCTCCACCTCCACAGTCTGAGGTGTACAGGCAGCCAACACTGCTGTACCACCAAGGCCAACCGAAAGTTGCAGGATCCGACGACGAGAGATTCGTGCAGCCATGTGCTCCTCCTAGGTACTCGTTATGCTCGACGCGCTTGGGAGCCGTCCCCGCCGTTCCGCAAGCTCCACTGATATCGCTGGCTTGCATACTGTGACGCCCCCCTCTACAATCATTTCAAGTATACTCCGGGCGCAGGCGTTTGTGCCTAGGTGCGGACACGGTTAGGACAAAGATGGGCCAACGTGATACTGACTCGCTAGAGAGCCTTAGGGGAGTCGTACGAGATGCTCTACGTCACCTCTATGAACCTGCCAATTTGCAGCATAATCGTCTCGTGCGAATGCTTCGCCTGGAGACAGGGGCACACCCAGCATCTCGCCTACGCGAGCTTCTCATAAACGCCATCGAGGATCTGCAGACAGATCAGAATCTATCGCAAGAGCAAGCATCACGCTCACACGACATACTGACCTACCGCTATGTACACCTTGTTCCGCAACCCGAAGTGGCTGACCAGTTCGCTGTCAGTACCCGCCAGCTACGACGCTTTGAGCAGAATGCGCTTGATGTACTCTCAGTTGGGCTGATTAGGACCTATCAACTCCAGGAACAGCTGTGCACGGAGACTCCACACCATTCCCGTCCGGACGACCTGTCTCAGTTTGAGCTAGCATCCGAGGAAGGGACGTCCACGCTTTGCACGGTTCTGGAGCAAGTCGGTCAGTTGCTGCGACCTTTGGCAGCGCAGAAGCAGATCGATCTGCACATTGCGGAGATAGGCGAGACTATACCTGTGGCCATCCCAGAGGTCGCGCTCCGGCAAATCCTGGTCAATCTCGTCTCGGTCGCATTGCAGCACGCGCAGGAGACTCAAGTCGCCATTGGACTCCTGCGCCAGGACTCAGAGTACCTGCATCTCGATGTTACGATTCCTATCAGTGGCCGAGGCCTCACTCAAGACGACCTGACCAATCTTGGAGCGACCCGTCATCTTCTAGAGACCTATCACAGCCTGTTGACACTGGATGGGACCTCCGACCACTGGGCTAGGCTTTCGCTCAAGACCGCAACCAGGAGGCGCGTCCTGCTCATCGACGACAACCTCGACGCCGCCGCGCTCTGCACCAAATACTTGCAGAGATCAGCCTATGATATCTATCATGCCCCGGACACAGAGGCGGGAATTGCTCTCGCCAGAACCTTGCACCCACAAGTGATTGTCATCGATGTCATGCTCCCGCACACCGATGGCTGGGAAACCCTCTCTCTCCTGCAGAACGATGATACTCTGGACAGGACACCTGTGCTGGTATCAACCTTCTTGGCCCATCGCGAGCTTGCACTCAGTCTAGGCGCCGATGGCTTCCTTCAGAAACCGTATAGTCGCGAGTCGCTCATTGCTGCTCTTGCCGCCGTCACTCGAGATGCGAGCGCCTAGCAAGCCTCAGTGCATTGATGTAGCTAAGCATCTCATCTATCTGATAGCCACCTGGCTGTACCACCGTAAAGCTGTTCTGGGGGGAGAACTCTTGCTCCGGGACCACACCGGAAGCGACGATGACAGGGATATCGGCAATCATCGGATCCTGTTTCTTCTGGGCCAGCAGCGCGTATCCGTCCAGCCCATCCATTACGAGATCCATGATCAGTAGATCAGGTTTGTGGGTGGTGAGTAGAGCCAGAGCTCGCTCTGCGCTAGATGCACGCAGAATTCGATAGCCCTGACCACCGGTTTCCAGGATACGGCCAAGTAGCTGTAACGATGCCATGTCATCGTCCAGGATCAGCACAGTGCTGGCGTTGGGGGCCAGTCGGTTGACCGAGGCCCACAATTCGACGCGTGAGACCGGTTTTGTGAGGTAGGACCCCACTCCCAGCGCCTCTTCGGCATCCTCTCTTCCAGGCACCCAGCAGACCAGCGCCGGTGTGCGATAGGGCAGGTTTGCAAGGTCCGGCACTCCCTCCAGCACTGACATCGCCAGGTCATCATTGACAATCAGTGCGGTCGCAGGAGACCTATCCAGTTCTTTGATAGCTTCTGACAGTGATGGCTTGAACGCGATCTCGGCATCCACGCCATGGTGGCTGAGCACTCTCCCCAATGCACCATTGTGATCCACCACGACGAGTTTCGCGCTCTTGGAGTGCACCGGAATACCCGCAGGATGTGATTGCTCGTCGTATGACGCGTAGGGTGAGAACCAACGCTCAAACTCCCCCTCGTGGACCGTAGGTCCTGCAACCGTCAGAGGCAGACGGAACCCAAAGGTACTGCCGATCCCGATAGTGCTGCTTACATACATCCGTCCCCCATGCATCTCAATCAGCTGCTTGCTCAAGCTCAAGCCAAGACCTGTGCCAGACGCCCGTGATGAGCTGTTGCTCGAAGCCTGTCGGAAGGGCTCAAAAATACGTACTTGATCCTCAACAGCAATGCCCGCACCTGTGTCCTCAACCTCGCAAACCAATTCATGCCCCTCCTGCACCGCCCGGACTGCCACTCCCCCTTCTTCGGTGAATCGGGCCGCGTTAATGAGCAAGTTGAGCAACACTTGCCGAATGCGCAACCTATCACACAATACTGGCGGCAGATGCTTTGCCAGGTCGACTGAAAGCCGCAGTCCTCGTGACCGCATTAGGGGGCCTACTGCAGAGACTGCCCCTTCCACTATCTCCGCGAACTCCATCCGCTCACGGCGCAACGCCATACGGCCAGCCTCGGCTCTGCTTAGGTCAAGTATGTCGTCGACGAGTCCAGCTAGACAGCGGCTGTTGCGTTCGACCGTGGCCAAGTCAGCACGGAGAGCCAGAGGGATCTCACAGCTGTACGCTGTGTCTGCATCACTGATTACCTCGCAGTACCCCAAGATCATGTTCAGAGGCGTGCGCAGCTCATGGCTCACTTCGGCCAGGAAACGCTCTTTGGCTTGGCGCGCTCCCTCGGCTATCCGAGTCATAAGAGACAGTCGCTCACTAAGGCGCTCCAGCTCCTGGTTAGCGTGATAAAGGGCTTCCTCAGACTGCTTGAGCGCTAGCCGCTGGTCACGGGCATCTTCAAGCAGTTGCTCTGCATGTCTGTACTCGCTCCAGGACCATGAGACCGACTCCCAAGATCGGTAGCCGGCAGCGCAGACGATAGCCTGGAGCAGCCAAATGAGGACAAGTAGCAAGGCCTTGTCGCCAAGGCCAGTTCCCACCCAGTGAGGTGGCAAAAGGCAAACCGCACATGAGGCCAACAAGCCACTCACGATCCCCCAGACCGGCCTTTCAAGAAGCGCTATCAGAGCGGTGGGTATGCAGAGAAGAACTAATCCCACTGATGCCGAGAGGGTTGATGCGGCTATGGCGCCTACCAAGGCATAGCATAGCGCCGTCAGGAACACGGCAAAGCGCGGGGAACGCTTGGTGATCTCCCACAGAACGATTGGGATCGCAGTCAAGACAATGCCAATCCGGCGCAGTTCCCGGCTCTGGGGAGGGAGCTCCCCTGCCAAGCTCAAGCCCAGACCTGCAGCTATGCTAACCGCAAACAGCGTGAGCAGGACGACCCGTCCCAGCTCGTATCTGTACTGCTCCTGCAGGCCAACGGGTGAACTCGGCGACTGCACTGTCATTGTTGACATTTTCGACGTCCTCACTGGTGGATATTCAGTCCTGTCGTAGCCATTCGAACCGTGCCTGCCGCCTCACCTAGATCGGCCCAACCGTATCTGTTTCGTCGGCAAGGACGCTAACGGACTACTGTCAGATGATTCGCTACACCCTACTTTCAGTGCCCATACTCCGGCCACCTGAGCAGGTTGTCAAGCCGCAGGAGCGAGATTGCGTAAGCCGATTCGTTCGTGCGATACCCGATCCGTCGGCGGAGCCCATAGGTCAAGCACTCGTCCCAACATCCCTCTTCCCCGCCTCACACTTAGCATTTCCCTCCGCCGCGTCCTCCTCCCGAGCGACTTGGCGCAGGCGAGATGCTTGTCCAGGCCACGGTGGCGCTTTACGCTCCTGATCCGTGTGGCTGGCAAGGGATGCGGGATGAGGTCAGTGACGACGGTATGCCGCAGACGTGGGCAGTCTTTGGAGTCTTAGGCGGACTGGTCATCTGAGCGATTATTGCGTGGACAAGGTCGTGCAAACGCAGTGTTTGCGGCGGTACTAGTGAATAGTAGGAACCCACGATGGCCGAGTTGGGATCGAGTTTCAGTCAGCCGCCAAAGCGGGCGTCATCGGCAGATCGTACAGGCTGACAAACAGACGGGACCCCGTGGGGCGACAGTGAACGGCATAGTTTCGGTAGACCGAAGCTGAACCGCGTCGCCGGATCGCCGCCCGTCGGACACCGATGCTCCTTCACAAAGAACTGCTCTTGCCAGCGAAGGATTTGCCGGGACCAGTTCTGTTGGATGGCGCATGAGACTGAGATGGCATACAGTCAAGAGAATGGAGTCGCACAATGGTGCGCTCGTTCTCGTGGCCCAGATCTCGTCCTCAGCCTCGCTAGGATTGTCCCCTCACACTCGTACTACCTTCCGGAACGTACCCTCAATATGTCGGAGCATGGGCTGAGGAGATCACTACGGGGGGTGTCTGGCGGATTTCGTCAACGGGCGCTCCGATGCAGCCGCGGGCGCAGGAGACGGTTGCGTGCGATGCGCGACCGGGAGTACGTGCTTTGTTACTGGAAAGGGATCTGCTTCTTGAGGAAGAGGTTTCCGTAGAGGAGATCGCTGCAGGGGAGCGAAAGCTCCACTGTGCCCAAACGAGAGTACTCGTTCCTGCGGGCTCGATGGATTCTGACACCTGTGACAGTCATGACCACTTCCGGCAGGTCTCTAGTAGAGCATGTGCTCCCGATATACTTCGAGAGCGTGGAGATAGCTATCGTAGCGCGTGTTGGGTGAGATGGAGTGGTCTGTTGCGAACACCAGCCGGGCGCCCCGCTCCTTCATCCCATCGATGTAGTTGGCGACTTCTCGGCCGATGATCTCCTTGTCATTTGTCTCCAAAACCCGAGCATCCAGCCCGCCAATGAAGGCTATCTCGCCGCCGTACTCCTCGGCGAAGGCGAACGGGTCGTTGTTGACGGCCTTGCGCTCCATCGGATTCAGTGCATCAAAGCCGGCCTCCACGATGAGGCGTAGGGCCTCCCCGGTGCTGCCACAGCTGTGGAATACCACCGGGAGACCGTAGCTGTGGAAGAAATCAACCAGCTCTCTGTAGTATGGAAAGATAAGCTCGCCTAGTAGCCGTGGGGAGGCAAAAAGGCCGTTCCTGTAACCTAGGTCCTCGTAGAGCCAGACACCGTTGGGCATGCCTACGTGCTCGAAGATATAGGTAAGGTGGGTCTTGAAGAAATCGGTGTATACTCGGTTGTAGTCGTGGATCCATGCGGGGTCGAGGATCAGGCTCTCATACAAGGTCAGGTCGCCCATGCTCTGGCGCATCAACTCCCACACGAACATCTGTCCGTAGTACGTCCAGACATGGGCCCCGGTCGCCTCGGCCAGGTTCTTGCGCATCTCGCGCACCTTTACCCGCTCTGGGTCCAGTTCCAGTAGGTGGTCGCGATAGTCGCGATCCCATATCTCTCGAGTCGTCATGAGGAAGCCGATGTGTTCGGGCGTGCCCGACTTGTGCTTCCAATACCGGAGTGAGGCACCTGCTCCATTGCGGCTCACGTACCATTGGTCGGATTCGTCCACCATCTCATCGAAACCGCGCAGGGGAAACTTGTCGAAAAAGGGCCCGACCTCAACCAGGTCATAGTCAAAGTGCTGCCAGGCCGGCACTGGCTCCTCGTACTCGCCTGCGATCTCAACTTGAGTGGACGCGCCATCCTCGCGAAGACTCAGCTCGCCCGCCTTCCTGTACACCGACCGAGTCGGGTACCCCTGCTGCACCCATGCAGCGAGAGTGTCATCCCAGGGGGAACCCATTAGCCCAACCCTCTCGTAGCCCTCGCCACGAAGGAGAGATTGTATGGCACTGCGCGCCGTAGCCATAGCTGTGCTACTCCTGTCTCGTTTGCATCATGACCGTGGCAACTCATCCTACAATGCCGGGTGATTGGCCTGGTGAGCCTACCTTCGCAGCGTTAGCCTGGATCTTGCGCAAAGGAACGTGCAGCCTGTGCTCAGTGGTGCTCAAGCAGTGCGGTCGGATACCGCCACGCGTGGGCGCGCACTCCCCAATGATCAGGCTATCGCGACTGCCGTGTGGATGTCAATCTTTGGCAGCCGCACTTTGACGATGCCATCGGAATACCCCCAATCCGCGGAACGTGTGCCGGGTT